>Ga0209427_10006760_pt1 | contig 13042 bp, 10 predicted proteins | sample DeeMarSWOR136_30_FD_187465 | JGI IMG/M metagenome (GOLD analysis project Ga0209427, IMG submission 187465) | Marine sediment microbial communities from White Oak River estuary, North Carolina - WOR-1-36_30 (SPAdes) (version 2) | ecosystem: Environmental > Aquatic > Marine > Intertidal zone >... | reverse complement strand
AATTGTGAAAAAGTCTTTCCACTCAAGAACGTAAGCAGACTAGATAAGAACAAAATGAAAAAGTATCTGTTTTTTCATCCCCTTAACATTTACAAAGTTATTCACGAAGCGATAAAGTTCAAACCCGATTTGATAATCACCCACAATTCTATCGCGGGCTTAGCAGGTTTAATGGCCAAAAAAGTTACGCATGGCTTAGCTGTAGTGGATATGACAGATCTGATATTCGAATATCTCTCATATTACGACGAACATACGTGGACCTCTCAAATTCAAAGAATCGGGAAAAAAATGGAGAATTACGTCATACAAAAATCTGACAAAATTATAACGATCAGTAAAGCCATGAAAAAGATCTTAATTCAAAAGGGAGCCGAACCAACGAAAGTAAACGTTATTTATGACGGTGTCCAAACCGATATTTTTGAACCGCGCAGGAAAGAAGCGGCAATGCTAAGACAGAAATATGCAGATGGAGTGGAAAATGTAGTAATGCATCACGGAGTAATCGATCCCCAAGACCAACCAGAAATAATAGTTGACGCAGCAGCAGATGTTATAAAAGAACATCCAAACACCATGTTCTGGCTGATAGGCGATGGAGCGGCAATACCAAGCATCAAAGAGAAAACCAGAAGAAAAGGGCTTGAAAAACACTTCTTCATTTCTGGATGGGTTCCCTTTGAGGAGGTCCCCACTTTCATTTCCGCTTGCGACGTAGGTCTGGTTACATTACCTGACATAAGTTCGGCACGAATTCGGGTTACTCTGAAAGCGTTTGAATACTGGGCCTGCGAAAAGCCAGTGGTGGTTTCTGAGCTACCTGCCCTTAAAGAGATTGTCACACCAGGACGGACAGGATTACTTTATAGACCTGAGGATCCAGAAGATTTAGCAAAAAAGATCTGCATTCTATTGGAAGACAAACACACGTCCAAAAATATGGGCAGAGTTGGCCGAGAAATAGTCAAGAATAAATATAGTTGGAATAAATTAGCCACAGAATTTGTGACAATATGTGAAAGTATGATATAATTTATGTAAAAAAACTGGAGGTTAAATGAATTGAAAGTACTTGTTACGAACCCACCGTGGCCCGGACCCGGTTATGGAGCCAGATCTGACGTTAGGTGGCCGCATCGACGAAGTGACAAATATCTTGAATATCCCATATATTTGGCTTACCTTGTTGCTGTACTTGAAGAGGCGGGAATAGATGTACATTTCATCGACGGAGTTGCAGACGATCTCTCCGTGCAAGCCTTTGTAGATAAGGCAAAGAAAATAGGACCAGACATAATAGCCATGGAATGTTCGACTCCATCAATCCTTAAAGACTTACACACGGCAAAAAAATTGAAAGAAGAAATAGAAGACACCTTCATAGTTTTGATGGGATCACATCCTACGTACTTCCACAGGGAGATTCTCAGCGAAAACAAGTTTGTTGATGCAATTGCAAGAGGTGAATTCGACCTAACGATCAGAGACTTGGCATTGGCCCTTCAAGAAGCGAAGCAACAACTTCAACATGTCGATGGAATTTCGTACAGGGAAGGTGAAATTATCAAAATAAACAAGTACCGGTCCCTGATTCAAGATCTGGATTCTCTTCCATTTCCAGCAAGGCACATTGTCAAATCAGACAGCTATCGAGAAGCTGTTTTTACAGGTAAGAATTGTACAACAATCGTAAGTTCCAGAGGCTGCCCACATCAATGTATCTTCTGCCTATGGCCCAGAACTATGTATGGAAAGAAGTTCAGAAGAAGAAGCCCTGTAAATGTAGTTGACGAGATTCAACATGTTGTAGATGAATATGGTGTTGACGAAATATACTTTGACGACGACTGTCTTACCTTGGATAAGAATAGGCTTCTCAAAATATGTGAAGAAATCGTTAGACGCAACATAGATGTCAAGTGGATGTGTCAAGCTAGAGTCGACAATGTTGATCTAGAGATCCTCGAGGCAATGAAAAAAGCTGGCTGTCACTATATTAAGTATGGCGTTGAATCAGGCTCACAAGACCTGCTAGATGCCATGAAGAAAGGAATAACGCTGGACGAAGTGAGAAAAGCGTTCAAAGCGACCAAAAAAGTTGGCATAAAAACCCAAGCATTCTTCATATTTGGTTTACCCTGGGAAACCCCTGAGACAGTTGAACAGACAATTGAGTTTGCGAAAGAAATCAAACCTGATAGCGCTCAATTTGCAGTGGTTATTCCACACCCAGGTACAGAGCTTTACGATTTATGCCTTCAAAAAGGCTGGCTCAAATACGAATCATGGGAAGATTTCGATTGCCGCAAAGCCCTTATTGAAACAGACAACCTTTCAATCGAAGATCCAACGAAATATCGCTCCCAAGCCTACAGGAAATTTTACCTAAGACCCATTTATATTTTGAGAACTAGCCTTAAATTATGGAATCCAAAAGAGGCTAGGAGGATCGTCAAAAGCGCTAAGTCAGTCATCGAAAGAATTTATTATTATAAATAATCTTAGATTATGGTGAGTACGTCATAGGTATAAATTGTATCGCTTTCTATACCGATGTTGAGGATAGGGTAAAGAATAGAGTGTTCCTAACACTCGAAAAGTTTCAGCCTGATCTGGTGTATTAGTGATGTTCAAAAAAAATAGCGTGCGCATAAGTACGGATGACTTGCCTACTAATGGATGAAATAATCAACAGTTGTAAATATGAGAGGGAAAAAAATAATCGAAAAAATCAATACCCTAAAGAAAGATAGAATTTTCAACCGTTTTAATAGAGACAATTTTGGTAAATATGTTTTGAACATTCCTGTAATACCCAAAAATTTAGAGATTGAACGTTGGTAAATAGAAAAATGATGGCAACTGTACCAATAGGAAATTTTAGAACGAAATTTTGGAAATACGTTGAACGGGTTACCGGAACCCATTCACTTAAGAAATTTATATGGCAAGGAACTGTATTAACAATTTTTTCTGACCTCCCAACAATATGGGGAACCATGCTCCGAGGATGGGCGTATGGAACGGTATTGGGTAGCATCGGCAAAAGTTGTTTTATAGAATCTCATGTACGTTTCCATGTACCACAACAGATTTTTTTAGGAAATCGTGTTTTTATAGGTGAAAATAGCTGTCTTGATGCATGCTATTCAACAAGTGAGTTAAGACTGGGGAACGACGTTCATATCGCATGCAATTCTATTTTGAGGGCTGGGATCGGAAAGATTACAATCGACGATGGAACGTTGATAAACAGATTCGCTTATCTTGATGGCAATGGAGGGATAAAAATAGGTTCAAAATCAGCTTTGGGGAATCATGTTGAACTAATTAGTGCTCATAAAACCATCGATGATCCTTTGGCACCGATAGATGTGCGGGCGCTTCCGATGCGACCTGCAATGATAGAAATTGGTGAAGGTGTATTTGTAGGTTCTCGTGCGATAATAATGCCTGGAGTTCATATTGGAGACGGTGCTGTGGTTGGAGCTGGTGCTGTTGTAACCAAAGATGTTCCTCCTAATTGCATAGCCAAGGGTATCCCTGCGAAAGTCACAAGGAAAAGAGGTGGTCAGACTTAACAAATTTACACCTATTAGTTAAATTATTTATGCACAATTGATTTCCAAACAATATTTCATACACGAGCGTCAGCTATATTATGAGAACCACACTGAAAATGTGGAATCCAAGGGAAATAAAAGAATAATCATCAGCCTTAAATCGATTAAGGAAATGATTACCTACTACTAGATAGTAAGTTAACCGAAATAGTAATTTCTTATCCCAAAAATTAAACTGAAAAGAGGGATTTTCTTGGCAACAAATAAATTATCGAAATCGACGAATATGCAAGTCTCCATTGATAGTTCCCCTCCAATTTATAACCCCGAACTTTCAGTAATAATCCCAACCTATAACCGGGGTAATTACTTAGATAGAACCCTCAATTCACTATTCAAACAAGATTACCCGTTATCGAAATACGAAGTTATAGTAGTAGACGATGCAAGCACCGACAACACCTATAAAGTCCTTGATAAATATTTAAAAAAATATTCTAATCTGCAAGTGATCAGAAATAATGAAAATAGAGGGTCTGATTACGCACGAACTTTGGGCGTTAAGATGGCAAAAGCAAGAGTATTAGTGTTCACTGATTCCGATTGCATTCTTTATCCTGATTGGCTCCACAAAATTGCCAAAAGATTCGAAAATGAAAGAGTTCTCTGTGTACAAGGTACCCAAGAATGTAAAGGCAAATGGGGAAAATTCATGTACGAAGGACAAGAAGCGACAGACTTTTTCAAAAAAAGAAATATATTGGACACGAAAAACCTCGCATTAAATAGAAATCTGTTTCTTAAATACAAATTTGATCCGAAGATGAGTAGTTCCTGTGACTATGAGCTCGGGCAAAGATTATCCAAAGATATTCAGATCATTTACGATCCAAATATTTCCGTAATTCATGTTAGTGACAATTTCCAATCACTCTTAGCCAGAGGAAAACGTTGGGGGAAAGCTCAAGCTTACACCTTCAAGAAACATGGACAAAGAAGTATTAATCCAAAATTCAAGTACCCAATCATCTTGCTATTTTTCTACTATCTAGGAGCTCTTTTCTATTTTTCCATAAAATATCGATCACTCCGAGGGGGAATTGCATTCTTCACAACAACATTCACTACTGCGCTTTACTATAAAAAAGAGCGTACTTTGAGTAACTGAACAGGATGAATACGAGACCTTGAACTCTTCTTTTCAAACATTGACCTGAGTTTTGCTGAATCTTATATGCGGACAAGTGGATGTAACAATAGATTATGGCAAAACACCTTAAAACACCTAAAGGCCCTATCTTCAATTTTTCAAAACATCGCGAAAAATTAATAATGCTGCCGCATACACGAATTCTTAAATGATTCTAGTTTGCAAACAAGTAAACCATCAGCTCGTCCAAAATTAATCATTAGACATTATTGAGGATGCGGTTGCAAAATCTTCATGCGAATTGACATCTAACTGGAAAAAATTAAACTGAGGAATTCTAAATAGATGAAAAAAGATGACTATTCTTTTAAGAAAAGTTTTATTTTTGTGCTAGTACTTTTACTATATTTGAAGATTCATATATTTACAAAGAAAGTGTATCAGAATATAAAAGCCAAAATAATAAATTGCCCCACCGATCAACAAGATAAAGAAAATTTTCTAAAGTACTTTAAAGAGAATATTTCAAAAATTACGAATATCCATGAAGATTGTGAAATTGCGATACGAAAAATTAAAAGATTAACCGGAACCGTTAATTCAACATACCAAATAGAACTATTGATCAAATGGGCTGATGGATTATCAAGTCTCATAAGAATTGTTGGAAAATGTCTTACAACTAAAGCAACTTACCAGAGAACTTCATCCTTCTTAAAGCTATATGGAAAGCAAATATTACCAATTCGCCCTATTTCTTATCCTAGCGAAAGAATAAAAGCCGAACTAGCTTGTTCACAGAAAATGAGGGGAACGAGAGTTAGAATGCCTGATATTATTTTCTCTGATATTCATGATGGCTATATCTTTACCGCATTTGTACAAGGAGTGACTGTTGAGAATATTGTTTTTCATATAAGTAGAAATCAACTCCTAGAAAAGTGGCATATTAATCTCTTTGAAGAAATTGGGCGAGGATTAGCTGAAATCAATTTTAAACTGAGGATAGTCCATGGCGATACTGCTACCGTAAATTGGATTTATGTACAGAATGATGGATATCTGTTCTTAACTGATTGGGAGACCGCTGGAAAAGGTGATCCTGCATGGGACCTTGCACATCTGATCTACGAAATAGCAGAGAATCTAGAAAACAATCAACAATCGATTGTTTTATTCGATAAGATTCTTCAGGCTGTAATCAAAGGATACGAAGAGATCGATATAAACAGGGGGGTCATTAATCGATTCCCAACTTATTGGATGAACCATGCATTATCAATTTCTACACAAACTCACTTGAGAATTTTTCAGTATATGAAAGTTCCTATACCGAAAGAATTTCGTTTTTTTAGCAGGTTACAGTCTCTTTATGTTAACAAAAATCTGCCTGCGATATACAATAAACTTATTTTAAATCATCTGATCTTTAGAATAATAAGAGCAAGCCTATCATTAATTAATATACTAAACCTTATCACTGGACGAACAAATCCAAATGTTGTGATCATTGGCAGCTCGAATAAAACAATTTGAGCATCTTGCTGATCCTCCGAAGAGTTAAGTTCATAATTAAATAGAAATGTGCATATTGATCTAACAAAACATAACCAAAATATATATTTCAAATCCTATATGGTTATTAATAAAAAGGAAAAGAAATCTTTGAATAAATATGATAAATCGTCCAACAGATCCAAAAACTGGGATATAAAAGATTTGAAAAGGTTTTATGAAAAAGAGGCAGAGTGGAAGAAATTTTGGGGTTCTAAAAGTCGGCGTTGTTTATCTGAGAATATTCTTACTGAACTCCCAAAAAACAAATCATGCATTCTCGAGATTGGATTTGGAGACGGTTACCTCGCCTCCCTCATAAAAAGGAAAGGTCACAAAGTTGTGGGGATTGATATCTCCTTAGAAAGAACAAAACAAGCTTTAAAAAACGTACCCACAGCCCATTTTATTGTGGCAGAAGCCAAAACTTTGCCTTTTCCAAATGAAACATTTGACATTGCTATATGTGCTGAGACGCTAGAACACGTTCCCCAATTTGAAAATGCAATCCAAGAAGCTAATTCAGTACTCAAATCTCATGGCTATTTTTTAGTGACTGTTCCTTATGGAGAATCTTTAATCAAGATTACGTTTCCTTATTGCCAAGAAACGTTTAATTCCATGGGCCATATAAACTTCTTTACAATTGAGAGCATAACCAAAATTATGCGAGAAAATGAATTTAGGATAATAAAGATTTACAGTTTTGGCTCACGAATTGCATATAATCAGTTGATTTATTGGATTCCAAGGTTTAGGGCTGTGAGAAGATGGCTTGATAAACTTGCACAGAAGATATCTATGAACTCCGCTAAGTGGATCATGGTTTTAGTTGAAAAAAATTACTAACAAAAGAAAAAAATAAAGAACTCAGTAATCAACAACAATTTTTGAACTGACGCCGCGCGAATATTAATATTCACAAACAGGAGAGAAGAGCTATAAGAAGAATTTTAGTGCTTGTACCTTGTGATATATTTCCACCTATACATGGAAGTAGTACAGCTGCATATTTTACAATAAAATTTCTTGCGGAAGGCAATGAAGTAAATGCTTTGTTGACTCACGCTTACTCTCAAGGTGGAAAAATTGACTTGGTTAACCCCAATCTTCAGATAAGATATTGCAACAAGACTTTGCTGGATAGTTTTGGGCAAATGACCAGCATGTTCAACCCATATTTCTTTAGAGAATCTTTTAAATTCATGCAAAATTGTAATTGCGACATTATACAGTGTGAAATTCTCTGGTCAATGCCCTCAGGGATAATACTCAAGAAAATATTCAATAAGCCACTAATTTTTGTTAACGAAAACGTTGAATATCTAAAATTTAGGGAAATGGGAAATCTTCGTTACGCTGGCATAGTAAAGAAAATTGAGAAACTTAGCTGTGAAGAAGCAGATATTATCATAACAGTCTCAGAAATTGATAAGAAAAACATTATTGAAACCTACTGCATCCCAAGTGAGAAAATAGAGACTATTCCTCACTGCGTAGACTCTGAAATGTTCAAATATAGTGAGAAGGGACGAAATTCCATTAGAAAAAAACATAATATAGCAGAAGAAGCTATAGTCTTGACATTCGTTGGCAAACTTGACTACATTCCTAACATAGCCGCCGTCAAACATATAACCGAAAGAATATACACAGCGATTCTTGAAAGACATCCAAATTCGATGTTCTTTATAATTGGTCAAAACCATGAATCTCTCCTCAAATATAAAAAAAGAAATATTATCTTCACTGGCTATGTCTCGCCTAATGAATTGCCAAATTATCTTTCAGCATCTGATATTGTTTTAGTTCCATTGGATTCAGGTTCAGGCACTCGTTTGAAGACGCTAGAGGCAGCCTCATGTTCAAGATCCATGGTTTCAACACGAAAAGGCGCCGAAGGACAAAATTTTGTTCACGGAGAGGAAATTTTGCTGACAGATAGCGTTGATGAAACATTCATAAGTTATGTTCTTAAGTTGATAGCGGATGAAAATTTAAGAAAAAGAATGGGACAAAATGCTAGAAAAAAAATTGAAGAACTATATAGTTGGGAGAAAATAGCTGAAAAATTTGAAAGGATTTATGATAAAATTCTGAGTTGATAAGCGTGCGGCCGTCAATGAAATAAAGTTGAGATTTAGAAGGATTATATATCTATTAATGAAAATTATATATGAATGAGGGTGCAAAATGAAAGTTCTCGTTACTGGAGGAGCTGGTTTTGTCGGATCTCATGCGGCTGAATTTTATGCAAAAAAAGGCAATGATGTCGTGATCATAGACAATCTTTCCAGAGCTCAAACTCTTGCTAAAGCAGACAAAACAAAACTAGCAATCTTCTACAATTGGAATTACTTGAAGAGTAAGTATGACAATATAGCTCTGATTAAAGGTGATATTAGAAACAGAGAACAGATTGAAAAAATTGCTTTGGATGTAGATTTTATAATACACACCGCTGCACAAGTAGCTGTCACAACGTCAATTGAGGACCCATTGATTGATTTCGAAACAAATGCCTATGGCACACTTAACGTTCTTGAAGCTGCTCGGAAATCCAACAACAATCCCTGTATTGTATATTGTTCAACAAACAAAGTCTACGGTAAGAACGTGAATAACATACCCACAAAAGAAAAAGAAACCAGACATGTTTTTTCTGATATAAAATTTGAGAAAGGCATTCCTGAGACGTTCCCAACCGATCTGTGCTCACACACTCCTTACGGTTGCTCCAAAATCTCAGGCGACATATATATGCAAGATTATAGTGAAACATATGATTTGAATACCTGCATTTTCAGAATGTCTTGTATCTATGGTACTAGACAATTTGGGAATGAAGATCAAGGCTGGGTTGCTCATTTCGCCATCTCAAATCTTCAAAAAAAGCCGATTATAATATATGGTGATGGTAAACAAGTAAGAGATGTCCTATTCATAGACGACCTCGTGAGGGCTTTTAATCTGTTCTATGAAAAAAGAAAAATGATTTCTGGTGATGTTTTTAATATTGGTGGAGGTCCAGATAATACTTGCTCTTTAATAGAGCTTTTATCTCATTTGCAGAAAATAACAGGAAAGAGAAGCATAGTGAAATTGGAGAATTGGAGAGTCGGGGATCAAAAAGTCTATATTTCCGACATTTCCAAGGCAAGAAAAAAATTGGATTGGAAGCCTGAAGTTGATATATTTAGTGGTGTTAAGAAATTTGTAACATGGTTTGATGATATTAAGCATCAATTATAGATAAAAGTGATGGAAAAGCATCTAGTTTGATTCATGAGCAATTTATTTGGGCAGTTAATAAATTGCTATGAGCTATAACACAGAATGAACAGTTAACGTCTTAATTCTTAATAACTATATCAGAAAAACTAAAACGTAGGGAAGTTAAGAATGTCATCAGACAGTGACTGGAATGAGAGACTTGTCATTTATTGGAACAGGAATTTATAGCGCGCGTTTTGGACAAATTCAAAGATTTATAGAATTTATGGATATATTCAAACTCCTGTTTTTTTCAACAGGGAATTGTACTATTGTCTCATTATTAAGGGAGTTATGAAACTAGAATATTTGGAGGCTTGATGTTGTGAGCGAAAAAAAAATAGAAGCATCTGTGGTGATTCCTGCCTACAATGAAGCGAGATCCTTGCCCAAATTGGTAGAGCGTCTCGTTCAAACAATTGAAGAAGAGCATCTTATGGGTGAAATCATAATAGTTGATGATGGCAGCACAGACGGAACAGAAAAGGTTGCCGAGCAATTATGCAAAAGACATCAGAACATCAAATTTCTCCGACACAGAAGGAGGATGGGCAAGACAGCAGCTCTTCACACCGGATTTGATAGTGCTTCAGGAGATATTATAGTGATGATGGACGCAGATCTACAATATGCTCCTGAGGATCTAACCAAGCTTCTGACAAAAATACAGGAAGGATATGACCTCGTTAATGGTTGGAGGAAAAACCGAAAAGACTCTATCCTTAGAAAGATTCCCTCAGCAATCTATAACTTCGTTTCACGGCTTTCTTTTGGGATGCATCTGCACGATTTTAATAGTGGCTTCAAGGCATTTAATAAGGAAGTACTTGAAGATCTTAACCTTAGGGAAGGTCAACACAGGTTCTTTCTCAATTTAGCTCACTATAAAGGGTACAGAGTAGGTGAAGTGGAAATTCAACATTTTCCCAGAAAAGAGGGAAAGACAAAGTATGGATTTTCAAGGATGTTCTGGGGTCTCTTCGACCTTATCGCCTTGAGACTCCAATTAGCTTTTACTGACCGTCCAATGGCTCTCTTCGGTCTCTCAGGAATAATACTTACCAGCTTAGGATTTATTGCCGGCTCCTACGTCGTTGCCCTCAGAATATTGTTCGACGAACCGTTCCAGCAGCATTTCGCACTATTACTCTTGACCAGTTTACTTATAATCGGAGGAATTCAGACTTTTCTATTCGGTTTTATCGCAGAAATGATAGCCGAGCTAAAATATGAACAACATAAAAGAAAATAATAATTAAATTCTATGCGCTTGGTTTTTTAAGTATTTCACGTAATGTTAGATTGAATGCGTGCGCATTGTAGGCATTTCTTTTGAGCAGCCCTTTGATATGAATAAACTAAAATTATATAATAAGATGTGAGGAAATGTTAAAAGCTAGATTAAAAAATTAAGGTAAAACCATGATTGCTTACCGCGCGAGAGGATATTCCTTAATATCAAAGAGAGAAGTAAGAGGTAGAATAGGTTGTATAAGAGAAAAAAAATGGTTTTTTCCGGATCTAAAACTCACAAATTGTCGAGTTTAGTTATCATTTTTATGTTTCTGGCTAATGTTTTTATGGTTGTAGTAACTGTCAATGCTAGTGATCCCATTTATATCATGCCTTTGGGCGATTCCATAACTCTAGGTAACGCTAATGGAGGCTATAGACAAAAATTATATCTGGACCTGACAGACGATGGTTTTAACGTGGATTTTGTTGGAAACCAATCAGATCCTGATTCACCGGATCCATGGTTCGATACAGATCATGAGGGTCATCCGGGTTGGCATGCCAATCAGATAAGAGACAACGTGTATGATTGGCTTGAGTTAAATCCAGCAGACTTTGTATTGCTTCACATCGGAACAAACGATATATCCTATGGAGATAAGGCGCAAAATGTTAAAAATGAAGTAAATGAAATTCTCGATAATATTGACCTATATGAAGATGACTATAACAAGGATATCACAGTTTTTTTAGCTCGTATAATATTGCGGACTGACGATGTTGCTAAGAACGAGACTACGAAAGCATTTAACGATGCGCTCGAGGACATGGCTTTGGACCGCATCGCTGACGGAGATGACATCATTATCGTAGATATGGAGAATGCTTTGACATACCCAGACGATATGGCCAGTGGTGTACATCCAAATGCTGTCGGCTACCAAAAAATGGCAGATGTTTGGTATAATGCTATATACACTAAGCTTGTCAACGATCTTGTACTAACAGTTGAAGGCGTGCAAAGCTGGTATTGGATTGATGATACAGTTATTAATTCAGTTTTCGAAGCAGATGTGGATGGCGATGGTGCAGTTGAGATCGTGACTGCAGGCTACTATAATGATGGTGCTCGTGATGTGGCTCAGCTGGTGGTTTGGGATGGCACAACTTTGGCTGTTGAACATATCAGAACTTGGTACTGGACGTCTGATACCCGAATAAATTCAGTTGCTGTTGCTGATGTTGACGGGGATACTGACATGGAAATAGTGACAGGTGGGTATCACACAGGAGTGGTTAAAATCTCTCAACTAGTGGTTTGGGATGGAGCAACACTGGCTGTTGAATATGTTACTAGTTGGTATTGGACAAGTGACACTGAGATTAATTCTGTTGCTGTTGCTGATGTTGATGGTGATACTGATTTGGAGATAGTTACAGGAGGTTACTATAATGATAAGTTTCGTGATGTGGCTCAGCTGGTGGTTTGGGATGGCACAACTTTGGCTGTTGAAAATATCAGAACTTGGTACTGGACGTCTGATACCCGAATAAATTCAGTTGCAGTTGCTGATGTTGACGACGATACTGACATGGAAATTGTTACTGGTGGCTACTACTTTAATGGTGTTCGTGATGTGGCTCAGTTAGTTACTTGGGATGGTGCAACTCTTGCATTAGAACCCCTAACCGTATGGTATTGGACTGGTAACACTCGAATAAACTCAGTCGCGATTGGCGATGTTGATGGTGACGGTGCCGATGAAATAGTTACTGGTGGCTACTACACTGACGGTGTAAAGATAGCTCAGCTTGTTGTCTGGAATGGAACATCAATGACAGTGGAAAACCTTAGCTCCTGGTATTGGACAGCTGAGACTGTAATCAACTCTGGTGCCATAGGCAACGTAGATGGGGATGGTGATGTTGAAATTGTTACTGGCGGCTACTACTTTGATGGTGTTCGTGATGTGGCTCAACTGGTCGTTTGGGACGGATCAACTCTTGAGGTGGAACCTCTTACCGTATGGTATTGGACAAGTGACACTCGAATAAACTCTGTGGCTATTGGAAACGTGGATGCTGATGTTTCTGAGGAAATCGTTACTGGAGGCTACTATGATGACGGCTCAAACGTCAATGCTCAGTTGATTGTTTGGGCAATCACACCTTATTGAGTATGCACGCGTATTTTTAAAACACTCGTCATTAGCCAAAGCTAGATTAAAGACACCTTAAATATAATGAACTGGGAAAATGCTCA
>Ga0209427_10006759_pt1 | contig 13043 bp, 14 predicted proteins | sample DeeMarSWOR136_30_FD_187465 | JGI IMG/M metagenome (GOLD analysis project Ga0209427, IMG submission 187465) | Marine sediment microbial communities from White Oak River estuary, North Carolina - WOR-1-36_30 (SPAdes) (version 2) | ecosystem: Environmental > Aquatic > Marine > Intertidal zone >... | reverse complement strand
AATCGAGTTCATGAAAATATTGATGTAATGTACTTCTTGCCATGAGGTTATTTCTCCAATAAAAAAGAACACTGTTAATTGCATTGCAATTTCTATAGCGAAACATAGAATTAATGTTAAAACGGGCTTTTTTGTGAATGCTTTATATAATAAAGGTATAATTAAGATGGATTGGAAAAGTAATGGAATAAACCAATTTCCAGGACCCCAAAAAGGTAAAATTCCCGTAAATAATTGTATAAATCCGTGCTGTGGATAATATTGTCCATGATACATTGCTGTAATATTAAAACTATATAAAATTAACCCTATTAATGTAGAAAATCCGTATAATACAAGAAATGGCACAATATAACGTAAAATTTTTCTTTTAAAGTATTTCCAAGAATATAACTCTTTTAATGATAAATCACCTTTTTGTTGATAAGAGCTTCCCATATTAAATCCCATAACTACTAGAAACACCGGAATAGAGATTCTTTCCCAAAGAGTGACTCCAATATCACTTTTTATTCCCCATGATACCATGTGATCGAAAATTACTAGAAATATCATTACTGCTTTTAAGAAATCTACTTGAAAATAATTCTCCTTACTTTCTACCAATGTTTCTTCTTCAGTCATAACTAATTCTGTAATTTGTTCTTTTTTTACCATTGAATCTTTTCACATTTTTAAAATAAGATTAAAAATTTTGTTATGAATTTTTATTAGATCAATTCAATATAACAGAAAAGGAGTCCAATATTTAACTTAAAAATGGGTGAATAATCCCATTTTTTCTTTAGATACAATAAATTCAACCTTCAAATTAAATCTCTCAAGTGTGGGTTTTGTATCACCCAGATATTACCTAGATTTGCTAATAAATCAAAGAAATCCTAAATTTTTATATAATTGGAAATCATATAATCTAGTTAAGCATAGTTAAAGTATAAGAATAAAATCATTAAGTAAAGTGGACACCGACAAAATAAATACTATATTAGAAAAGCAACTGAAAATTTTAGGACAGAAGATTAGAATTGATATTTTAAAGAAATTAAGAGTTCAGAATCCTTTATCTTTTTCAAAGCTTCAAAAAGAAGTGTTAGATAATGATTCAACATCTGTTAATTTCTCATTTCATCTAAAGGCTTTAAAGAAGTGTGGATTAATATCTTCTACGGAGGATGGGTATTCTATTACAGTCCTAGGTGATCAAATTTTAAAGAATATTTTATCTATTGAGAGAATATTAATTAAGCAAAATAAAACCCGAATGATTAGAACTTCAAAATATTCTAAAGAATTATTTGATATAAATCGAATAAAAGAATATTTGATAACTGAGGGAGGACTAGAGAAATTTTTAGCAAAACAAATTGCTCAAGAGGTTGAGAATCGTTTATCTAAGACTAATATCGAGTATCTAACCGCTCCATTAATGCGTGAATATATTAATGCAATATTACTAGAAAATGGATTAGAAGAAGTTAGGCATAAATTAACACGATTAGGAACTCCTCCATTTGAGGTATTTAAATTATTTAATTCTAAAAAATTAAAAATCACACCTGAAAAGTTTATTAAAAAATTAGGATCTGAAGCTTCTGAACAATTTTTACTTTTAAACCTTATTCCTAAAGATTTAGCTGATTTCTACTTATCCGGAGAGATCGCGCTTCTTCATTTAAATTACTGGAGTTTAAGACCATTAAGTTTCTATATAAATGGAGAACATTTGCTTGATTTGATATTTAAGAAAAATAGTAATATAAAATCTAATATTTACAAAAAAAAATATTATTCTTCATTAATTATAGCTTTTTTCAATTATCTTTTTGACATTAGACAATATTTTTCTGAAGATTTATTACTTGGTGATTTTAACAATTCATTTCTTCAATTATTCAAATTATCTAATGATAGATCATACTTCTTCAGTTTATTTAATTCTCAATTAATTAGATTCAATAGCCTTTTTGATAGTGATAAACCTCATTTATCTTTAGATTTCTATTATAATGACAAACTAACTAAAAAGAATGCCTCTCAACTGCAAATTGATGAAGAATTTCTTTATTCTTTAGCGGAACAAAAAATTGATCAAGCTAAACCACTAATTCTATTTGAATATTCTGTTTTTAACGAAGTGCCTTCTATATTTAGCATTCTTGGAAATCTTATTTCAGAATCTCTTAAAAATTGCATTATTTTTTATAACCAACGATTATCAAATTTAATAAATGCAACTAATATTAAAATAACAAATAAAAAAGAAAACAGAATTATATTAGATAAAATTTTAATTAATTTACATATGATTTCGATTGAATCTAATGGGAACGACGATTTATTCTTAGATCTATTAAATGAAAAATTAGATGTGATATTCCAATTGTTTAATTATAAGGAGTTATTAATAAAAAAGAAATTAAATCCCTTAAAACGATGGAATTATTTTACTAAAGAAATTTTTGAGAATAATAGAGGAGATATTTACAAGAACGCGATAAAATCTGTAAGCTTTTTTGGTTTAGATGAAGCTGTAATGAACCATTGTGGAGTAGAAATAGATCGAACAGAAAATAGTGAATTATTTGCCCTTAAAATCATAGCACATATGAAAAAATTAATAAATGAAAAAAATGATGAAGAGCAAAATACATATTTATTAAGTCAGCCTCATAATGGCAATTATTTAGAAAATGTTTATCAAAATGGTATATCTAAGACCAATTTAAGTCTAAAGTCATATTCATCATATCTAATCCGTTCTGATTCAAACTTAACTTTAGATAAAAAAATAGCTCTATATAAAAGATTTTCTAAAATTATAGACGGTGGAACCGTATTTAATGAAAACATTAGTGCAAATAATGATTCAATCAAAGATATAATGAAAATTTTATGTGAGTCAGATTTAAATGCTATCTCTTTAAAAGCCTTAAAATAATTAAAAGAAATAGCAGTTAAGCTAAAAAAAAATTATCTATTATTAAGTCATCAATTCTGCTAAAATAGCTTTTCTCATAGGAATACCATAAAAAGTCTGTTTAAAGTAAATTGCTTTTTCTGAGTTATCTACATTTGGAGAAATTTCAGTTATTCGAGGTAGAGGATGTAATAGTCTAAAATTATCTTTAGTTGGTTCAAGGTCTTCCTCTCTAAAAACATAGAAATCTTTTATTTTTTCATATTCCTCCAAATCACCAAATCTCTCCTTTTGAATCCGTGTCATATAAAGAACATCTAAAATATTAGAAATTTTTCTATAGTCAATTAGTTCTTTATAATTTATTTGACGATGTTGTAAGAAATCTTTATCTCTATTTCTCATTCGTAATTCAGCAGGGCTAATGAAATAAAGGTTAACATCAAAATTGGAAAGTAAAATGGATAATGAATGAACTGTTCTACCATATTTAAGATCTCCCATTATTCCGATATTCATTCCATCTAAGGAACCAACTTCCGATGTTATTGTTAATAAGTCTAATAAAGCTTGAGTTGGATGCTCTCCGCTCCCAGATCCAGCATTTATTATCGGGACTTTGGAAAATTTAGCAGCCAATGTTGCTGCTCCCTCCAATGAATGTCTCATCACAATACAGTCACTATAATTTTCAACAGTTCTTATTGTATCTGCTATACTCTCTCCTTTTCTAATGGAAGAAACATCTCCAGAATGAAAGCCTATTACGTTACCTCCTAATCTATACATAGCAGATTCAAAACTGAGACGAGTGCGCGTAGATGGTTCAAAAAACAATGTAGCGAGAATTTTTCCCTGAAGCAAATTTGAATTTTTGACTTGAATCATTTCTTTTCCTCTTTTCAAGAGATACTCAATATCCTCTCTATTAAACTGTTTAGCACTTATTATCCCCTCACCAAATTTCTCCTTAAACATAAATAATCTCCTATAAAATGTTTTTTATTAACATAATGTAAGTAAAATTTAAATTATTTTTTATTAAATCATAGGCATTCAAAGAAATAGATAGAACTGATAAAATTTAAAATTTATAAATAATTAACTAATATAATTTAGCAGGTTTTGGAATGATAAAATTGAAGTATCCTAGAACTATAAACAGATATTGCCCCTCATGTAGAAAACATACAATCCATAATGTTTCATTATACAAAAAGGGTCGTGAAAGAATGTTAAATCATGGTAGAAGAAGGTTGGAAAGAAAAAAGAGGGGTTATGGTTCATTCCCTAAAGAAATTTTTCATAAAAATGCAAAAATTAACAAGAAAACAACTCCGTTACTAGAATGTTCTGAATGTAATAAAAAGCAATATGCTAAATCATACAGAGTTAAAAGATTAGAACTTCAAGAAGTGTAAGGATTGAGCAATTATGGTACATAAAAGGAAAGAAAAAGAACTTATTCCCCAACCAAAAAGTAGATTTTTACGCGTAAAATGTCTAAATTGTGGAAATCAACAAATAATATTTGGCTGCTCTGCAACTGATGTTGAATGCTTAGTTTGTGGAAAAACATTGCTTCAATCAACAGGCGGTAAAGCAAGAATTCTTACAAAAATATTAGAAGTGCTCTCTTAAAGAATAAGTATCTCTTATCTTAAATTGATCTTAATAAAAAAGATATATAATTCTTCGTGAAACTGAACTTTTACGATGATTTATTGATATCTGGTTTATACAACTGTCTATATTAGATTTAAAAATTTATTCTCGCCAAGTATATTTACATTTAGTACATCTGAAAAAATGAGTACTTGGCTCATCAGAACTTCTTATTTGAACTTGCCAAGTCTCTGCTTCTATATGCTTACATTTCGGACAATCTTTCTTCACCATAGGATGCACTGAAATTTTATCTTCTTCAGAAATGATTATTAAATTATTTTCTAATGCTATTTTCTTCTTTTGTAAATTTAGATTACCATTATCTTCATCATTTACTATTTCTCTTTGATATCCACATTTGCATATTAAAAAAAATTTATCATCATCCCTTTTCTTGCGTAAGAGATTAGAGCATTCAGGACAAAATTCAACCATATAAATTACGATGAAGTACTTATTTAACTATTAACTTTAAAAAATATTAATATTTAAAAAATCTTATCTTATCAATAAATCTATATAAAAATGTTAATTTACTTCATTATAAATTATTAGAAATTGATTCATATGGAGTTTAAGGAATCTATTACATTTTTAGGTACAAAAGATCTCAAAAAAACATCATTTTTTTATCAAAATATCTTAGAATTGACGTTATACAAAGATCAAGGTTATTTTTTAATTTTCAATATTAATTATCAAAGTAAAATTGGATTTTGTAAACATATATCTATTGTATATGATGACAAAAGTCCAATCATAACTCTTGTAACTGAGGAAGTTGATGAGCAATATATAGCTAATTTGTGTCTAATTCTTTTTTCAAATCATATAATTGATGATAATATTCAAAATTTAGTTTATTCATATCCTGGATTATATTTGCTATTAAAATTTTCTCTCCATTAACTTGGATCTCAAGATCTCCAAGAATATTAACTAGATCATTTTCTTTAAAATTAAAATTTTCAATTTTGTTAATATTAACTTTTAACTCTCCAGTTTTATCATTTAAAATTAAATTTTCGTTATTTGATATTTTTTTTATATAACCAGTAACTTGAATCTTCTCGTCAGTATTTTTAATATCTTTTATTATTCTCTGTATTACAAATTTGTTAGACATTTTCTCTTTAAATATACTTTATATATTAAATATTTATAATTTTGAAAATTTCTGATAACTATAAATAATTGATTCAAAAACTAAAATTGATCTTATTAAATCACTAATATTAAACATTATTAATAATGCTAACCAAACATTCTTATCTTAATTAATTTTGAATAAATGTGCTGAAAGAATATGAGTTTTACGTTAAAATTAGAAAATAGTCGGATTTTGAAAGGGATTGTTGAAACTCTAGCAAGTATTATTGATGAAACTGAATTTCGTGTAACTCCTAAAGATTTTACTATTTCAGCAATGGATCCAAGTAGAATTTGTTTACTTAAGTTATCGATTAAAAAGGAAAATTTCGATGAATATAAATGCAGTAAAGAATCAAAAGTTGGATTAAATTTAGACGATTTAGATAAAATATTAAAGAGAAGCGCTGCGAATGATTCTGTTGAGATTGATTTCAATGAAGCTGAGCAAAAAATTAAAATAAAAATGAAGAGAGAAGGAGTAGCACGTACTCGTACCTTTAGCTTAGCGTTACTAGATATAGATATTGAGGAAATTCCAATGGATAACCTGCTAAAGATCGAATATCCATCAAAATGGGTCATTGAACCAGATTTCCTGGTCGAGGCTATAAAAGATGCTGAAATTTATTCCGAAATATTAAATATCAATGCTTCTGAGGGCCAGGGATTGATTTTTAGTTCTTCAGGACAGATTGGTGAAATGGAATATGATCTTAGAGAAGATGATTTAATTGAAAGCAATCTTAGTGGGACAAGTACAGGAGCATATTCATTAACTTTCCTTAAGGCTATTTTAAAAATTGCTTCAATTACAGAGAAATTAGAGATCTCATTAAAAACAGATCACCCATTAAAGATGATATTTAACCTTTTAGAGGGAGGAGAATTAAGTTATTTCTTAGCCCCTAGAGTTGAGGAGGCTGAGTTTGAAGATGAGGATGATATGGACGAATTCTAAATAATTTTTTCTTAAAACCATTAAAAAATCATTTAACTCGTAATAATTAAAATAAATTTTCACCTAATCTTAAAATAATAGATTTATTTTATTTTTAAAAGGTGAGGTATCGGGAACCTTGATTATTCCAATTGAATTAGTTAATCATTATCCATGGCTCCCATCCCGTAAAAAGCATTATTCAGATATCTCAGGAAAAGATCCCTCTGATAAAGATCCTATTGAATTTATTTCTGAAGTATTTTCAAAAGATTTTGGAATTAAAATTAAAGAAAGACTTTTAATACTATTCAATGCTGCATTTGAAAATTTAGAAGAAATTTCTGATTATAAAATTGATAATTTAAATATATATGTGTATTTACTCCTAAAAATCCTCCTTTACGCTTTAGATAACAGAATAATTACTAATAGAGTTGCAAATCTTTACTCTAAAATAGCTTATAGTGAATTAAAGAAAGAAAATGATTCAAATCTTTATTATATTTGTCAAGATTTAGGATTAAACATAAAATATTATGACCCTCCAATCAATTATGGTATAATTAGAGTTAAAGAACAACATCAAAAGCTCGAAACTAATTTTGCATTATATTTTATAGATTATTTGAAACTTGCATCCACCTTACGAGATGAATACAGACAATTGGTGCATAATGCTCTTTCACAAGGATATGTACTTATTCAAAATAAAAGATTAATTCGATTAATTCAAGAGTATGTAAGAAATAAATTACTACTTAATGAAACAAAAGACAAAGTTTCATTAAAAGAATTTTTAAAAAAAATTTTAGAAATCAAAGATTTTAAAGAAGTATATGATAAAATCACAGAGGCTTGGACTGAACGAAAAGAAGAATTCGAGTTTGTCTTTAAAATTGATTTTGAAAGTAAAGAAAACATCTTGGAATTATATCCACCATGTGTAGGAGAGATTCTCAGAAAAGCAAAAGAAGGTCGAAACTTAATTCACAACGAAAGACTATTTATTGTATGGTTTTTACTTGCTCTTGAGTATCCTGTAGAAGAAGTTGTGGATTTATTTTCAACAATGCCAGATTTTGACAAAGAAAAAACTTATTACCAAGTTAATTTTGCAAAAAAAAAGAAATATGTACCATATAAATGTTTAACTTTAAAATCATTAAACCTTTGTATGGCAAAAAAATATAACGATGAGCTCTGTTTAGAGGGTTACTTTTCAAAAGAATTAGGAGACAGGAAAAATGTTACTCATCCATTAAGATATACTCGAATTAAACAATATAGAGCTTCTAAAGAAAAAAATTATACAAAAAAGCAATTAAACAAAAAAAATGAGTGATAATGAGTACTTAAAACGATTATTCCAAGCATATTATAAGGAGAATCGGTCAGAGATAACATATGTATCTCGATTTGAACAACGAGAATTTGGGTATATTCCATGGGATAATCAAATAATCATGAATAGACATTTGAGTTTTCAAAATCATGAAAGTTTAATAAAATATTTAATTGAGGAGGGTCCTAGACATGTCTATTCCAGCGGCGCTTTATACTTAAAACCAGATAATACAGATATGGATAATAAAATATATCAGGGTTGTGATTTAATCATTGATATTGATGTAGATCATTTTTATACTCCATGTAAAGAGGATCATGATCTCTGGATTTGTAATAGCTGCGGAAAAGAAGGAACAGGTATGCCAAAAAAATGCCCTAATTGTGGTAAACTTAAGTTAAAAACTATAAATTGGATTTGTACAAATTGCCTTGATGTAGCCAAGAATGAGATTTTTAAATTGATTTATAATTTTTTAATTCCAGATTTTGGAATCAACTTAGATCAGACAAAAATAGCTTTTTCAGGGCATCGTGGATATCATTTAAAGATTGAAAATGAAGATATAAGAACTTTATCCAGTGAGGAGAGAAGAGAAATTTCAAATTATCTTTCTGGAGAACATATCTCTTTTGAGATTTTAGGGTGGCAAAAAAGAGTAGATTCAATTTTTGGTCCATTTAAAGATAATATTGGATGGACAAATAAGATAATGAAAAAAATTGAAGATTTTTTAAAAAAACCTTATCAAGAAATCCATGATTTATTAGGAAATAAAAACAAATTCAATTTTAACGAATCACAAGTAAAAGCTTTTTTGAATCTTAAAGAAGATATCTTAGGTGTACTAAATGATAACTCTAGAAATACTTGGCCAAGCTATGGATTTGGTGTAGATTCTTGGTATAAATTTTTAAAGGGGATTGTGCATGAAATTGGTGTTGAAATTGACATACCTGTTACTATTGACATTCATCGTCTAATTCGATATCCTGGTTCTTTACATGGTAAAACTGGTTTTAGAGCCCAAGAAATATATCCAGATGAACTTGATGATTTTAATCCCTTAGATGAAGCAATTGATAAGCTTGATCCAATTGTTTTTAAAAGCAATAAATCCCAAAAATTAATAATTACAGAATCTAAAGTTCCATTAACGAAAATCAAGGGAGAATCATATGGACCATATAATAAAGATGAAATAATAGAAGTCCCCCATCATATTGCTGTCTTTTTATTATGTAAGGAAGTAGCCAAAACTATATGAGTTAAAGATAAATTTATTTAAACACATTTGTATCATATTAACGTGATCTGATTCTATGTCAATAGATTTAAAAAAAGAATACGAGAAACTATATCAACAATGGCTTAATGAGTTCCAACAATCAAATCTAACCGTTTTAAATCAAGAGAATTTCAGATTCTATAAAAAAATAATTCATTTTTTGAAAAATTATAAGGAAGAAGAAAAGAATGAGATAAAGAATCAGGTATTAGAATCATATAAAAATAATTTTACTTATCTGTTTAACGATCTTTTAAAAATTCGAGAAATTAAAATCATAAATTTTTCATTCTCTCTCAAAGAAATAGATTTAAATCATGTTTATGAAGCTGAGAAATTACTTTATCAAAATCTAATAAGCTCTATCAAAGGGTATGAAAAAATTAAAGCAAGTTCGATTTATGAATTGGAACAAGATTTTAAAGACAATATATTAAAGAAAACTGAAGCTATTCTTGAATTAGATGTCCATAATGAGCTTATGAAAAAGAAACCAGAAATTCCTGTAATAGAAAGTGAAGAAGAGAAGGAAGAATTTAACTATATCGTTATCAGATTTTTAGAAAACACTCCACCATTAGTTGGGATCGATCTCTTAAATTATGGACCTTTTGAAAAAGAAGATATTGCGTGTTTACCCGATAAAAATGCAAAAATCCTTATATATGAAAAAGTTGCTGAGAGAATTGAATTGCAATAAAATTATTTAAACTTTTTCTCAAATTCTTCTTTAAAATATTTAATACGATATTTAGCATATTTATCAGTTAAAGAGAATTTTGGAGGTGTTGGATTTATTAATTGACCTCCACAATATTGACACTTTGAATCAGGATTTTGTAAGCCATATCTATTACATTCTTTACATTTTTGAAGGTATTTTGTCATGATTAACTTTAAACATTTTATTCTCTAATAAACTCAAACTGTCCATTAAATTTATGAGCTTTCTGCTCGATAATCTCTAAAGCATCAGATAGAATATTTTCAGCGTCTAGATAATCCTTTGAAATTACTTCTAATCTATAAAAAGGAGCTGCGATATAGCTTATATCTATATTTCTTGTTTCTCTTGGTTTAATTACGTTTAAAGCCTCAGTTAAAGCTTCTTTTATTTTTTCTATTCCATCTTCAGAATTGAAAGAAAGCTTAACCTTCCCTGATATACTAACTGTAGATATATCAACATTTTCATCAACAATCTTTAATAATGTAGCTTTTATCTCATCTGAGATACCTTCAATATTGTTTAAAATAGCCTCACCATCTTCTTTAAGGCCTTCAATAGTACCCTGATAAGTATCAAAATAATCTAAAATGGGAAACCCAATACGATCATAAGCCTGATCAAGAGTCATACCTACATTCTCTGTTTCAGTAAGAAATTGTAATAAATTCTCAAATTTCACAGCATACTTCCATTCTTTTAACTTATTTTCTCTTTGAGCGGAATTGACTCTCCTTAATGATAAATCAACATGTCCTTTATTTGGATCAACCCTTAAGACACGAAGAACTACTCTTTGACCGACTCGAACATAATTTCTAATATTTTTTATCCATCTTGAACTGATTTCTGATACATGTATCATGCCTCTGGCTGGTTCTTCTGAACTCAATCCTTCATAGCCTAATAACTCCACATAAACATATTGATTTTGAATCTCAGTTACTTTAGCTACAACAAATTCGCCTTCTTTAGGAAATTTTGTTCTGCTTTTTACCATGATTTTATTGAGATTATAATTATGTAATTAACATTTCTAAATTCTTAAATTATTAAACGATCTATAATTTTTTATTTTTATTATCTTTTTAAAAAAATTATTGAGTTGAATGAAAAAAATTCCTAACTGGATTATCCATAACAAATGGGCTAAAAAAGCAGGTATAAATGATAATATTGCCAATATTGTAAATAGAGCCGTTGATTATGGATTCAATTGGATGTTTTTTAAAGAACATGATCTGAAGTCTATGAAAGCTATAGAAGATCCTTTTTATCAACAATTACAATTCTTTTATAAAAAAAACAAAAATAATCTTTTGTATATTAAAGCACTTTATCTCCATCAACTCTTAGACTTTTTTAAAGAAACAAATGTTAAAATTAATGATATTGAATTAGTCTTTAAAAAATTTTTACAGGATAAAGTTGTAGTTGAGATCCAAGACTCTGACGGAATTAAAGTAAATTTTCAAGAACAAATAGAAGAGATTTTTAATTTAATTAGAGAAAACAAAGAAAAGTTGTTTAAAGATTTAAAAAGTTAAAAAAATAAATATAAGATTTTGATTAAAAAGACAAATCTAGAAATAAAATCTATTGTATCCAATCAATTTCTAATTCTTCTAGTTTTTCTTTGGTAGGAATCCCTTTTTCATTCCAACCCATCATTTTATAATAAGTATCAATAGCATTTTTTAACTTATTAGGTTTAATCATAGTATTAGAAAGACTTCCCTTAGAATGTGGCTCAAAAAATCTCTTAGGCAAGCAATCATCCCCTTTGGAAAATCCTTCCCTTGTATTAAACATTCTTGCCATTGTAGAAATCCTTTCTCCTACTTTCATTAACTCCCACGTTGAATTATTCCAGCCTGTTATTGACTGAACTATCTCATTAAGACTATTATAAGGCCAAGAGACAAAATAACACATTAAAAGTGTATTACCTACATAACGCCAATTTGTATAATAGGTAAAGGCTCGTACTTTTTTTGGACTTAAATCATCCATAGAAAGAGGTTCTAGAATCCCAATAGAACCATGATATGCCATAACCTTATTATGAGCAATTGAATCATCATGTAGATTAGTCATATGTTCTGCACCTGTAGGTGATACAGCGAAACCAAGTCCTAATCCTTGTTTAAGACGAGGCTCATGCATTGGAATTTCAACTCCTTTAACGTGCATAGCATATTTATCTGATCCCTTCTTTATTTTTTCTGCTGCTCGCTTAACACCTTCTGCTAAGATATCACCTAATCCTTCCCGCTTAGATATCAATTCAAGCATTTGAATCATTGCTTTAGAATTCCCAAATTTCAATTTTATCCCTTTAGTATCATTATCTGTTAAAATACCTTTTTCGTAACATTCCATTGCAAACCCTATAGAAACTCCGCTCGAAATTGTATCTAATGAATATTTATTACAAATTTCATTTGCCTTACATACTGCTGCTACGTCAGTGATCCCACAATTGGATCCTAAAGCACCTAACGTTTCGTATTCTGGTCCTCCATAGATTGAATCCACATTCCATGGACTTCCTATTTTCACAACTTTTTTGCAACGAATAGAACAAGCATAACATCCATCTTTCTCAAGCCCGAACTTTTCTTTAATTGTTCTAGGATCTAAAGCTTTTGCTTCAGAAAAGCCACCATCACTGAAATTTAGATAAGGAAGATTACCGGATGAAGCTGCTTGCTCCATATAATCTCCTCCTGTTCCAAGTTCAAAATAACCAGAGAATATTTTCTGGTATTTTTCGTTAAAAACCTTTATCAAATTTGACAACTTCTCTTTATTATTAGCTTCTGGTTTTTTGTTACCTCTTACAACAACAGCTTTCAGGTTCTTTGAACCCATAACAGCACCCATTCCAGTTCTTCCAGCAGCATCTCTTAAATCGTTGATAATACAAGCATAACGTACCAAATTCTCGCCACCAGGTCCAATTTGAGCTACCCGGATATATTTATCATTTAATTCTTCTTGAAT
>Ga0209427_10006758_pt1 | contig 13044 bp, 11 predicted proteins | sample DeeMarSWOR136_30_FD_187465 | JGI IMG/M metagenome (GOLD analysis project Ga0209427, IMG submission 187465) | Marine sediment microbial communities from White Oak River estuary, North Carolina - WOR-1-36_30 (SPAdes) (version 2) | ecosystem: Environmental > Aquatic > Marine > Intertidal zone >... | reverse complement strand
CCTGGATGCCGTTCAATACACTCCACGTGTTGTCAGTGGAGCAGTCATCCACGACAACGATTTCTTTTTCACACGGAACAGCCAGGACGCGCTCTAGCAGTTCTTTGACGCTTTCTTCTTCGTTGAACACCGGAATCAGTATGGATAGTTTCATGTCGCTCCCAGACCCACTGCAGTTTGCTATCCTCAAGCCTGATGCATTGCTGGCTGAAGGCAGGCAATTCTAGCCCAAAGCACTTGCCTTGTCAAAGGCCAGCCCTCTACGAAGATGCCTATTGGGCTGTCCTTTGATCAGGAAGTCGGGATAGTGATTTAGTGGATTGTCGAGTTATTGCAGTTGAGGTATAATTGGCCTGGAGGGTTTCCCGTGACCAACCGCGAAGTGGCCAATCTGCTGCGGCTGATTGCCGACATGCTGGAAATCAAGGGCGAGGTGATCTACAAGTCCCTTGCCTATCGCAAGGCGGCGGACAACATCGAGGCACTAGGGCGCGATATCAATGAGGTCTGGCGGCAAGGCAAACTGCGCGATATTCCAGGCGTTGGCCAAGCACTGGAGAAGAAGCTCAGCGAGTTGCTAAGCACCGGGCGTCTGGGCTACTTCGAGGACCTCCAGGAGCAGGTCCCTGTCGGCGTAGTTAGCTTGCTCAGCATCCCCGATGTAGGGCCCAAGACAGCCAAACTGCTCTGGGAAGAGCTGGGGGCACTCAGTATGGCCGATGTCGAACGTGCAGCGCGCGAGGGCAAGCTGCACAGTCTGCCTGGTTTGGGCGTGCGCTCGGAGCAGCGCATCCTGGAAGGGATTGAATCGCTCTACCGTCGTACTACGCGCATACCGCTTGGGGTTGCCTGGCCTGTAGCACGAGAACTGGTGGCATCTTTGCGCCAAGCGCTGGGCATCGAGACGGTGGAACCAGTGGGCAGCCTGCGACGTATGAAGGATACCGTCGGTGATATTGACCTTCTCGCTGCCCATGAAGAGCCGGAGCAGGTGACAGCTACCTTTACCAGGCTTCCGCAGGTGGCCGAGGTTGTCTCATACGGACCAACCCGCGCTACCGTAATCTTGCACAACGGCTTGCAGGTGGACTTGCGCGCCTTGCGGCTGGAGCGTTATGGTTCGCTGTTGCAGTACTTTACTGGGAGCAAGGATCACAACGTAGCCTTGCGCACGCTGGCACTCAAGAAGGGGCTCAGCCTCAGTGAGTATGGTTTCAAGCATGGGGAGCAGGAGGTGCTCTGTCCGGCCGAGGAGGACGTCTATCAGGTGTTGGATCTGGCCTGGATTCCACCCGAACTGCGGGAGGATCGGGGCGAATTGCAAGCTGCGCAACAGGACGCGCTGCCGAAACTGGTGCAGTGGACAGACATTCGCGGTGACCTGCACGCACATAGCAACTGGAGCGATGCGGCGGCTACCCTGTCCGAGATGGCTGATGCGGCGCAGGGGCTTGGTTACGATTACCTGGTGATCTCTGACCACACGCACGGTCTTGGGGTAGCCAACGGGCTGGACGTGAGCAGGCTGAGACAGCAGCGTGTGGAGATCGAGCGATTGAACAAAGGTTTCTCCGGCTTCCGTTTGTTGCAGGGGGCCGAAGTAGAAATACGTGGCGATGGCGACCTGGATTACCCAGACGAGGTTCTGCAAGAGCTCGATGTAGTGATCGCTTCCATACACACTGGCCTACGGCAGGACAAAGAGACGATCACTGCTCGCGTCGTCCGTGCCATGCTCAATCCCTACGTAGATATTATTGGCCATCCTTCTGGGCGCCTTCTGGGCCAACGCGAAGCGACAAACGTGGATCTGGACCGTGTATTGCAGGTGGCAGCGGAGACTGGGACGATTCTGGAAGTCAACGCAATGCCCAACCGGCTGGACCTGGATGATGTGCATATCCGCCGGGCCGTCCAGCTAGGCGTGGCGTTGTGCATAAACAGTGATGCACATAGCACTGGGGGCCTGGAGGTGATGGAATATGGGGTTGCTACGGCCCGACGGGGCTGGGCCGAAGCACGCCACATCGTCAACGCGTTGCCTTTGGAGCAACTTCTTGGCCGGCTGGCGCATAAAGAAGCGGGCGCAACGCGCTGACGGCAAGCGCGTCACAACGTAGGGGGGATACACACTCATGTCACCTGATGCGGCAAAGACTGACAAAACGCACGATGCCTCGCCCAAGAGATCGCGAGACACGGGGAAGGGGGTGGGAGCAGACCTGCTACGGCGGCTCAGGGCCTCATCTTCGTGGCAGATGCTCCTGGCCCTGGCTTTGGTACTGGTAGCAGCCGCTGGCCTGTGCCGGGTCAGCGGTCTCTCCAACAGACTGACACCACTGCCGACACCCACTGCGACCTCTACGTCACTACCGACTCGGACGGCGCTACCAACGTGGACACTTACCAGTACACCGGTGCCCACTGCCACAGCCACCCCAGTGCCCGTGATCATGCCTGAGGGACAGGCGGAGGTTAGCGGTGTGGGAGCACAGCAACTCCGACTTCGTGCTGGCCCTGGCCTGACGCACGAGACATTACGGACACTCCAGGATGGAACGCGCCTGACGGTACTGGAAGGGCCCGAGGCGGCTGATGGCTACAAGTGGTGGAAGGTACGGACAGAGGATGGTCAGGAGGGCTGGGTAGCAGAAGACTGGCTTGTTCCCGTCGTTCCTTAGTAGTCAAGCCAGATCATGGCACAGAACTGGGCGTCCGGATGCAAGGGTGGCTCATGTTCACACCTCCCTGGCTGCGGTGTAGCAATTGGCGGTGGTTTGCTGTATAAAGAGAGGGTTCCAATGCACAAGCGCTTTAGGTTGTTGGGCTTGGTCCTGTTAGCGGCTGCCTTGATAGTCACTGGTTGTGCCATGTTGGAGAGGGTTCAGGACTTGCTGCGGCCTCCTACTCCGACTACGGTGGTGACAGTGACGCAGGGGCAGGTCCGCGATGCGATCACCAAGCTGCCGGTAAACGGGGCGCAGTTGCGCGCAGGGACAGTAACTGCACTCAGCGATGTGGAAGGAGTGTTTTCCATACCTGCGTTGACTGAGGATGTTATCCAGATCACTGCGCCGGGTTACGAGGCTGCGCAGATTAGGCCACGCCCTGGGTTTCCTCTGGTCGTTGACCTTGTGCCTGATCCAGCTACAACTGTTCACATCATCTACAGTTACGAGAAACGACACGAGTTTGGGCGGCAGTATGATCTGTTACATCCTGATGTGCAGATGCTGTTCAGCCGTGAAGAATTCATCCGGTACATGGAACGGAATCGCCCTTATGACATTATCGACTTTTCAGTGGGCGCTGCGGGCATGCCCACATCGGGGACGATGCTGGGCAAGGTCCACACCAACGTGGTACAGGTGCCTGTGCAAGCTACAGTACGTGTTGAGGAGCAGCTGACGCAGCGAGCCTGGTTGGGCTATACAGTAAAGGCGGATGGCTTGTGGCGCTGGTTCCGCGGGCCGTTGGTCTTGCCGACACCGACACCCACAGTCACCTCTACGCCATCACCGACCGCTACGTCTACGCCACTGCCTACGGTGACCTCTACCCCGCAGCCCACGCACACACCCTATCCGACAGCTGTTGCCAGTCCCACGGCATATGAACCCATTCCGCCCGGCAGCCAGGCAGTTGTGATCGCGGATGGGACCGGTCTACACACCGGACCCGGTGAGCATTATGGCGTGGCTTGGGGCATGACTCGGGGCACGGTGGTGCTTGTTCTGGAATGGCCACGCTGGGTGGAAGGTCGGCCCTGGTATCAGGTACGGGTTGTGGGCCCGGATCTTGAGGGGTGGTGCAAAGGCACTTATCTCGCAGCACTGGCGGTCACAGCCACACCGACATCCCCACCGGCCACGCCTACACCACCGACGGCGGAACGCATTGCCTTTACCAGTGAGCGCGATGGCAACCGCGAGGTTTATGTGATGAATCCAGACGGTAGGGGCCTGCAAAACCTGACACAGTACCCTGCTCAAGACGGCGATGCCAGTTGGGTCCCGGCGCGTGACCGTCTGGCTTTTGTCTCTGATCGCAGTGGCAACAGCGACATTTTCCTGATGAATGCCGATGGCAGCGGTCCGACCCAAATCACCTTCAGCGTGTCAGACCAAATTCACCCTGCCTGGTCACCGAGTGGTGCATTCATTGCCTATGTTTCCGATGAGGACGGTGACTGGGAGATCTTTGTGATGAGCGCTACTGGCACCGGTGTTGTGCAGCTGACGCACAACACCGCATGGGACAGCTACCCTTCCTGGGCCCCGGACAGTCGAAAGCTGGTCTTTACTTCGGATCGGGACGGCGACTATGAGTTGTATCTGTATGACCTGGAGACGCACACCGAGACGCGCTTGACCCACAACGCTGCCTCAGATGCCTTCCCTGCCTGGTCGCCTGCTGGCGAAGAGATTGCTTTTACTTCAGCACGGGATGGGCAGCTGGAACTTTACCTTCTTGATCTGACGACCATTCCGCAGCGGGTAACGCGCTTGACCTACACTGCACCTAGGGGTGCAGCCAACCGCTATCCGACCTGGTCAAGCGATGGATTGTGGCTGGCCTTTACCTCGTGGCGTGATGGCAATGGCGAGATCTATGTCATTCGTCGCGATGGTTGGGGATTATCGAACCTGACCAATCACCCTGCCACTGATGAATCGCCCGCCTGGGCTGATTAGAAAGGAGGTGGGTTTGCGATCAACTGGAGAGCACAGATAGTGGAAAGAAACGAATCGGGTCGTAGGTGTTCTACTGTATAAGGGAGGTGGAACGATGACGTGCAGGAAACGACTGGAGAAGCTATTTCGGGAAGAAGGGGTCAAGTTCAGCGTATCGAAACACGCAGAAGCTTATAGCGCACAACGCGTGGCGGGCCTCTTGCATATTCCTGGCCGACAACTGGCCAAGGTTGTGATGGTCAAGGCGGATGGGGAATTGGCCATGTTGGTGCTGCCCGCGCCCTACAGACTTGACTTCGCCAAGGCCAAGAAGGTGCTGAAGGCAAAGAATGTGGAACTAGCCAAGGAAGAGGAATTTGCTGATTTGTTCCCAGATTGCGAGGTGGGAGCGATGCCGCCTTTCGGCAATCTATACAACATTGCCCTGTACGTTGACCGCGCTCTGACCACCCAACCGGCGATTGCGTTTCCCGCAGGGTCGCATCGCGAGATCATGCGGGTCGCCTACGCTGACTTTGAGAGAATTGCACAACCAACGGTGGTCGACTTTAGCGCCGGGTAGCATCAGCAAGTGCTATAGCCAGCACATCACCTTAGTAGAACATCTGGGCCAGGGCGCACAGATCGTCATCAACTTCCCTTTTCTTGTTGGCGACTTCCTCAAGGGGCACGTCAACAATCCTGCTCCCCTGCAAGGCGGCCATGTACCCAAACTTGCCTTGCTTGATCAACTCAACTGCATGGACGCCCAGGCGTGTGGCCAGTACACGGTCGAAGATTGTCGGTGAGCCACCACGCTGTACGTGGCCCAGCACAACAAAACGGGTCTCAAAGTCGGTGCGCTGTTCGATGGCTGTGGCTAAGGTTGAGGCAAGGCCGCGTTTGTCAAGGCGAACGTGCCCAAACTCATCCTTATGTTTGGCTGCCTCGGCCTCATCCGCGTGGACTTCCGCAATATCGGCCGCCTCGGCAACGACTACAATACTGAACTTTTGGCCCCTTTTCCAGCGTCGCTTGATGTGCTCGCACACTTCGGCGATACTGGAGGGTTTTTCTGGTATGAAGATGTAGTCAGCACCACCAGCCAGACCACCCATCACTGCTACCCAGCCAGTATAGCGTCCCATGACTTCAACGACAATCACGCGATGGTGCGACTCCGCCGTGGTGTGTAACTTGTCCAGGGCATCGGCTACACGTGTCACTGCTGAGTTGAATCCGATGCAATAGTCAGTGCCGTACACATCGTTGTCCATCGTTTTAGGGATGCCTACTGCGGGAACACCTCGCTCGACCACTTGCGCACACACGCCCAGCGTGTCATCGCCACCAATGGCCACAATGGCATCAAGGCCAAATTCCTGGACATTGGCGATGGCATGCTCCATATCCTCGGGCTTCTTGGCTATGTTAGTGCGAGAGGACCCCAGGATGGTTCCACCCCTGTGCAGAATGCCAGAGACGTCTCTGGACTCTAGAGGTCCGATGAGGCCGTCGCGAAGTCCTTTCCAACCATCGTAGATACCGTAGACTTCCCACCCGTAATCGAAAGCCCGTCTGGCCACAGCGCGAATGGCTGCATTCAGGCCAGGCACGTCGCCTCCACCGGTCAAGATTCCAATGCGCATGTGCTTTCTCCTCTCGTGGTTGCAATGATTGCTGTAGGCTGTTGCCATACGGCCTATGACAGGATGTTAGAACGGATTGTCCAAGCTATTCCGCTGCTCCGAGTTCCGCACTACGAAACTGCTTGGGCGGGCTGCGGAAGCCGCCGCTTGAGTCAATGACCCCTGCACTTTTGAAGAGTTGGATTTTCTCGCGTACCGCTTCCTTCACGTATTCTCGGCTCAGGGCCAGGGGCTTGCGCGGATCCACTGAGCCAGCGTACTTGACCAGCCCTTCCTTCATTCCACGTGTGAAAGCTTGGTTGAGGTAGGTGGCTACATTGATTTTGCAGATGCCGTGTTGGATGCCTTCGACGAGGCTCTCCGGCTTTACACCTGACGAACCATGCAACACTAATGGTGTGTTCGGAATCTGCTCGTGGATTGCCTTCAGACGCTCGATATCCAGCTCTGCTGCCTGGGTCTTCATGGCGTGCACTGACCCACAGGCCACAGCCAGCGAATCTATGCCGGTCGTCTCCACGAACTCCTTAGCCTGGTGAGGATCGGTCATCAGTGCGCAGATTTCCTCGTAAGACAAGTCGTCAGTCGACTTGGCGACTTGGCCCAATTCGGCCTCTACCGGGATACCGGCGATGTGCGCGATCTCGACAATCCTCTTGGTCGTAGCAACGTTCTCTTCGTAGGGTTTTTTGGATCCGTCGTACATGAGGGAGGTGAAGCCAGCGCGCAAGCAGCGCACGTTCTGGTCAAAGTCGTAGCCATGATCCAGGTGCAGAACGACTGGGATGTCGACCAAACTTGCGGCGGTTTTGACCAGGCCGGCGGCGAATTCCAGGCCAGCGTAGCGGATCGCCCCCTGGCTTACTTGCAGGATCACAGGCGCGCGTTCCTCTTGTGCGGCCTCAACAATGGCCTGTATCTGTTCCATGTTGTTGGCGTTGAAGGCACCCACGGCGAAGTGGTTTTCCAGTGCTGTCAGTAGGATCTCTTTGCTAGTTACCAGGGGCATCGCATCACTCCTTGTGACGTAAAACACGGGGCTATCATCATAGCCCCGGCGTCCTTGCCTACTATCTCGCCTAGCATGCCGAAGGTGGGATTCGAACCCACACAGGGTTTACCCCCAGCGGTTTTTGAGACCGCCGCGTATACCATTCCGCCACTTCGGCGTATAATTAGTATAAGGCAATCACGGGGATTAGTCAAATGCCGTTGTGTGTTTTTGGCGCTTCGTCCTGGTTTGGTGGACGGGCCGTAGTGGTTTCTCAGAGTTCACTTGACGGAAGATAACCGTAGGGCTATAATCTGTAAGTGAGATGGTTGCCATTGGGGAGTATTACGGAAGCGATGGATGAGCAAGCCCTGGTTGCTGCGGCACGGCGTGGCGATACCCAGGCTTTCAATAACCTCATACTGACCTACCAGACGCTGGCATACAACGTGGCCTACCGTACACTGCATGACCCGGATGCGGCTGCGGATGCCACCCAGCAAGCGTTCATTTCTGCCTTCCGCGCCCTGCCGGGTTTTCGAGGCGGGTCTTTCAAAGCGTGGCTGCTGCGCATTGTCACCAATGCTTGTTACGATCAGTTGCGGACGGCAAAGCGGCGACCCGCTTCCTCGCTGGATGATATGCTGGTTGATCCCGATCACAGTGTAATGCTGACCGACGAGGGTGAATCACCGGAGGATTATGCTTTGCGTCAGGATCTCGGTCGGGTCATCCAAAATGGCCTGGACGAGTTACCACCCGAGCAAAGGCTTGCGGTGATCCTTTATGACATCCAGGGGTTCAGCTACCAGGAGATTGCGCAAGCCACAGGTGTATCTCTGGGCACAGTGAAGTCACGGCTCAGTCGAGGCCGTGCGCGTCTGAGGGATTATCTGCAGCGTGAGCAGGAACTTTTGCCCAAACGCCATCGTCCTATAGGCAGGTGAATGCGGAGTGCGATATGTTCGACTTGATGAAGAGATGGGCGAAAACTGAACACGAGCTTTGCCAGGAGAACCTCTCCGCGTTTCTCGACGGACAGGTGACACACCGGGAGCGTATGCGTGTACAGAAGCACTTGGAGGAGTGCGCGGCCTGTCGCGCTGATCTTGAGGCTTTGCGGCACACAGTGGCCTTGTTGCGCGCTGTGCCAGCGGTGAAGCCACCGCGTTCTTTCCTCCTACCGGCGAGAGAAGTGATCCAGCAGAGGCAAGCGCAGCGTCGTCGCCTGGCCTATGTCTATATGCAAGCCGCCACGGCGGTGGCTACGGTGTTACTGGTTCTGGTTGTCTCGGGAGATGCCATTCTGCGCTACCTGCCAAGTCCTGCTGCCCGCATTTCAGAGATTCGCCCGGCTGCGACGGCGGTTCTGATGGAGCCAGAAGCAGTGCTGGAGACTGAGGGAGCTCTCGCTCCAGTCCCAGCACCACAAGAGGCACCAGCGGAGCGACTAGGTGCTGGAGAGACAATGGAGATCACAGCAGCGCCTCAGCAGTCGCCAGAAGCGCCAACCACCGAGGCACCTGCGGAATCGTTGGATGCCACCACAGTGGAGCAGACCAAGACAACGCAGCTCGTAGTGGAGAAACAGGTGGGCGAGCCAAAGGCCATGCCATCAGAGACTTTTGCCAGCTCCGCGGCGCCGCCTGCGCCGCCCACACCTGCTGCCGAAGCCGAGCCTATCGGTCCATCGCCTACAGCGGAGGCAATGGCCGCCGCTGCGCCCACGGCAACGCCACTTCCAGCACCGACCGACACACCTGTACCGCCGACGGCAACGCCGTTGCCAGTGCCAACCAATACGCCCGTACCGCCGACGGCAACACCATCACCAACAAGCACCGCTGTACCGTCTGTGCCGTCAGAGCAGTTGCCATCGCCACCGCCAGCGTCGGGACTGTGGGCGTTCCTGGAAGTCTTGGGTCCCTTCCTACCTTGGATCGAGTTGACACTGGCCCTTACCGTTGCCTTGCTGTTGGCAGTCACACTATGGTTGCGCAGAAGGCAGCGCCTGGTGTAGCAGACAGTTGCTGCCCGCTCCGAGCAGCAGGCTACCTTGAGCCATGCTGGACACAAGCTATCCAGCATGGCTCTTTCTGTGATACATGGCTGCGAGGCTATGAGAGGCCATTCGATCCTCTCTTTGTCCAAAGAGGCGAGTAGGGTATAATAGGGCATGATTTTCAAGCGTTCGAGCAAACTGCAAAACAGCCTGACTCGCACGCGGCAGTCTTTTTTTGGCCGCATTGGCAGCCTCCTCGCTCGGGGTGACATAACGGAGGAAACCTGGGAGGAACTGGAGGCTCTGCTCATCCAGGCCGATGTGGGAGCCAATACCACGATCGAACTGGTGGATGGCTTGCGCGAGCGCGTGGCACGAGAGCACGTCCACCATGCAGGTGAAATGCAGGTGCTGCTGAAGCAGCAACTGGTCTCCATCCTGAAGACGGATGGGCGTTCCTATCTGAAAGGCGAGGGCAGACCTCTGTCCATCGTATTGATTGTTGGTGTCAACGGGTCGGGCAAGACGACCAGCATTGCCAAGCTGGCGAAGTACCATCAGCTTCGCAGTGAGAAAGTGCTGTTGGCAGCAGCGGATACTTTCCGTGCTGCTGCCATTGACCAGTTGGCAATATGGGCTGAACGCCTGGGCGTTGATCTCATTGCTCACCAGCCAGGTGCTGATCCTGGCGCAGTGCTCTACGATGCGATCAACGCGGCTCAGTCACGCCAGGCGGACGTCGTGATTGCAGACACGGCGGGACGCCTGCACACCAAGCACAACTTGATGCAAGAACTGAGGAAGATTCACAGGGTAGCGACCAAGCAATTGCCCGATGCGCCCCATGAGACAATCCTCGTTCTGGATGCTACTACTGGTCAGAACGGCCTGGCACAGGCGCGCACCTTCAAGGAGGCAGTGAACGTTACCGGCTTGTTCCTGGCCAAGCTGGATGGCACGGCCAAGGGTGGCATCGTCTTCACTGTGGCGCGGGAGCTTGGGCTGCCTATCCTTTTTGTCGGCACAGGAGAGCAGGCTGAAGACATTGCCGAATTTGACGCCGGGGAGTTTGTGGACGGCTTGTTCCAATAGAGAACGCCTGTCCAGGGAGTTATGGAGGCGAACACGAAGCCACCAAGGCACAAAGGCACAGAGAACGCAGGGAAAGCGGCGCTTGACGGGACAGGAGTGCCTCTGTCCTGGTGTTGAATGGTTCTGAGGAATGAGAGGAGTCAATGGAAGAGTTACGAGTGAAGCTAAACGAGTTGAATGAGCGCATCAACCAGATCATGGAGCATCTTTGACGTAGCCAGCACTGAGAAAGAGATCGCCGATTTGGAGAAGCGCTCCGCTGCTGCAGATTTCTGGGACGATGTGGAGCAGGCGCAGAAAGTCATGCAGCAACTAACGCGCCTGAAGGAGGAAGTGGGAGTCTGGCACGACTTGTCTGCGCGTGTGACAGAGTTGCTTGGTCTGCTCGAGTTGGCCCAGGATGAAGATGACCAAGCCATGGGCCAGGAAATCGCAGCGGAAGTAGAGGAACTGTACGCGGAGCTGGACAAGCTGGAATTCCGCTTGATGTTCAGTGGGCCGTACGATATCAAGGACGCCATCGTGGCCATCCACGCCGGTGCAGGGGGTACCGAATCCCAGGACTGGGCGGAGATGCTGCAGCGTATGTATTTGCGTTGGGCAGAGCAGCACAGCTATGAGGCAGAACTGCTCGAGACCATGTATGCTGAGGAGGCAGGCATCAAAAGCACCACCTTCTCGGTGGTTGGACCCTATGCTTACGGCTACCTGAGGGGCGAACGAGGGGTGCATCGTCTGGTGCGGCTCTCACCTTTCGACGCTGCGCACCGTCGGCACACGTCTTTTGCCCTCGTTGAAGTCATGCCCGATATTGAAGATGCGATCCAGATCGAGGTCAAGCCTGATGATCTGAAGATAGATGTTTTCCGGGCGGCGGGTGCCGGTGGGCAGCACGTGCAGAAGAACGCTACAGCCGTGCGCATCACTCACATTCCGACTGGCATCGTTTCTAGTTGCCAAAACGAGCGTTCGTTGGTGCAGAACCGGCGGATGGCGATGAAAGTGCTGCGAGCGCGTCTGTTTGCTCTGGAAGAGGCCAAGCGGGAGGAAGAGCGGGCCAAGCTCAAGGGCGAACACGTCTCGGCTGGCTGGGGCAACCAGATTCGTTCATATGTTCTGCATCCTTATCGCATGGTTAAGGATCTGCGCACCGGCCATGAGACGGGCAATGCAGATGCAGTGCTTGATGGCGATCTGGATCTTTTCATGAGCGCTTATCTGGAATCAGTGATGAGAGAGGCGCAGGGATAACCCTGCTTCTCGAAGGTCACAGTACTTGTAGGGGGGCGATCTCTGCGGTTCAGAATAGTTGCCACCTTCATGAACAACGCTTGCTGACTACACACCACCGGAGGTTTGGGGATTGCAGCCCTATCTTCTTCTTGACGCTGGATGGACCTTGCTGTTCCCTGATCATAGGATCATACGCCGGGTTGCCCTGCAGCATGGATACGATATCCCCGAGGAGCGCTTGCGACACGTGTCGGCGCAGCTCATCAGGAACTACGATGAATTGCTGAACGAGGGCAGGGATACATGGAATATGCCGACCTTCTTCGAATCGCTGCTAGAACGGGTAGGCGTCGATAAGCAGCACGGTCCCCCTATCGCTAGGCAGTTGGAGGTTAAGCATGCTGAGAACAGCCTGTGGGCCTTCACGTATCCGTGGGTGCGCGAGGCGCTAGCTCGCCTGGCTGCGCAGGGTTACCGCATGTCAGTCATCTCCAATGCCGATGGCAGGGTAGATCAGGGGATGACGGAGCTTGGCTTGGCACACCACTTTGAGGCGATCTTCGATTCGCACGTTGTCGGCTACGCCAAGCCAGACCCGCGTCTCTTCGAGCACGCCATGAGCGAGCTGGGGCTGGAGCCTGCCGAGTGCCTCTATGTGGGTGATGTTTATTTCATTGACGTCCTGGGGGCAAACAGAGCCGGTATCGCTGCGATTCACCTTGATCCCTACGGCCTCTATGACGGGTGGCCAGGTGTTCATATCCCCAGTATTACTGCTCTGCCCGACTTATTAGCGCGAGACCTGGACCTACGCAGCGAGAAGTTCTTCCCGCTGCACCAATAGGGGCGGCAGGGCCTCTCCAGCCCATGATGGCTCTCTTCCAGCAGACGCCGCATTTCCGTCGCTGCGCACTCGCCACTCACTACGCAGCTTTCTTGACAGCTAACATGCGTTGCACAGTTTCCGACACGGGCGCATAGTGATCGAACTCCATGACAAAAGTGCCGCGTCCCTGCGTGCGTGAGCGGAGGCTGCCGGCATAGCCGAACATCGTTGCCAGGGGCGCATCTGCTGTAACGTACTGCAGCCCGCCGCGCTGTTCCAGGTTGGTTATCGTTGCCCGCCGGATCTTGAGGTCCGCCACCACGTCACCGGTGTACTCCTTCGGTGCGATGACTTCCAGGCGCATGATGGGTTCCAGGATAACCGGTGCGGCCTTGGCCGCCCCATCCTGCAGCGCCATGGATGCCGCTGCGCGGAAGGCAATGTCCGAGGAGTCCACCTCGTGATAGTTGCCATCCACCAAGGTAACCTTGATGTCAATGATGGGGTTCTCGGCCAATACCCCGCGTTGCAGCGTGTCGCGTATGCCCGCTTCAATGGCCGACACATACTTGCGGGGG
>Ga0209427_10006756_pt1 | contig 13044 bp, 8 predicted proteins | sample DeeMarSWOR136_30_FD_187465 | JGI IMG/M metagenome (GOLD analysis project Ga0209427, IMG submission 187465) | Marine sediment microbial communities from White Oak River estuary, North Carolina - WOR-1-36_30 (SPAdes) (version 2) | ecosystem: Environmental > Aquatic > Marine > Intertidal zone >... | reverse complement strand
GATCCTCCTTGGGTGGAGGTGTTTTAAAGCTTGACAGGAATTGCATGGCAACAAAACCAGCTGCCAGGATAAAAATAGGTAGTATAAGGAGTATTTTACGTTGCACGCTATTTCCTCTCTTTGTTTTCTGATGCAAGCTGTTTAATGGCATTTAGTGAAAACTGTGTTATGTGATCTGAGAGTTTTTCAATGCCCGCCATATCATACTTTTGTTTCGGATTCAGCTTAAGAATAACAGGCCGGGCAAATCGGTAATACAAGCACTGGCCTGTAATACTTAAACAACACCTGCGCACTAGTTCATCCTCAGCACCTTCTCCCAGCAGGTCCTTTACTATAGAATACAGTTGTTGAAAGCGTGGTTTAATCATATCTTCAATGACGATAGTGAGGGCACTGGTCGGCGAGACCATTTCCCGACTCATAATCATCTCTCTCCAATTAGACCGTTCCTTGGTAAGAATAGTTAACAATATCGCTTGAATAAAGGCTTTTAACTTTTCTTCAGGCTTTTTATTTTCTCCTAATTTAAACCTGGGATAAGCATTTTCAACAGAAAGACCGAAAATGTGTTTGCATACCTCTTCATAAAGATTCTCTTTACTGCTAAAATAGTAATTTACCGCTGCAATATTTACTTGTGCCTGTTGACAGATGTCTCGTATGGTGGTGTTAAGGAAGCCCCGTTCGGCAAAGATTCCGCATGCAGCTTGGAGAATTCTTTCTCTGGTCTCCCTATGCTCATTCTCTTGTTTGTTCATAGTAATCAACCCCTCTTTTGCATTAAAACTAGCGTTTTAAACATTATTTTAAAACATTTGTTTTATTTTGTCAAGGCCCAAAATGGTTCTTTTATGCCATGAGTCTCAAAAAAAGTGAGAAATGTGAATGCAATTAGGGTATTATAGCACTCAGGAGAGGTTTACGGATGGTTTTTTAATTAATGGGCTTAAACCACTACCTCTGGTAGTGGTCATTTGACTATTTTTGATATACCTATTGAGAGGGACCAAATGCTTTTGATTTATTAGCATGGGTCAAATGGATATTCAAAATAAATAAAGACTAAATTTTTGGTGAGTTGTCTATGATGAACTTAGGATTAATTTAATTAATGTAGTGATACCATATAGTAGGAACCTCCGGCATTTTACCGAGGGGCTATCTAGGGGAAGAATGGCAATATGATTTATTATTTTACATTATTCTGTGAATGCCTTTCTCTGCATGGAGGTTAGAAACAATATTAATTGCTGAAAAAATCCAATATGTTGTTGTTTGCACCGACATTTGAGAAGTGTAACATACGTGCCATATTAGAAGTTCACCTACGCTTAAAATTATCGTAAGATTCATTTAGTAATATTCACTTGTCAGATAAAGTCAAAATCTTTTTGCATAGCTGTCAAGTCAAATCCAGACTTTTACAATTAATATATAACTATTACAGAGATATATACATTGTTTTATTAGATAATATTAAATCACATCAGAACAAATAAGAGGACGGAGATCTAATGATTTCTATAAAGAGTAATCTGTTTTTTAGTAGATATTTCAACATTTTCATGTTAAAGAAAGGTTTTTGTGCTGATATCATAACCGTCTGTTTCTACGGTTATGGCACCGTCTCGATCTGTTCTGAAGATCTGACAGCCTTGTTCTTGATATCTTTTTATAACTTTTTTGCTGGGGAGATGGAAGATATTTTTAAAACCAAGACTGAATATGGCAATCTGTGGCTGTACCTGGTTAATGAACTCTTGTGAGCTTGAGGTTTTACTGCCGTGATGGGGGACTTTAAGGATGGTGCTCTTAAGATTGGGTGACGTATTTATTAATTCTCTTTCTTCTTCTTGGTAAATATCTCCAGTAAAGAGCATGCTGATGTCCTTGTAGGTAAGTTTTATTACGAGTGAATGATTGTTGGCTCTAGAAAGATTATCGTACCAGGGAAGCTTTGGAGGGTGGAGAAATTCAACTAAGACGTCTTTAATCTTTCGATCAGGATGCTCCCTGTTTATGATAAGCTTCTTTATTCTTTTTTCTGCGATAGTTCTCTCAAATTCTTCAAAAGGCTCTGTATATGTTCTCTCCCCATTGCTCCAGACTTCCTCTACCTTAAAATTTTTGGCAATGAATACCAGTCCATTTAAATGGTCGGATTGGGGATGGGATAGTACCAGATAGTCTATGTGCGTGATCTTTTTCTTCCAGAGCAGTGGTGCAACTACCTTTTCACCCACATCAAAGCTGTTATCATAAAACCCACCTCCATCAATGAGCATGGTTGAACCTTTGGGGAGCTGGACAAGTGTTGATTCACCTTGACCAACATCTATGGAGGTGATTCGTAGGAGTGGACTCACACTATTATTATAGTACCAAAAACCCTGATTGAAGATGAAGAGTATGGTAACGAGTGCGATACCATATCGTGCTTTTTTTGATTTCTTGATATTAACCAGGAGAACCACTGCCAGATAGAACAGAGCGATTTCAAGCAGGGTAGGGGTGGCACTTCGATAATCTGCATAGGGGAATTGATTGAAAAGTTCTACTATAGAGGTAGTTAACATAATAAGCGGCTGCATAGTATATACTATGAGGATGGCTACGGGTTGATAAAGAAATAATAGAAGGCTTGCGAGAAGACCTAAGGGGACGATCAGGAAGCCTATCAGAGGGATGATAATTACATTGGTCAAAATGCCCCAGGGGGTGATGCGGTGAAAATAGAAAGCAGCAAGCGGGGCAGTTCCTATGATTGCTGAGGTGGTCACCAAGAGGAAGAGGGCAATTCTTGTAAGGATTTTTTTCCACCAGCCAGGTGGTAGTTCCAGAGGATCTTTTTGTTGCTTAAACAAGGGGGCTGAAAATCGTGGTGTGAGATAAAGTATGGCTATAACTGAAATGAATGAGAGTTGAAAAGAGATATCAAAAAGTGAAGAAGGTGAAAAGATGAGGATGAGAAAGGCTGCCAGGGCAACGGTATTCCATATGTCTTCCTCTCTATCGATAATGATAGCTATGAGGTAGGCAGTAACCATAATGGTTGCCCTTATAGTTGCTATGCCATGTCCTGCGATAAAGCAATAGGTGATTACCGGTATCAATGTAATGAGAGCGGACACTTTGGAGATATTGGTTAAGAGGATTAATCGGGTAGAACATTTAAGGATGTTTTTTATCAGAAAGAAACACACCAGTGCGATGATACCGATATGTAAACCTGAGATGGCGAGGATATGGGCTATCCCAAGGGCTGAAAACTTTTCCCTCAATTCTTTTGATATCTCATCTTTTTCACCTAGGATTAATGCCTTGGCAATTTCTGCAGCAGGAGATTGAAGGTGAATAGTCAAAAATGCTCTTATTTGTGTCCGATAGTTTTCCACTTGTTTTATGAGAGGATTGAGGCTGGTTTCACCTACCTTTACTATTTCTCTTCCGTCTCTGAGATAGGCAGTGACCAGGATTTCCTTAAGAGCGAGGTAGGTACGGTAATTAAATCTCCCTGGATTGTTGAAATTTCTGGGATAACGAATTCTGGCTGAGAACCGCAGTCTATCCCCATAATTAAATACTTCGAGTTTTTCTTTAACTGTCAATAACAATTTGCCTTTTATTGAGATTGTTTTATCTTTTTTAGCTATTTTCTCCATTTGAAGGTAGAGTCTGGTTTTATCAAGAGATAGCTCAGGAGGCCTGTAGAGTATCCCTTCCAAAACCATTTTGTCTTCCGCTACATAGTTGGTTATGTGGTTAGGTGGAAGATGTGGAGATAAGCTACTGTTAAGAAAGAGGATGCCTAGGAGATTGAATATAATAATTGGCAGGATGAGGAATAACCTTCTCTTTTTTATGATAAGGGTGATGATAAAGAGAAAGAGTGATATGAATAGTGATGAGAGAAGGATTAACCGTGGTATAGTGATATAATAGCCTACAATTGATCCACAGAGATAGGATAAGAGTATTGGGAGAAGGGGCCGGTGCATAGGTTGTTATTAACTATTTAATATTAGTGAGTTTTTCTATCATATCGTGAGGATTACACTTTGGCAAGTAAATTTCAACGCTGATTTACTCTGTGAGATAATCTTGCAATTCATTTTTTTTCACCCTTTTGAATTTCATATAAGCACGCTTTCTATACTCCAACAAAATACTTTCTTTCTAACAGGGGAGCCGCTGAGATTGCAGAGATTAATAATTTATTACATGCAAGGCTATGTAACCAGGGCAATCTTTGTGGTGGAGAGTTATATCAGTTGTTTTTTGGTGAGAGTATTGATTTGATTATACCGTTGATTATTGAGACATTTATGATATATAATCAAATTTAAAATAGTGAGGGATAAATATGTTTTTGGATTACAAGAAGATTTTAACAGTAACTGAGCTCACTCACCAGATAAAAAAACATTTAGAAGAAGGATTTGAAGAGATCTGGATAGAAGGTGAAATATCTAATTTTAGAAGTCCTTCTTCTGGTCACTACTATTTTACGCTCAAAGATGATAAAAGTCAGATTAAAGCAGTGGTGTTCAGATTTATGGGAAGATACCTTAAATTTAAACCACAGGATGGGTTGCTAGTCATTTGTAGGGGAAGGATCAATGTCTATGAGCCAAGGGGTGAGTATCAGTTAATCCTTGACTACATGGAGCCTAAAGGGATTGGTGCCTTACAGCTTGCCTTTGAACAGTTGAAAGAGAAATTGCAAAAAGAGGGATTATTTGATCCAGAACATAAGAAACCACTGCCTCTTCTGCCCCAGAAGATAGGGATGGTGACCTCCCCTACTGGAGCAGCAGTGAGGGATCTCTTGAATGTTATTGGAAGGCGGTTTCCTAATATGGAGATTCTGATTAATCCGGTGAAGGTGCAGGGGGAAGGGGCTGCACAAGAGATTGCCAGTGCCATTGAGGAACTAAACTGTCTACCAGGAATCGATGTCATTATTGTAGCAAGAGGTGGTGGTTCTTTAGAGGATCTGTGGGCTTTTAATGAAGAAATAGTAGCCAGAGCAATCTATCATTCTTCTATTCCTATTATCTCTGCAGTAGGTCACGAGATTGATTTTACCATTGCAGATTTTGTAGCTGATGTGCGTGCCCCAACTCCCTCTGCTGCGGGAGAATTGGTGGTAAGGGACAAGGTTGAGCTCACTAATCTGGTAGAATCGCTTTCTAGTCGATTGGGAAATCGGATGATAAATTTGTTTGAGACAGAAAAGAATCGGCTCAACTTTCTTAAAAAGAGAGTGCCAGATCTGCGTCTCAGATTAAGTGACCTTCAATTAAGAGTGGGTGATGTGAGCAGCCGTTTGGCTCCGCGTATTTTTGATGCACTACAGCTTAAGAATGAGATACTTAAAGGAAGGGAGGTGAGACTCTTATTAAGAAATCCTAAATTGAAAATTGAGGAATATCTTAAAAGTATATCACTATGTGAAGAGAAATTGATTGATAGTATGCTTCTGTTGCTTGATCGGTTACACCAGGTCTTAGAAAAGTATTTAAGAGGATTGGATAGTTTAAGTCCTTTGAATGTATTAAAACGGGGATATTGTATTACCCGCTTACTTCCTTCTTATGAGATTGTGAAGGAAAGCGGAATGCTTTCCAAAGGTGATAGGGTTAATATAGTATTGTGGAAAGGAGCCGTTTTCTGTCAGGTGGAGAAGGTTAAGGAGCAAACAGAAACTCTAAACTAGGATGAGAAAATGGCAGTAAGAAAATTTGAGGACTCCTTAAAGAAATTGGAGGATATTGTAACCAAGTTAGAAAGTGGCGATTTAGCCTTGGAAGAGTCCTTAAAGCTTTTTGAGGAAGGAATAAAATTGTCTCGCCTCTGTACAAAACAGTTGGAAGAGGCTGAAAGGAAGGTAGAGATACTATTGAAGGGTGAAGGCAAGACATTTGAGACCACACCTTTTATGGCAAAGGAGGAGGAAAAGGAAGAGTAACCTTAAAGAGCAAGGGGCAGGGGGTCAATAAATAGTGTACAGAAAGACGAAATGTCATTGCGAACAAAGTGAAGCAATCTCATTTCATTGTCGTCTGTGAGGATTGCTTCGTCGCTATGCTCCTCGCAATGACATGTAAACTATTGTATGCCCCGATTAATACATTGAGATTCATATTATGCAACTTTTAGAAATGGTACATAATCCTAGTGATTTAAGACTACTGAAACCAGAGCAGTTGCCTCAGTTAGCTGAGGAGATTCGGGAAGAGATTATCACTACGGTCTCTAAGAATGGCGGGCATTTAGCATCTAGTCTAGGGGTGATAGAGCTCACTGTTGCACTTCACTATATTTTTAATACTCCACAAGATAAGATCATCTGGGATGTTGGCCATCAATCATACGCCCATAAGATTCTCACTGGCAGAAGAGAGCAATTTCATACCCTTCGTCAATATGGGGGTATAAGTGGTTTTCCCCGAAGAGAGGAAAGCATATACGATGCCTTTAACGCCGGTCATAGCAGTACTTCTATTTCTGCAGCCTTGGGAATAGCAGAAGCCCGATGTATTAAAGGGGAAAAGCATAAAGTGATTGCAGTGATTGGTGATGGTTCTTTAATGGCGGGGATAGCACTGGAGGGTCTTAACCAAGCTGGGCATATTAAGAAAGACTTGATCGTCATATTAAATGACAATGAGATGTCTATTTCTCCAAATGTAGGTGCCCTCTCAGCCTACCTTTCAAGGATTATTACAGGACAGTTTTATAATCGTTTTAAGACTGAGATGATTGCTTTCGTTAAGACTATTCCCGGTATTGGGAAATCCGTGTTAAAAGTGGTAAAGCAATCTGAGGAGTTTTTAAAAGGATTATTGGTTCCAGGGCTACTTTTCGAAGAATTAGGATTTAGGTACATTGGTCCTATATCTGGTCACCGATTTGACCATTTATTAGAAAATTTACGAAACGTCAAGAATCTCCGGGGACCGATTTTCATTCATGTACTCACGAGCAAAGGAAAAGGGTATAAACCAGCTGAAGAAAACCCTGTTAAGTTTCATGGAACGGGTCCTTTTGATATAAAGACAGGTGAGTCTTTATCACGAGACTCATTAGCACCTACCTATACCCAGGTATTTGCCCAGACCTTAATTAGATTAGCAAGAGAGGATAAGAGCATTATTGCGATTACGGCAGGAATGCCAGATGGAACCGGTTTGGATAAATTTAATAAAGAATTTCCTGAGCATTTCTATGATGTGGGTATTGCAGAGCAGCATGCTATTACCTTTGCAGCAGGTATGGCTACAGAGGGACTTCATCCTGTTACCGCTATTTACTCTACTTTCCTACAAAGGGGCTATGATCAAATACTCCATGATGTATGTTATCAAAGGTTACCGGTGGTGTTTGTGTTAGATCGAGCCGGTATTGTGGGGGAAGATGGGGCTACTCATAATGGTTTGTTCGACCTTTCATACTTAAGGAGTATGCCGAATATGATCATTATGGCTCCTAAGGATGAGAATGAATTGCAGCATATGCTCAAAACTGCCTTGCAATGTAAATGCCCTGTAGCTATCCGTTATCCCCGAGGCAAAGGGTACGGAGTAAAATTGGATGAGGAGCTCAAGACTCTGGAAATTGGTAAAGCAGAGATTGTGATAAGTGGAAATGATCTGGTTATTTTAGCTATTGGAGTGTCCGTTTATCCTGCGCTTTTTGCGGCAAGAAAGCTTAAGGAAGAAAAGATTGAAGTCAGTGTTATAAATAGCCGTTTTGTAAAACCACTGGATAGAAATCTAATTTGCAATTTAGCTCAAAAGGTTGGGAGGATAATCACTGTAGAGGAGAATGTGCTTTCAGGTGGCTTTGGCAGTTCTATTCTGGAAGTTTTAGGGGAAAGTGGTATACAAGGAGTAAAGGTAAAGTGTTTGGGTATTAATGATATGTTTGTAGAACATGGTTCACAGGATATTCTGCGCAAAAAGTACGGATTGGATGCAGAGGGGATTGCACGGTCAGCCAGGGAAATTTTGAATGAAGGCTTTAGGAGCTCATAGAGATAAGGAAGATCGATTAGATAAGGTGTTAGTGAGAAGAGGCCTCGTTTCTAGCAGACAAAGGGCTCAAGCTTTTATTATGGAAGGAAAGGTGTGGGTTGATGGTAAACGGGTTGAGAAATCAGGGGTTCGAGTGGGAGCTGATGCTGAGGTTGAAATCAAAGGAAGGGACTTTCCCTATGTGAGTCGTGGTGGTGCTAAATTAGAGAAGGCGCTTAAACATTGGGAGGTCAAGGTCAGTGGTAAAATCTTTTTGGATGTTGGTGTTTCTACAGGGGGGTTTACCGATTGCCTGTTGCAGCAAGGAGCAGCAAAGGTCTACGCCATTGATGTGGGTTACGGTCAATTAGCCTGGGAACTTAAATGTGATGAAAGGGTAATCAGTCTGGAAAGGAGCAATATCCGTTACCTCACGAGAGAAAAGCTAAAAGATGAAGTGGATGGTGCAGTTATTGATGTATCCTTTATCTCTTTGAAAAAAGTTATTCCTAAGGTGGTTGAGTTAATTAAGAGAGGTGGTGAGATTATGGCTTTGATAAAGCCACAGTTTGAAGTGGGGAAAGATGAGGTAGGGAAGGGTGGAGTGGTTAAAGATGCTAAAAAGCATGAAAGGGTTATCGATGAAATTTCTTCCTTTGCTTTAGGCTTAGCTCTTCAGGTGATTGGGGTTTTAGAGTCTCCACTTTTAGGTCCTAAAGGGAATAGGGAGTTTTTCATTTTCCTGAAAAAGCAGTAAATTAGTTATAGTTCTCTTTTTTGAATGTAATCAGCAATGCGTAATAGGGTTTCAATCCCCTTTTTTCTATAAGGAGATTTCCTTAAAATGTCTTTTGCTTCTTTTATCAATCTATCTGACAAGGAATTGCAGTAGTCAAAGGCTCCAGTTTCAACTCCAATTTTTTTAAGCCTCTCTATATCTCCTCTATCCAATTTCTTCTTACCCAGAGAACTTAAGATCAGGTGCCTTTCTTTAGGGGTTGACCTTTTCAACATGGTGGTAAGGAAAAGGGTCTTTTTTGCTTCTCGAAAGTCTGAACCAACTGATTTACCCAGCGCGCTCTCTGTACCATAGAGGTCTAAAAGATCATCTTTGATTTGAAAGGCTAAACCGAGGGGTTTTGCAAAGGATTCTATTTTTCTGATGCTGCTTTTGCCTGCTCCAGCCAGTGTTGCTCCTAGAACTAAAGGTCCGCTGAAGGAATAAACTGCTGTTTTGAGGTTATACATGATTAGGATTTCTTTTTCTGTAGGATCATCCCTTAAGCTATACATAATATCATAGGATTGGCCAATACCAACATTGGTTATTATGTCATTAATGGTATTAAGTGCTCTGCATTTATTTCTCTCCATGAAGGAGGAATTGCTTATAATGGTGTTACCCAGTGAGAAAAAGATATTACCAATGGTTATGGCTGTGGAATTACCGAGGTGGTTAGTTAACTCACTATCAAAACGGGATTTGAAAAAGTTGCTGTATAATTTATTAATGGTAAGACCACCTCTCCTCAAGAGACCCCTGTCCATGACATCATCATGAACGAGGAGAAAATTGTGGATTATCTCAATGGAGATAGAGGTTTTTATAATTTCATGGTTTTCGGGTTTAAAAAGGTTATAGCCTTGGATCATTAAAATTGGTCTCAGCCTTTTTCCACCTCTCTTGGAGAAATCCTCCATAGATTTTAGGAGTATCCTAGTGTAATCAAGGTGCTGGTATCTCTTTTTAAGGCGGTTAAAAAATATATCAAGTTCCCTATTTATTTTCTTTTGATAGGCGTCTATAGGATTTCGTGTGTTCATGAGCGTGTTTAATAATTTTACTTATCAAGTAAATCTGGTGAGAGATCTTTATGACTAACAGGACCAAGAGCAGCCAGAGAAAGGTAATTTTTATCAAAGATTTCCTGGGCAAGGTTTTTCACTTCTTGAGAGGTTACTTGATCAATTCTTTTCAAAATCTCTTCTATGGAAATGAATTTGTTAAAATAGATTTCACATTGTGCCAATCGAGCCATCCGACGATCGACACTTTCAGATGATAAGAGGGTATTCCCCTTTAGTTGTTCCTTGGCAGTTTCGAGTTCAGAGCCTTTAATACCGTTATCCCTACATTTATTAAGTTCCTCAATAACTAACTTAGCAGCTACTTTTGCCATTTTTTTATTCACTCCTAGATACACGGTAAACAATCCTGCATCAAAATAGGAAGAGAGATAGGAATATACGGCATATGCGAGCCCTTTCTTTTCCCTGATTTCTTGGAATAAGCGGGAACTCATGCTTCCACCTATGATTGTGTTCAACAGATAACTTGCATATCTTGAGGGGTGATCTTGAGGTATACCTTTGGTACCGATACACAGATGGACCTGTTCCAATTCTTTGCTGTGAAGAGAAAAGCTAGAAATTGGTTTGAAGGAATTGCGAGGTGAGACAGTGTTTCGCCTAGGGATGGTACAAAAGCTTTTGCTAAACCCTTTCACAATCTTATGATGATCAAGATTTCCAGCAGCAGCAATGATGATTTTGGAGGGATGATAGTGGTTTTGTTGGAAGAAAGAGATCAATTTTTTTCTATTGAGAGTGCGTACCGTCTCCAGACTACCTAAGATAGGTTGAGCAAGTGGATGATCTTTAAAATAAGATTTGCTGAAGAGATCTTGAATGTACTCATCTGGGGTGTCTTCTGCGAGGTGTATTTCTTGAAAGATGACTTTACGCTCCCGCTTGATTTCTTTGGGATCAAAGGTAGAATTGAGGAATATATCAGAAAGTAAATCAAACGCAACATCTACATTTTTGTCCAAGACCTTCACATAGACTCCCGTATATTCTTTGCTGGTGAGGGCATTAAGCATACCTCCCACTGAATCAATTTCTTTGGAGATTTCTAAAGAAGAGCGTTTTTTTGTCCCCTTAAATAGCATGTGTTCAATAAAATGGGCGATGCCGTTTTGTGATTTGTCCTCATCACGAGAACCTGTTATCATCCAGATGCCCAGGGAGATAGAATGGACATGGGGAATTCGTTCTGTAACGATCTTAACCCCGTTATCTAATATAGTTTTTTGGTACATACGTTCGTTTTTTTCTTTTGAAAAGATTTGAGGGAAGATAGGTTAAGCTCTATCGATGATGTTAAGATTGACTCAATGCATCTTTACGACTAAGTTTAATTTTACCTTGTTTGTCAATTTCTATCACCTTTACCATGACCTCATCACCTTCTTTTAGGATATCTCTCACATTCCTGACGCGTTCTTTAGCTAATTGTGAGATATGAATAAGTCCATCTGTCCCAGGGAAGATTTCTACAAAGGCTCCGAAATCCATAATCCGCTTTACCTTTCCAAGGTAGATTTTGTTAACTTCCACTTCCTGGATGATTTCCTGAATCATTTTTATCGCCTTCTCAATCGATTCAACGCTGTTGGAGTATATACTAACCTTTCCTGCCTCATCGATTTCAATTTTGGCACCAGTTTGTTCTATAATATTTTTGATAACCTTTCCTCCCGGTCCTATAATATCGCCAATTTTTTCCGTTTTTACTTGTATAGTTGCAATGCGAGGTGCCCAGACAGAAAGAGAAGAACGGGGTTCTTTGATGGTGGCTTCCATTTTATTTAAGATGAATAAACAACCTTCTCTTGCTTGGCAGAGGGCTTTCTTAAGTATTTCAGTTGTTACGCCAGTGATCTTAATATCCATCTGAAGAGCAGTGATTCCATCTCGAGTTCCAGCCACTTTAAAATCCATATCTCCTATGTGGTCTTCATCTCCCAATATATCTGAAAGGACAATGAATTCATCATCCTCCTTAATTAAACCTAAAGCGATTCCCGCTACCGGGGTTTTAATTGGTACACCAGCATCCATCAGAGAGAGGATAGATCCGCACACTGTTGCCATAGAAGAGGATCCGTTGGATTCCAAGATATCTGATACGATGCGTAACGTATAGGGGAATTCATCATTTGAAGGAAGCACTTTACTAATGGCCTTTTCTGCCAGAGCCCCATGTCCTACTTCTCTTCTGCTGGGAGCGCGCAGGAATTTAACCTCTCCTACTGAAAAAGGTGGAAAGTTATAGTGGAGCATGAATGTTTTTGAGCCATTTTGCATAAGGGAATTAATCCGTTGCTCATCAGCTGTGGTTCCAAGTGTTGTTGAGGCCAGCACCTGGGTTTCTCCTCGGGTGAACAAGGCAGAACCGTGGGCACGTGGTAGAATGCCCACTTCACATGAGATTTCTCTTATTTCATCAAAATTTCTTTCACCAATCCTTTTTCTTTCCTTGGTGATAAGCTGCCGTATTAGTTCTTTGTCCATTTTCTCTAGAATGGTGATGATTTCTGTTTCCTTGTCTTCATGTTTAGGTAGTAACTCTTCAAGAGTTGATTTTTTAATCTGTCTCAAGGTTTCATTTCTCTCTAATTTACTAGGTATACGTATTGCCTGTTTAATTTTGTCATAGGCAAGGTTGGAAACGCTCTGATACAGGGTTTTATCTATGGGTGGTGGTTGAACACTAAATTTTGGTTTTCCTAACGCTGCTTTTAATTCTAGCTGAATGTCTAAAATATTCATTAGCGATTTGTGAGCAAAAGATATGGCATCCAGGATCACTTCTTCTGGCTGGATATCGGCTTCACCTTCGACCATGACGACTGCTTCTTTGCTGCCTGCTAGTATGAGATCGAGCGTGCTTTTCTTGAGCTGTTCGCAGGAGGGGTTTATGATGAATTGATCATCGATTCTCCCCATGCGCACTCCTGCGATAGGTCCCTGAAAAGGAATATCAGAAATCTCTAAGGCTGCAGAGGCACCGATGATGGCTAAAATGTCGGGGTCATTTTCAGGATCTGCTGAGAGCACGGTTGCAATGATCTGAACTTCGTGAGTAAGCCATTCAGGAAAGAGAGGTCTTAGGGGACGGTCAATAAATCGGGAAGTTAAGATTTCTCTCTCATTAGGTCGTCCTTCTCTTTTAAAGAAG
>Ga0209427_10006755_pt1 | contig 13045 bp, 11 predicted proteins | sample DeeMarSWOR136_30_FD_187465 | JGI IMG/M metagenome (GOLD analysis project Ga0209427, IMG submission 187465) | Marine sediment microbial communities from White Oak River estuary, North Carolina - WOR-1-36_30 (SPAdes) (version 2) | ecosystem: Environmental > Aquatic > Marine > Intertidal zone >... | reverse complement strand
TATACAAAAAAGGGCTAAAACTTGATTTTTTTAGGTGATTTATGATAACGATGAGTAACCCGCAGTTGCATGAATTTCCTTCAAAATCTCGGCCGCAAGCGGGGGGAAACGAATGACACGTAGACTATTTGGAACAGACGGGATCAGAGGGGTGGCCAATGTGAACCCTATGACCGGCGAGATGGCCATGCAGTTGGGCAGGGCCATTGCTTACGCTTTTAAAGAGGTGAAAGGAAAACATCGGATCGTCGTCGGAAAGGATACCCGACTTTCAGGATATATGTTGGAGACGGCTTTAGCCTCTGGGATCTGCTCTATGGGAGCTGATGTCTGGTTGGTAGGACCTTTGCCTACCCCAGGCATTGCTTTCATCACTACCAGTATGAGAGCCAATGCAGGGGTGGTGATTTCAGCTTCTCACAATCCCTATTACGACAATGGAATTAAGATCTTCTCTCGGGACGGCTTTAAACTTCCTGACGAGACCGAACATCGGATCGAAGAGTTGATCCTTTCAAACCACCTCCATTCTCTTCGACCTACAGCGAGCGAAGTGGGAAAGGCTCACCGGATTGATGACGCCATTGGCAGATATGTGGTCTTCCTTAAAAATACCTTCCCTAACCATTTGACATTGGAGGGGCTTCGCATCGTCATTGATTGTGCCCATGGGGCCGCCTATCGGGTAGCTCCGACCGTCTTCGAGGAGTTAGGCGCAGAGGTGATACCCATTGGGGTTGAACCCGATGGAGAGAACATCAATGCCAATTGTGGCGCCCTTCACCCAAATTTGGCCAGTCGCGTCGTCCTTGAGAAGGGGGCAGACCTTGGAATGGCCCTTGATGGTGATGGAGATCGAATTGTCTTTGTGGATCGACACGGGAAACAGGTAGATGGAGATCGTATCTTGGCGATCTGCGGTCTTCAACATTTGGCGGAGGAGAGGCTGAAAAAAGGGACGTTGGTCACCACCGTGATGAGCAATATCGGATTGGATCGAACCATAAAACAAGCCGGAGGAAAAGTGGTCAGAACTCAGGTGGGAGACCGTTATGTCGTCGAGGAGATGGTACGGGGAGGTTACAATTTGGGAGGAGAGCAATCGGGCCATACCATCTTTTTAGATTACAACACGACCTGTGACGGCATCCTGACAGCCCTTCAAGTTCTGGCCATTATGAAACAAAAGGAACGACCATTGGAGGAATTGGCTCAGGTGATGGAACCTCTTCCTCAGGTGCTTTACAACGTGGAGGTCAAAGAGAAGAAAGAACTGTCCGAGTTTCCAGAGATCCGAAGAACCATCGAGAACATTGAGAAATCACTGGGCAATTCCGGAAGGATTTTGATCCGTTACTCAGGAACTGAACCTCTTCTTCGAATCATGATCGAAGGCGAGGATGAAACAAAACTTCATGGATTTGCTCAAGACCTAGTCGAACTGGTGAAGAAACACCTTGGAAAACAGTAGGGCGGGATCCCCGATGACGCTTTTAAAGGGTGCGTTCGGGGAACGCACCCTTTTGTAGTACATGGAGGAATCATGCCGAGGCTAGGGGTCAATATTGACCATGTTGCCACCGTGAGACAGGCTCGGGGAGTAATGTATCCTGATCCCATCGCTGCTGCGGGAATAGTGGAGTTGGCTGGAGCAGACGGAATCGTGTGCCATTTAAGGGAGGACCGACGTCACATTCAGGATCGAGATCTCAGAATTCTTAGGGAGGTCATTCAGACTCGATTAAACCTAGAGATGGCGGCTACGGAGGAGATGATTCGAATTGCCTTAGCCACTAAGCCGGACATCGTCACCCTAGTCCCTGAAAAGAGGGAAGAATTGACGACGGAGGGAGGTCTCGATGTGATCAAATCCTTTCAGCCTCTTAAAAAGACAATTCAGCGCCTTCAAAAAGGGGGGATCCCCGTTAGCCTTTTCGTCGATGCACGCAAGGATCAAATCAAAGCCTCAAAGGAAGTGGGAGCCAATGCGATCGAAATTCATACGGGCCATTATTGCGATGCCAAGACCTCTGCTGGGGCAGATGAGGAACTCAAGAAGATTCTCGATGCGGTGGGGGAGGCTTCTCTCCGGAATCTTCAAATCGCCGCAGGACATGGTCTCAATTATGTGAACGTGCGGAGAATCGCAGAGGTCAAGGAGATTGAGGAACTCAATATCGGCCACAGCATTATCGCCCGGGCTGTTCTGGTCGGCTTGGATCGTGCTGTCCGGGAGATGATCGCCCTCATTAAATAAAGACGCTAAGCGCTTAGCGCTATGCGCATAGTGAATTATGATTTTTGGCACCGGCATTGACATTGTGAATATCGAACGAATTGAGAGTTTGATGGCTCGTTGGGGAGATCTCTTTCTCGGTCGGGTTTTTACAGAACAAGAGATCATCTGGTGTCAAGGACGAACTCGCCCCCCAGAATGTTTTGCCATCCGGTTCGCAGCAAAGGAGGCCTTTCTCAAGGCGATTGGTTTGGGACTTCGAAATGGTATTTACTGGACGGATATCGAAGTGGAGAACGATCCCATGGGGAAACCTTTGCTTTCTTTTCATCGAAAGGCAAGGGAAATCCTTGAAACCCACCGGATCCATAACGCTCTTCTCACCCTTTCCCACGACCGACCCTATGCCGTGGCCCATGTGATATTGGAAGGGAGAAATGATGAAGGTAGCAACCGCTGAACAGATGCAGGAAATGGATCGAAAGGCCATTGAGAGCTATCGAATTCCCGGGATTGTATTAATGGAAAATGCAGGAAAGGGGGCTACCGAGGTCATCTCCAATACCTTTCCAGATATTCAGGACAGAAAGATTGCGATCGTCGCTGGAAAGGGAAATAACGGAGGAGATGGTTTCGTGATTGCCCGATATTTACAGAATCGCGGGATTTCTGTGAAGGTCTACTTGCTCGCCGACCCGAAGGTCCTCCGAGGAGATGCGGAAACCAATCTCCACATCTTCCAAAAAATGAAAGGAGAGGTGATCTCTGTCCCCTCCTCCAAAGATTACCAAAAAGTGAAAAAAGAGTTGGAAAAGTTCGACCTCCTGATCGATGCCATTTTTGGCACGGGCCTAGATGCTGAGGTGAGAGGTTATTACAGGGAAGTCATTGATCATATCAATACACTCCAAAAACCCGTCGTTGCGATCGATATTCCCTCTGGTTTAGACGCCAACACAGGTAAACCCCTCGGCACGGCCGTTCGAGCTTCTCTTACGGTAACCTTTGGCCTTCCAAAAGCAGGACATCTCGTCCCTCCGGGACCTGACTATGTGGGAGAAGTAAAACTCGTCGATATCGGCTACCCCAAGAAATTGATGGAGGAGGAGAAGATTCAAACCTACCTCATCGAACATGAGGAAACCAGGCGATGGCTCTCTAAACCTCGACGTCTCGATACTCATAAAGGAGACTATGGTCATCTGCTGGTCATTGCTGGATCGGTTGGCAAGACGGGAGCGGCCGCCATGGCCTGTGAAGCCGCTCTTCGGGTGGGAGCCGGCTTGGTCACGCTGGCTGTTCCTAAGAGCCTCAATGCAATCATGGAGGTGAAATTGACAGAGGTGATGACGGAGCCTCTTCCGGAAACCCCGAAACAGACGCTCAGCCTCCGGGCATTCAATTCCATTCTCCGCCTTTGCGAAAACAAAAGGGCTGTCATCATTGGCCCTGGCGTTGGGACGTTTAAGGAAACCCAGTCCCTCATCCTCAAATTGATTAAGACATTGAATCTTCCGATCATCCTCGATGCTGACGGATTGACCGCCCTGGCGGCTCAACCAAAAATCCTTCCCACCACGAACCGTTCTCTCGTCCTCACGCCTCACCCAGGAGAGATGGCTAGGATCATTCGATCTACCCCCAAAGAAGTCCAGGAAGATCGAATCGGCACCAGCAGAAGTTTTGCCCAATCTCATCATGTTCATCTCGTCCTCAAAGGGTATCGCAGCCTGATCGCCACTCCCAAGGGTGAGGTCTTCATCAATCCAACGGGTAATCCGGGAATGGCCTCAGGCGGAACAGGGGACGTGCTTACCGGGATGATTGGCGGATTCATCTGTCAAGGGTTTGATATTCTTCCATCCCTTCAGATGGCCGTTTACCTCCATGGTTTAGCCGGGGATGAGATGGCCCGAGAATTGGGAGAGAAATCCTTAATCGCCACAGACATCATCGAAAGAATCCCCGTCCTTGTACAAGGGAGGATTTGATTTTCACCTTTTCTTCATTTAATATAATAAATAGAATTCGAATAGCCCTCCTGCAGATTCGTGATGGGTGGTTACCCTCACGGCTTATTGTCTTTCATACCATTTGCCGTCGGAATGAGGCTCTTTATGGATATGAGGAGTGAGATCAAAAAATTGGCCCGGATGGAAGAAGGTTCCTACCCTTTCTTATCCCTCTATCTCAATACCAAATGGGATGATGAACAACAGCGGCAGCGCATCCGTCTCTTTACTAAGAATCAACTGAGGAGGGGCTACGATCAGTTCAAAGAACAAGACGATTGGCGTAAGGCTTATCTCGATGACCAAAAAATAATTGAAAGGTACGTCGAAGGGCTCGTTCGCCGTGCCTATGACGAGGGGGTAAATGGATTTGCTATCTTTTCTTGTAGTGGGGCAAAGACCTTTCTTACCTACCCCTCTGTTATCCCGTTCGAAAACGCCTTTTTTCTCTCTCGTCTTCCCGCCCTCCGGCCTCTCGTCCGCCTCTCGTCCCAATATCAGGACACCCTCGCCGTCATGGTGGAAACAGACTCGGCCAAATTATTCGAGGTCTCACTGGAAGGCCTGATTGCAGAATCCACCATTGAGAATTACGTCCCGGGCCGTCATGACCGGGGGGGATGGGCTCAGATGCGGTACCAGCGGCATATTAAAGACCATATGAATAAGCACCATAAAGAAGTAGCTGAGCAACTCACGGAACTATTCGATTCTGGAAAGTGGAAAAAAATCGTCCTGATCGGTCAGGAACGAATTATCGCCAACTTTAGGGCCTTCCTTCCCGAACGGGTCAAGCAGCAAATTGCGGACACCTTTTCCATGGATTTCTCAGAAGAACGTTCTAAAGTGTTGGGCCGAATTATTGAGCGCCTGCTTCAAAAGGAAAAAGAAGATGTGTCTCGTCAGATCCAAGAGTTGAAAGAAAGAACGCCGCAAGGAGGGCTGGCCACGTTTGGCTTGAACGGGACTCTGGACGCTCTGAATGCAGGGCAGGTCCATACCCTCTATCTCTTGACATCTTTTTTTCTTTCCGGAGGAAGATGTGGCCGATGTGGCTTTCTCCATCTGATTCGCGCTTCAGGGGAGAAGCAGGCTCCCTGCCCCCTTTGCAAAAGCGAAACCAAAATAGTCGATTTAAGCGAAGAAATGATGAGGTCAGCACTTCGTCAAGATGGGGAGGTTAAATGGATTGAAGAGAATACAATTTTAAAAGAAAACGATGGCGTGGGGGCTTCTTTGAGATTTCGCTTAGTCCGTTAAGGGAATGACTTGGTTATGGATTCTGCGATAGGAGGGACCAAATGTATGTCGAAATGAAAGTGAAGTTTTTGACCTTCGATTCCACCTCTAATGGTTTCGTCGTCCTTTTGATGGACTTGTCGAATAAAACAGGGCTTCCCATCTGGATCGGGCCGTTTGAGGCCAATGCCATCGCCATGAAGTTGAAGAAGATAGGTTCCCATCGGCCAATGACCCACGATCTGATCCATAGCATCCTGAAGACCCTTGAATCCCAAGTCCTGAAGATCGTAGTTAATGATCTGAAAGAAAACACCTACTATGCGTTGATCCACCTCAGTCGAAAGGGAGAAGAGATCATCATTGACTCCCGCCCTAGCGATGCCATCGCCATCGCACTGGCTGTGGATGCCCCCATCTTTGTTGCTGAGCAGGTAATCGAAAGGGCACGAACCATCGATATGGAGAAGGAAGGGGATCAACTCAAGGAATGGCTGGAAAATCTCAATCCGGATGACTTTAAGTATAAAGCCTAACCACATAATTTCTGAGGTTGGAGGGTTGAGGCCTCAGGCAATTGCCTTACCGCCAGGCAGGAATGATTATACCTCCGACCTCAATCCTCAGACCTAACGCAACTTTTCAAAGGATGGTTTTTCAGACTCAGAGCACTTCAGAGACCATTCGAATTGGGAAAAGCCTTGGAAGTTTTCTTCGGTCTGGGGATGTCGTGGCATTAGCGGGAGAATTGGGGACGGGAAAGACCCAATTCATTAAGGGATTGGCTAGAGGGGTGGGGGTCGGAAAGCCCACTTATATTTCAAGCCCCTCTTTTACACTCATCAATGAATACCCAGGAAAGATTCCTTTTTATCATATCGACCTTTACCGGCTGAGATCGGAGAAGGAGGCTGAGGAACTAGGTCTAGAAGAGTATTTCCAGAGCGAAGGCATTACTGCGATCGAATGGGCGGATAAAATCCCTTCTTTGCTTCCAAAAGAGATACTCTGGATATATATCCATTATACTGGGGAGAGGACCCGTTCCATTGAAGCGATTGGAAAAGGAAGACGATACGAAAAGGTGATCAATCAATTGGGGAACTCAAAGTTTGGAGTTCCAAAACAAAACATGCCAAACTAATTGCTCCGAACCATTTACTGTGCAATTTTCGGGAGGTGCTTCGTGGCATTGTTAGTTCAGAAATATGGCGGGACCTCAGTAGGGGATATCGAGCGTATCCGAAACGTAGCCAAGAGAGTCCTCAATACCAAGAATCAGGGTCATCAGGTCATCGTCGTCGTCTCGGCGATGGCCGGCGAGACGGACAAACTCATTCGTCTAGCCCAGGAAGTCACTTCGATGCCAGATGCAAGGGAATTGGATGTGCTCGTTTCCACTGGAGAACAGGTGTCCATTGCCTTACTGGCTATCGCACTCAAAACCATGGGCTGTGAGGCAAAATCGTATTTAGGGTTTCAAATCAAAATCGCGACGGATAGCGCTTTTGGCAAAGCCCGGATCACTGGTATTGAGTCCGAAAAGATGCTTGAGGATTTAAAAAACGGAAAAGTTATCGTTGTCGCCGGATTTCAGGGTGTGGACGAGGCTGACAATATCACAACGCTTGGTAGGGGAGGCTCCGACACAACGGCCGTGGCCGTAGCTGCAGCCTTAAAGGCGGATGTCTGTGAAATCTACACCGATGTCGATGGAGTTTATACTACCGATCCAAACGTCTGCTCCAAGGCAAGAAAGCTTTCCAAGATCTCCTACGATGAGATGCTCGAAATGGCCAGCCTCGGTGCCAAGGTGCTGCAGATTCGTTCGGTTGAGTTTGCTAAAAAATATAATGTTCCCGTCCACGTCAGATCATCTTTTAATGACAATTCTGGAACGATTGTCTGTGAGGAGGACAAAGAGATGGAGAAGGTTGTGGTCTCCGGTGTGACTTACAATAAGAATGAGGCAAAAATTGAGGTCATGAGGGTTCCCGATGTCCCAGGAGTAGCTGCCAAATTGTTTAAGCCCATTGCCGATGCCAATATTGTTGTGGATATGATCATTCAGACCTCGAGCACGGAGAGAGGCTATGCCGATTTGGCTTTTACTGTTCCCAACACCGATTTTGCCAAGACCCTCCAAATTGTCAGAGAAACCATCAAGGAGATTGGCGGAAAAGAAGTGGTTGCCGACGAAAATATTGCCAAGGTGTCCATTGTGGGCGTCGGGATGAGAAGTCACTCCAATGTGGCCACTCAGATGTTCACTGCATTGGCCAAGGAAGGAATTAATATCAATATGATCTCCACATCAGAGATCAAGATCTCCTGCATCATCGATTCGAAATATACCGAGTTGGCCGTCCGAGCCCTTCATGATGCATTTGAACTGGATAAACCGTTTGTCACAGAGGAAAAATAAGGGATAGACGGAATGATGGAATGGTAGAAGAATGGAATAATGGGCATGCAATATTCCAGTATTCCATTACTCCATGAAATGTGGGATGCCAATGGCTTCTGTGCAAATCCTTTAAGGGAGGTCATACCAATTTGGATGGTTTAGGACCTGTTAAGCTCTATGATACCACTCTTCGAGACGGGTCCCAGGCTGAAGACATTACCTTCTCCGTGGAGGACAAAATTCGGATTGCCCAAAAATTGGATGAATTGGGCATTCAGTATATCGAAGCCGGTTGGCCTGGTTCTAACCCAAAAGATCTGCAATTCTTCCGGGAGATCAACAGTATCCGCCTTTCCCAAGCGAAAATCGTTGCCTTCGGGAGCACATGCCGGGCAGGCAACCCACCTCAGCAGGATCCTAACATCAAAGCTCTCATTGCAGCTGGCACAGAGGTTGTCACCATCTTTGGTAAATCCTGGGATATTCATCCTCTTGAGACCCTGAATATTACGCTGGACCAGAATCTCGACATCATTCATCAATCGGTTCGTTTCCTCAAAACTCAGGTTTCGGAGGTCATTTTTGATGCCGAACATTTCTTCGATGGATACAAGAACAATTCCCAGTATGCCCTCAAGACGCTTCAGGCGGCCCAGGATGCTAAGGCCGATTGGATTGTTCTCTGCGATACGAATGGGGGAAGCTTCCCCGACGAGGTCCAATCCATCATCGATGACGTGAAGAAGAAGATAACCGTTGCCCTCGGCATCCATGTCCATAACGATACAGAGATGGCAGTGGCCAATTCCATCCTGGCAGTCAAAAAAGGGATCAAGCTGATCCAGGGAACCATCAACGGTTACGGCGAACGATGTGGTAATGCCAACCTCTGTTCGATCATCCCTAATCTTAAATTGAAGATGGGGATCGACTGTATCACAGAAGCCCAGCTAAAGAAGATGACAGAGGTGTCCCGTTTCGTCTCGGAACTGGCCAACCTGCCCCACCATAAGTATCTCCCCTATGTAGGGGACAGCGCTTTTGCCCACAAGGGCGGAGTGCATGTCAGCGCAATTCGGAAAAGTGATGTCACTTATGAGCATGTTCAACCGGAACGGGTTGGAAATCGTCAGAGGGTTCTCATCTCCGACCTCTCCGGAGAGTCCAATATTCTCTATAAGGCCGCCGAATTCAAAATCGATCTGGAAAGTAAAGATCCGAAGGTCAGGCAGATCCTTGACAATCTGAAGCAATTGGAAAATCAAGGGTTTCAATTCGAGGGAGCAGAGGGATCTTTCGAGATCCTCATGAAAAAGGCTCTTGGTCAACACAAAAAATTTTTCGAACTGCTAGGCTTCCGTGTGATCGTGGAAAAGAAGAGGGAGGAAGAATCTCCCTTTTCAGAAGCGACGATTATGGTTCGTGTCGGAGACCGTGTGGAGCATACGGCAGCAGTTGGAAACGGTCCGGTCAATGCCTTGGACAATGCCATCCGCAAGGCTTTGGAAAAGTTTTATCCTGAATTAAAGGAAGTAAAGCTATTGGACTACAAAGTGCGGATCCTCTCCACTAAGGACGGAACGGGAGCACAGACGAGGGTCCTCATCGAATCAGGAGATGGAACATCGAAGTGGGGAACCGTTGGAGTCTCTGAAAATATCATCCAGGCCAGCTGGCAGGCTCTTGTCGATTCGATCGACTACAAACTCCTCAAGAAAGAAGAGGAATAATGAACACTAAGTAACAAATTGTAGACTGCAGATTGCAGATTGAAATAATCTAAAATCTGAAATATGAAATATCTTTCGTTGGGTCAACAAAAGATCCTTTTCGTTTTAGCTCTGATTATTTTTGCCCTCCTCTACTTCAAGTTTTACTACTATCCCTCTTCTCCACCTCCAGAGGAGATTTTCAAAGAGGTTGTGATTGAAATCACAGGGGAGGTTCAAAAACCCGGGATTTATGTGTTCAAAAATCCTCCTAGTCTGAAGGAAGCTATCGATAAAGCTGGTGGCTTAAATGAACCTGTTCTTTTCGATAAAACAACATCCTCCAAGATTCTAGAGACGGGAACCCTGCTCAATGTCCTAAGAGAATCTCGAGAGGAGACAAAACTAAAATTGGGACGGATGGAAGCCCGCAACCTCCTCGTCTTTTCCATTCCCCTCGACCTCAATCGAGTCTCAGTAGAAGACCTTTGCCTAATCCCAGGAATCGGAGAATCCTTGGCCCGAGAGATCGTAACCTATCGAGAAAGAAGAAAGGGATTGCGCTCCGTTCAAGAATTGAGAAATGTGAAAGGAATCGGCAAAAAGAAATGGAAGGATATTAAACCTTTTTTCACTGTAAAACCTTAAATCCTCCCCTCCTCTTTTAAAAAGCCGACTTCCTCCTTTATCACCACCCCTTGAACCCTCAACCCTGTCATTTTTAACTAATCACTCCTACTGAATAATTCAATAAAATTACACATCCTTTCAATTTTTATGTTAAAATCTGATTCAATTTTTCATTTTCAGGGAGAAAAAAATGGAAAAACAATTCATTTTCTCTAAGAAATACAAATACATTTTAATAGGGATCCTGGTTTTGCTTGGTCTATACCTGTCCAGTCTATACAATTACCTCCTTTTTCACAGCCTCGCGGAAATATTCTCAATTGTCATCGGCTTCGGCATCTTCATGGTGGCCTGGAATTCCCGCCGATTTCTCGACAACAATTACCTTCTCTTCATAGGAATTGCCTATCTTTTCGTCGCTTCCTTAGATCTGGTCCATACACTTGCCTATACAGGCATGAATATATTCAAAGGCTACACAACTAATTTGGCAACCCAGCTATGGATTGCCACCCGATATATGGAAAGCATCTCCCTTCTCATAGCCCCCCTCTTTTTCAGGAGAAGACTTAACACCAATGGACTATTTCTGGGATATACAGTAGTTACTATTCTTTTGCTTCTTTCCATTTTCTATTGGGACATTTTCCCCACCTGTTTTATCGAGGGGGTAGGATTGACTCCATATAAGAAGATCAGTGAATACATCATTTCTCTGATTCTTTTAGCATCGATTGCGCTGCTACTCAAGAGCCGGGATGAATTCGACCGAAATGTGTTTCAAAGGATAGTCTGGTCCATCAGCTTGACGATTTTTTCTGAAATGGCCTTCACTTTTTACATACATGCCTACGGGTTTTCAAACCTAGTCGGCCATTATTTTAAGATCGTCTCCTTCTATTTCATTTATAAAGCCCTTATCGAGACTGGCCTAAGCCGCCCTTACGACTTACTATTTAGAAATTTAAAAAAAAGCGAAGAGGCATTGCATCTCTCCCTTGAAGAATCAAAACAACGTCAGGCAGAAATTTCTTCCTTGTTGGAAGCGCTGGAACATAGTGAAGAACGTCACCGGTCCGTGGTTCAAACCGCAAACGATGCCATCATCTCTGCCGATGGCCAAGGGAACATCGTATTCTGGAATAAATCAGCAGAATCGATCTTTGGTTACTCCTCTGATGAAATGATTAGGAAACCGCTTACCTTAATTATATCTGAACGATTCCGCGAAGCCCATCAAAAGGCAATGGATCGAGTAGTTTCAACGAGTAAATCAAACATAATCGGGAAGACAGTTGAGATGTGTGGGCTTAGAAAGGATGGTAGCGAGTTCCCTGTGGAAATTTCATTGGCCTCCTGGCAAACCAGAGAGGAAATTTTTTTTACAGGTATCATTCGTGACATCACTGACCGCAAAAAGACAGAAGAAGCTCTTCGAAAATCACGGGACGAGCTGGAAATAAGGGTTCGGGAGCGAACCGCAGAATTGGCGAAATCTAATCAAGCCTTGCAGATCGAGATCGAGGAACGCAAGCAGCTAGAGTTGGCGCTGCGTGAATCTGAAACGAAATATCGTATTGTGGCTGAAAACACTTACGACTGGGAATGGTGGCTGAGCCCAGAAGGCCGGTTTGCTTACGTATCGCCCTCCTGTAAGGGGATTACTGGCTATGATCCGGAAGAATTCCTTAAAGACCCGGACTTAATCTTCAGAATTATTTACCCCGAAGATAAGCCTATCTTCATTAACCACCAAAATGAAGTTGATAAGAAACGAATAGGAGGTGAAGTTGAATTCCGTATTGTCCGGCCCGATGGATCTTGCCGATGGATCGGCCATGCATGTCAACCTGTTTTCGATGATCATGGTAACTTCTTAGGACATCGAGGAAGTAACCGCGACACCACAGAGCGAAAACTGGCACAAGAAGCTCTTCAGCAATCCGAGGAACAGCTTCGCTATCTTTCTTCCCAACTCCTATCTGCAGAAGAGAAGGAGAGAAAACGGATTGCAAGGGAACTCCATGATGGTATCGGGCAGTCCTTGACGGCTATCAAATTCAGAGTCGAGAATATGCTTCAGCAAATGGATAGACGTAAGGCCAAGCGAATTGCCGAACCCATGGAGACCATCATTCCCCTTATTCAACAGAGCATCGAAGAATCTCGGAGAATACAGATGGATTTGCGGCCTTCCATCCTGGACGACCTGGGTATCTTAGCTACTCTTTCCTGGTTCTGCCGAGAATTTCAAACCACTTATTCGGGAATTTCTATTGAAAAACTGATCGATATAAAAGAAGACGAAGTGCCTGATTCTTTAAAGACGGTGATTTATAGGATCTCCCAAGAAGCCCTTAACAATGTCGCAAAGCATAGCAAGGCAGATCTCGTCCGTCTCGCTTTGCGGAAATCGGATGGAAAGATAGAGCTGGTTATTCGGGACAATGGCCAAGGGTTCGATTTAAAAGAGGGACTCCCCCGGGAGGGTTCTGAACGAGGATTGGGCCTTACGAGCATGAGGGAACGAACCGAACTTTCAGGAGGGTCCTTCGAGATAGAATCAGCTTCAGGAAAAGGAACAACGATACGAGCGACTTGGGCAACCTGAATTTCAAATTTCAGATTTCAAATTTCAAATTGAAGCAGAGTTTCCATCTCCAATGTCAGCTGGCAGATTAAGAATTTTTCGAGGAGAAAATGAATCAAGAGCAGATGAAAATGCGTACAAAAGAATTTGGAAAACAAGTAATCAGTCTTTGCAGACAGCCTCCTAACACGCGCGAGACTCAGTTAATTGGGACTCAGTTCT
>Ga0209427_10006754_pt1 | contig 13045 bp, 10 predicted proteins | sample DeeMarSWOR136_30_FD_187465 | JGI IMG/M metagenome (GOLD analysis project Ga0209427, IMG submission 187465) | Marine sediment microbial communities from White Oak River estuary, North Carolina - WOR-1-36_30 (SPAdes) (version 2) | ecosystem: Environmental > Aquatic > Marine > Intertidal zone >... | reverse complement strand
GTCAAATCGCAAATCGATTCGGGACCACCAGTTTATATTCAAAACGTAGCAGTCAAAGCCTTAGCCAGTTACAAGAATTCTGAACCACCTGATTTCCTTAAGAAAAACAACATGATTTACGCTGAAAGGCGTGATGTGCTAGTTGACCGCTTGGCCAAGTTGGGCTTTATGTGCGAGAAGCCTAAAGCTACATTTTACGTTTGGCTAAACTGTAGATGCAACTCCTTCGAGTTCGCAGCTAAACTTCTCAGTGCTGGTGTGGTGGTGACTCCTGGTGTAGGCTTCGGGGCGCATGGGGAAAACTATGTTCGGTTCTCTTTGACTCAGCCGAAAGAGCGGATAATTGAAGCCTCCAAAAGAATCGCCGCGCTATTAGGCTGTGCTGTCTAGCTTAGAACCGTGCTTTCAGACACTTCATCTTTTCCCGTTAAAAAGTATGGGCTTCAAACTTATATATGGATGTACAGTTATGCTACTGGCATGAGTCAAAACAAAATTAGCTTCGAAGATTCTTTGATGAACGATGTTGTTAACGCTGGAAAATGCGTAAGTTGCGGCACATGCGTTGTTGTTTGTCCTTTTTCCTGTTTATCCTTGGAAAAAGAAACTCCGAGTTTGGTGAAAGAATGTAAAGTCTGCGGAATATGCGCCCGAGTTTGTCCGAGATACGAGTGGAAGATGTCAAATGCAGAAAAATTTGTTTTTGGCAGAGAACGAAAACCGGAAGAAGAGTTTGGCATTCACCGCAGAATAGCTATATCTCAAGCAACAGACGAAAACATTTTAAAGGTTCGCCAGGACGGCGGCGCAGCTACTGCACTCTTATTGTTCGCTCTGAAAAACGGATTCATTGACAGCGCCATTGTTGCAGGAATAGATGAAGAAAAGCCCTTCTACCCCACTCCCATGTTGGTTACAACTGAAGACGGCATCATAGAAGCTGCCGGAACAAAATATTCGTGTTCATCAAACATCTTGGCACTTGCTGAGATGCTAAAACAGAAAAAAGCCAAAGTCGCATTCGTAGGAACACCTTGCCAAATTCACGCTGTCAGGAGAATGCAAATAGCTGGTCTGAAGAGACAAACTGGTCCTCTGAAATTCTTGATTGGGCTGATGTGTTCAGAATGTTTCATGTATGAAGGATTAATGGAAGATCACATTCACGGAAAACTAGGTATCGACCTAGGTGATATAAAAAAAATAAATATTAAAGGAAAAATGCTGGTCACCACGGACTCTGGAGTTACTGAAATTCCTCTTGCAGAAATAAAACAGTACGCGCGAAAAAGCTGTAGTTTCTGCGATGATTTCAGCTCTGAACTGGCCGATATTTCCGTAGGCGGCTTAGGGTTGGACGGATGGACTTTCACGATTATTCGTACAGAAAAAGGCGAAGAATTATTTTCAAGTGCCGAAAAAGCTGGTTATTTGCGTTCAAAAACCCTTGATGAAGAAGCTTTTGCGTTTAAGCTATTAAAGAAACTTTCCCGTCGAAAAAGAGACGTTATGGTTTCCCAGAAAGCTTAGGGCGCTTTTATTATGAGCACTCAGATATAGAAATAAATTTGCAAAATCTCTGCCACCATAGGCACCTTATTCTAAGACTTTGTTGGATTTCCAGTATAATATTCAAATAAAAGTGTATTAATTGATTAAAGCTTGTAACTATTTGAGGGGAAAATAATGGAACGAAGAATCATGTCACTAGGCAGATCGTCGATGGTCATTTCTCTTCCGAAGAATTGGATGCAACTAAACGAACTAAAAAAAGGCGACGCGGTTTCCTTTGCCATTCAACGTGATCGTTCCTTGGTTGTTTATCCAAGCGCTAAGAAAAAAACAAAAACTAGGGAAATCACCCTCCGCATCGGCCAGGATGAGGAGGAATCATTAATTACTCAAAAAATTATAGGATCTTTTCTGAATGGCTATTCCGGCGTTACGCTAATCTCAGAAAAGATTTTCTCCATTCCCCAAAGAAAAGCCGTTCGAAACATAGCTGGAAGGCTCTACATGAGAGTTATGGAGTCGGACTCGAAAGGTATGTACATTCAAACTTTGACGGATGAGTCAAAGGCTTCAATTGAGCAGGCAATACAGAGGATGCATTTAATTTCTTATTCAATGTGTGAGGACGCTTTTGCTTCATTAAAGAATAATGATGTAGCGTTGGCAAAGTCTGTTTTTTCGCTGGATGACGATGTTGATCATTTCTCCTTTTTCATTCTTCGTTTACTTCGCAAAGCCGCTCAAGACACAGCCTTAGCAAACGAGCTTCGCATAGACCCATTGGACTGTATGGACCACCAGACGCTTGTCTATAGGATTGAGCATGCTGCAGACTACACAGCGGACATAGCGCGGACCATAGTGATGCTGCATGGAAGCCAACAGAAAATTCCAGATGATGTCTTGGAACTTATGGTCACTGCAGGAACAGACGCTGTTGATTTATACGTTAAGGCAGTCAACGCTTTCTTCTCAAAAGATGTTCCTTTTTCTGTTGAAATAATGAAATATCAGCAACGAATTGAAAAGCTTGATCAAGAGATAGCCACAAAATCATTCACGGGTAAACACAAAAACCCCGAGTTGGTTTGTGGTATCTGTTCAATAAGAGATAATATAAAAAGGATTGCTGACTGTGCAGCAAATATTGCGGAGATTGCAGTAAATCGTGCGTTCAAGTTTACTGCTTAGAGTTTTTTGTTGGCGAATAGCTTAGGGTAAGCGTCAGTTTTGGGAACAGACTCTTTTGAAGTAGCGCCCGAGCTATCGGCAGAGCTATGTTGTAGTTGTACACTTCTTTTCCGTTGTTTCGAGCCTCTTTCAGAATCTCTCTTTCCACTTTGTGCTTAAGGTCGCCAATAGTGAGTGCACCGATTGTAAAGATACCAGGCATCATTTCTCTCATGTCGTCTTTTAGTTCAATTCCTTCCACTCCGAATGGTGGGATAGCGTTTATGTCAAGGAGAACTTTAATATGTTTGACTTCGTTCAGCATTTTTTTGTCAACAAGTCGAATGCCTTTAATTCCTGCACATATTACGACATCGGCTTTCTTTAGCACTTCAATTTTTGAAGCAGGCGTAGGCGCAAAGACCCCTTCTACTTGTACTCCATGATCTTTGGCTAGTAGCCTGGTGATGTTTTCTGCGTGTTCTTTTCCATCGACGCGTTTCGGATTGAGGCTAGCAATCATAACGTTGCACCCCATCTTAGCTAAAAGAACTGCTGCAATTTGACCAACAGCGCCTGTACCTAAAATTGCGCAAGTTTTGTCCTTTAAGTTGCCAAGGTTACTCCCCAGGAGTGCACTTTCAGCTTTTGCGACCATAGCGGCAGCTGTTGTGTATGCACCAGCTGGATCTACTATTATGCTTGTTTTGAACGGCGGAAACATGGCGTCTTTTACTGATTTAAACACGTCTTCTGCTCTTTCAGCGTTTTTGCCACCAATTAGGAAAGCAGTGTGTTTCACGCCTTTTGGTCCTCGGGAAAGTAAAGCGTCCTGAACGATTAGATTGGCGTCTTCGGGAGTAACGTTTTCGTAGGGAATCACAGCGTCATATCCAACGTCATATGCCATGCAGATGTCAAAAGGGCTAGCTTTAACGTCGGTATCTAAGTAAAAAAGCAGTTGCGGCGCATTTTCGGAAGCCTTTCCAATGATTGGCTTCACTTGAACCTGCATAGATTGCAACCAGTCTTCTAGCTCGTGAGGGGACGGCATTTCTGCGTTGGTTGATATTACTTTTTTGGAAAGCTTCGCTGTCTCGACCGTAACATCAAGCGATTCTAGCAGCTGTTTGATTGCGTCTGCATGTTCGGGGCTGCATATATGTAAACAAGTGATTTCGTTTTTACCTGTGATCTCTTTTGCGTGGTCCAGTATGCCCATGACAATCCAGTTTTCTCTTATTGGGAATTTGACTTCATGTTCTTGTTCTTCTATTTCAAGTTGAATACTCTGTCCGTAAGCAACAAGGTAGTCTCTTTCGGTTGAATCTTGGCTCTTTTGCTTGGATAATTTGTCTAAGGCTTTAAGAACTTGATCTCGTTGCTCAATCCTTTTGTCCAAGGCAGTTTTCAGATATGTGATAGCATTTTCGTCTATGTCTATAGGATAGAATGAAATATTGCTCTTTCGAAATATCTCTGCTAAGATATTGTCTTCGAAAAAGTCTTTTCGAGAGCGCATGCCAAGTTCTTCAGTAGCAAAATCCACGTTGACTTTGCCAACCACGTTCTCTAAGAATTTGTAGAAGCCTATTGATGGTCTTTTAAGAGAGTTTAGTGGATTCGAATCGGCGGAAATTGCTATTTCAGTATTAAAAGGCTCGTTGTACTCTTTTTCCAAGATTAAAACGTTTAGTTTCTTTTTTTCTAAAGGTTTGACTTCAAGTGTTTTCATTTAATTTTCCCTGATTACCCCCTAATAAAAAAAGAGAAATATATACTTAGCCGAAATATCTTATATGCAAATATATAAGGTATATACAAAACGGGTTTCTATTAAACATTTTTATCATACAATGTTTCATCAGAAACTGGTGGAAACATCAATTTGGTTTTGATCTTCATTTTGCCACTCTTTGAGTGAGGCATCCTCATCACTGTGTCATTGCTTTTTTCAATTTCACGGGCTTCCTCAGCAAGTTTAGCCGCTATTTGTGCTATCTCATGGGCACACGTTACCAGAGGAAGGTATTTTTCGCTCTCCTTCTCCATGAAGCAGGCTTGAACGTTTATGTCAGCGATTTTTTCAGCCAAACCGTAAGCTGCCATTGCCTTTGCTTTTGCGTAAGGATTGTTGAACTCAGACCGGTCACGAACGACCTTCAAGTCCAATATTAGTCTTGGCAAGTCTGGTTTTTGTCCATTTTCAATCGCGTAGATTACTTGGTCAATTTCTTGGTGAACTATTCTGTAGACGCCTGCGATCGCTAGCACTTTGCTTATGTTTGAATTGAATATTGCCATTTCTATAGGGTCTAAAAACTGCTTTCGGGCCCCAATCAGCGGGTCACCAGTAATTATCATGTAGCCTAAACCTTGGTTTTCAATCTCTTCTTTGGCCCTTTTTCCAGGCGCATCGGAAATAACAATGCCTGGTAAGCCGCTGCTTGACATTCTCTCTCTAACTTTTCTAGGTCCAGGCAAGGAAGTGTTTGGAGATATTACGATTAAAAGGTCTGGATTAAGCTCGAAAATTTTGGGCAGAGCGTCTTCAACGTCATCAGGACCCATTTTTGAACCAGTAGTCACCGTTCGGACCTTAATGTCTTTGCGGTCAGCTAGTTCGTCAAGAAGAAGCTCAAGGAGAGGTGACGTCCCAATGTTTCCACACTTGAAAATTCCAATTCTCTTGATTTGCGGCTGTGCCAATTTGGGTCACTCCTAACTGATTATGCGAGCTAAACTTTTAAGAATTGCCATTTCTCAAAACAGAGAAAAAGTCAACGAAATCGTTTAATAACAACTTCTAGCGTTCTAACATAAACGTCATAGAAGGATTATTGATGATGCTGAATGAGAACTTGGAAAATCTCTCGAACGCCTGTGGTGTAACGGGTAGAGAAGAAGAAGTCAGGAACCTGCTTATTAAGCTCATGAAACCGTACACGGACGAGGTTTTGATAGACACGCTTGAAAATGTTATAGCTATAAAAAGAGGTAAAAAATCCAAGCCTAAGATAATGCTTGCAGCGCATATGGATGAAGTCGGTCTAATGGTAAAAACAATTACAAAAGAAGGGTTTTTGCAGTTCTCAAAAATGGGTGGTATTGATGACCGCATCCTGCTAGCCCAAAAAGTTGTGGTGCACACCAACAAAAGTTCATTACAAGGCATAATCGGCTCCAAGCCTCCTCACATACAAAAGGAGCAAGAACGTAAAAAAGTGGTTACTCACGATGAACTTTTCATCGATATAGGCGCGGAAAACCGCGAAGACGCAAACAAAATGGGCGTAAGAATCGGAGATCCAGTGTCTTTCGACGTGAAATATACAAAATTAGGTAAGGATTTAGTGACAGGGAAAGCTTTCGACGACCGAGTTGGCTGCGCAATAATGATTGAAACTTTAAAGCAGCTGACAAATACAGACTGTACAATATGCGCTGTTGGGACCGTGCAAGAAGAAGTGGGGTTAAGGGGGGCGACTACAGCCACTTTCGGTGTTGACCCTGACGTAGGCATAGCTTTGGACGTGACAGTAGCTGGTGACGTTCCCGGCGTAAAAGAGTTTGACACAAACGTTAAGATGGGTAAAGGTCCGGTGTTAACAGTGGCAGATTCCGGATTAATTACCCACCCGAAAGTTTTGCGTTTACTTCTAGATGCAGCCGAAGAAAACAAAATAGATTATCAACTTGAAACAGGTTTGCCAGGAACAACCGACGCAGCACGGATATCTTTGACGAGACAAGGTGTTCCAAGCGGTACAGTGTCAACTGCTACACGCTATATACATAGCCCAGTTGGCATGCTAAGCTTGAAAGATGCGGAAAACTCAGTGAAACTAGCAGTGGCATCAATAAAGAAAATCCAAAAACAATTCTAAGTTTCTCCAATGCTCATCTACGAATTGCCAAAATATACGAAAGTATTTTTAGAGTTTAGTTTATCTTTAGTGTGAGCTTGTAATGGACAAAACTGGGAAATTCAAGTTTCTGGAACACACTGCCGACGCCTACATTGCAGCATACGGCAAGACATTAGCAGAAGCGTTTGAAAACGCCGCGCTTGCCATGTTCGAGGTCATGACTGACACGGAGAAGATCAGCACTGACATGGTTGATTCAGTTGAGGTTGAAGCTGAAGACGAGTACGCTCTCCTCTACAGCTGGCTTGAAGCCCTGCTGGTCAAATTCGAAACCAAGAACATGCTTTACTCAAAATTCGAAATCTCAAACATAGAAGAAACCGCTGACGGCTTTAGACTCAAAGCAGTAGTATGGGGAGAAAAGTTCAACTCAAAAAAGCACCTGCAGAAGGTCGGCGTTAAGGCGGTCACCTATCACAGAATGGAAATCATCAAGGATATAGATAAAGTCACTTTAGAGTTTATACTGGATATCTAAGCTAAATTCAGCTTTTTTAACTCCGCAATTATTCCTTGCACGACGGATTCTTGTTTTGTCTCCAGCGCCGTGATGCTGGAAACAATGAAAGGCACATTCTTTTCCTTATAATGCTGTAGGATGGGGGCAGTTTGTTCGTCATAAACTTGAATTCTTCTCCTTATGACATCTGATTGATCGTCTGAACGCTGGTACAAGGGTCCTCCACACTTGTCACAGATGCCTTCCACTTTGGATTTTAAGTAACGTATGTTGTAGACTGCACCGCAGATACGGCATATCCGACGGGAAGACAGCCTTTCAACTATAATCCAGTCTGGAACCTTCTGTAGCAAGATAGCATCTATCTTAATGATTTCTTTGACCTCAGCTTGGTCCATGGTACGTGGAAAACCATCCAAAATGACGCCCTTGTCCTTCGGAACTTCTGCTAGACGCTGTTTCAGCACATCTATCACAATGTCATCAGGAACGAGTAGCCCTTTTTCCACGTGGCCCTTAACTTTCCTCCCCAACGGAGTATTCTCTTTAAGTATCTCTCGAAAAATGTCACCCATGGCAATTATTGCCACACCAAGTCTAGATTGAAGCCTTGATGCGTATGTTCCTTTTCAGAACCTGGAGCCCCAAAACCTAATTTTGTAACAATCTACACTCTGTCCTACTGTTATCTAATTATATCAGTGCCTAGCGACCGCCTCTCAATTCAAAAGCAAAGCTAATGAAAAAATGGCGAATGCCATGCTTCTCTGTATAAAAATACTTCAGAAGATGTTTAGTTATTTTTGGAATTACCACGGTCTAAGTAGAATCTAAGAAGACCATTGCGGAATTCAAATTAGGAAGAGACCCTACAGTGGAATCCAGCTTCAACTTAATTTTGTTTCCCTTGGTTATCTTTGCTCTAGTTTTCAAATCTCCAAGATCGCTTTTATTGACAGGGAGAATTATTAACGTAAAGTCAGTTCCTCGAACAAATTTCACTAAACATATGTAGTCGCCAATTTGTACAAAGTTATTACCTAGACAATCAATTGCAATTGATTTGGCTTTAGACCAGAATCTTGTGTCAAAACCTATTTGTTTCCAGTATTGACCTTGAGAAACCAGTCTTTGTAAGCTCTTTTTATTGCTGTAATAGTCGACATTTCTTTAGGCTTCATTTACCAGTCTCCTTTCTTAAAATGGACAGAAAGTTAAATTAGATTGCTTTGCTTTGAACTGAAAAGAGGGCGCTGTGCGAGCAAATTGACCAAAGTAAGACGAGAGGTTGTTACCTCATATATAAATCCTGATACTGACGGAGTGTGCTCTGCTGTCGCTTATGCCCATCTTAACAATTCTATCAGGAGGGTACACTGTGTCCCAGTTTTTTTCGGCATGTTAGCCCAAGAAACTCTGTTTGTACTTGATCATTTCAAAATATCGCGGCCAAAACTCGTCTCCAAGATACCTTCTAGCGTTGCCATAATAATCGTTGATACTCACAACATTAGCCAGATACCAAAATACTTGCCCTTGAGACGTGTTGTCGAAATATTGGACCATCACTTCGAGGGTAACCTGAAAGATTTCCCAAATGCGAAAACTGAGGTTGAAAAAGTTGGGGCTGTTGCTACATTAGTCGCAGAGCGGATGATTTGCAATAACTTTGAGCCACAAAAAGGAATAGCGGGAATCTTGGTTGCCGCAATAATTTCAAACACTCTAAATTTTTTGGCTCCTTCGACTGACGTTAGAGATAAACGGGCCACAGACTGGCTACTGAAGCATGTAACATTGGAAAAGGATTTTGTCGAGAAAATGTTTGAAGCACGTTCTGACATTGCCGATAAAACAACTGAAGAGATACTTAAATCCGATTACAAAGAGTTTATTATTGAAAAAAAGAAAATAGGCATCTCACAGTTTGAAACTACAAATTTGGCCATGTTGTTCAACCGACGAGACATAAGACGATGCATAAATAAAATAAAACTTGAAAAACAATTATCATTCTTCATTTTTAACGGCGTGGATATTCTTCATCAAAATAGCATTATCGCGGCTGGTGATCCGGAATCAAAGAAACTAGTTCAACTACTATTCGACTCAGAGTTTGAAGACTGCAAAATGGAAATACCTAGAATTCTCCTGAGAAAAACAGATTTCATTCCTAAATTAATGTCACATTTTCAAATCGACAAAAATAAAGTTTGAATGATAGTCTTTCATTTGCACTTGTATGGTTCGACTGCTAACAGACTTCCGCGCGCGCTTTTTACGTTGCATTGTAATCTCGTCGCAAAAGTATTTGATGTTGAGCCTCTACTTTCAAAGTCTGAACAATTGAGATTTGGACAAGAGATCTTATGAATAATCTCAAATTTTTAGCTACAAAAATAGAGTTATACACATTCTTTGCATGAAGGAGTAGATAAAATCAATTACATTTCTTTGATAAGCAAGGAAATGATTTTTATCTTATCTAACAACGTTTATTTGGCGCACTAAATTTCTTCAATTGTTGCATTTTGTGAAATAATTGCTCTGCCGAGCGAACCTTTCTTCTCTGTAACTCTTCCAACCAATAAGACTAATTCATCGCCTTTCTTCAGTGCTTCCTCCAAATTTGAAAAGTCTTCTTGACGAACGCATATGAGTATTCCTCCGGCTGTTTCAGGCAACATGCCACTTTTCAGATCTTTTTTGAGGGCTTCTGCTAGTTTTATTGAACCTCTCAGAACTGGCACAAAGTCGAAGTTTAAGTCTACTCCGCTGTTCAGTGCAATTTGAGACGCATGTCCTAGAAGACCAAAACCTGTTATATCTGTAGCCGCGTTGGCTCCATGTGAGTATAAGGCTTCAGCAACTTTGTTAGCGGGATGAGACATTGTTCTTAGAGCGTATTCTCTAAGTTCGTTTGATAAAACACCTTCTTGAATAAGACCATAATTTTCCAAATATGACGCGAGCATAGCAAGTTGTGAACCGAGTGGCTTAGTTAAAACCAGCAGGTCCCCACTCTTCGCTCCTTTCGGAAACACTAGTTTTTTTGGTTCTATCATGGCAACTGCACTTCCACCCACGATAACATCGCAGAAAACTGCAGTATGCCCTCCAACAATTTTTGTCCCGACCTCATCACATAAATCTTTAATACCACGCAAAATCTGTTTAGCCATAGGTTGCGGGGTATCACGTTTTAGTCCAAGAATAATTGAAAAACTCAGAATCTTCGGAATTCCCATTGCATAAAGGTCGTTTAAAACATTGGTCGCTGCAATTCTGCCTTGAAATCGCGGATTGGCAGTAACAGGAGTGAAGAAATCAACTGTCTGAACAATAGCAACGTCTTGACTGAAACAAGTGACCTTTCTAGAGTCAAACAATTCTCTTATTCCACTGCTATTCAGAAGCTTCAATAGTTGCTCAGCAGGCAATTTGCATGAGCAACCTATTTGGTCAAAATCTAAAAAAGACCTTAAATCGGCTAACTTATGTTCAGACATTTATGCTATCCTCTTAGGCTTAAACGTTAGCAATTCAATTGCAAGCTTTTCTTTATTTGTTTTTTCTTGGATATTGAATATTGTACTTTCGCGCACGCTCGACGAGCTATTTTTCAAAGAAATAGTATGAAAAATGACCTTAGAAAAGTTTTCTTCCATCTAACTTCATACGGTGAAAAGAGTCAAACCCTAACCAACGAGCAAATCTAGGTTTTAGAAGAGAGTGCGCTTCCTTTGTCCGACGAGCTTGTTGATGGACATCTAGAATGTCAATACCCGCAAGGCGTTCAAGAGGCAGTACTCAACATCCAAAAAATTCTACAAGTATCTGTTTTTCGGCATATTATTACTGCAGGAGTTCGTTGTCTCCGGAAACCAGGCCATAAAGCATTCTTATTCGTTCTACCCCATTAATGTCCAAAATTACCCTAGCGACAGCTTTAGGTACAAAACATTCCCAATCTTGTTTGTTGACAATGCACTTTCTAATATTAGCTCCTTCAACGCCCCCTATCCTTTGCTTACCGATAATTTGCACCTCTAAACCAAAAGTCCGCATTCGCTCCAATTTTTTGTGAGCCCATTCACTAGTTAAGATCATATAATAAATTCCATTTGCAGGTAGATAAAATTTCCAAAGTTCTATATTATGTATTGGTAATGGAACTATGTTAATCCGGCTCATATCGATGTTAGCATCCTCCAAGGTGCGTTTTATCATTAATAATCTTTCGAAAAAAGTAAAGGGATTGTATTTTGGCATGTGTCTCCTTGGGTCCACATCTTCGTATTTTATCTGAGTCGGGTCAGGATTTGTAATTCCAATCACAAGGTTAGTGCTTTCTTTTAGAGCTTTCATTACATATGCAAGATGTCCATTATGAAAGGGTTGAAACCTTCCATGTACTATACCATATCTGCCAGTCATGATAGCCAACTTCCGATTCCTATACTGATCATCATATTCTGCGGGCAGATCGGTGTGATTATGCTGGTTGAAATAATCAAGTTAAAGTTTCCCTCCTATTTAGCGTCAATTCATCCTCTAGATACATTTGATTGTGCATTCTTTGGATTTTAAGGACCTTCGCTACCCCATTAGTGCCTTCTCTTTCAAAAATCTTGACTTCTCCATCGAAAAAGCCAAGAATAGCCTGTGTTTCCTCTGGTGCATGCAGCTGAGGATTAACAACTCCCAACGTGGTGAAACCATTTGATCTCAAGATTGTAAGAATCTCGTTGAGCCATTTTCGGGTAGTTACAACACGGTGCTGCAGTAAAACATCTGATATTATGTCAATGCATGCTCTTTTTGGTCCAAGTTGCGACGAATCGAGAGAACGTAACACTTTGGTAAGCGCTATTTCAACATCTGTCAAGTTATCCACTCCGCTGAGGTTAAAAACATTCGGTATAGTCCTAGCATTCGACTGAGCTTTAGAACTGCATATAAAGACATAAAGAAAGGGCATAGAATTTGACGAAAGAGCATTTATATTGCGGGGGTTCATTGTTATGTAAAAAGTTACTTGTTCATTTCTAATACCAGTCTCAAGAAAACGATTGATGATTTGTGTTGTCTCATCAAAAGAAGGCGAAACCAACGCAACAGCGTAATTTTCAGGGATACCTCCAAACAGCATCTGATCAAGACTCTTAAAACCGGTTTGGACTTTGCCCATTATCTTTTTTTCAGGAACAGGTTGTAACGGTATGTCTGTTAGAGTAGTTTTGCCCATCTGGTTTACCAATTTATTAGAATGAGTATTTGCAAGGCTTAATGCATTTCTGGACACAAAATAATTAGGTATCCTAAGCAGCGCTCGAGCAAAATGGGAACTCTTGGCAACAGGGTTACTCAGGTCTAATTCGATGTATGGAATACGATCATGCTCCACAGCTTCACCCCATTCGGTTAATAGGGGCAATTCAAACAAGACTTTGGAGGAAAATTCATCAGGGATTTTTACACCTGCATTCCATCTGTTTATGCATATATGAGTTTTCAGGCTCCAAGCTGGTTTAGCGCATACAGCCTGCGCCAACATAGTGTAATTGTCAAAATTCTCCTGAGTATCTCCTCTAACTACTAATAGAATATCATCAACAAGGTCTAGGATTTTGTGAATGAGACTTGATGAATGCAATTCATCAAAATTACCTTGTTTTGAAAAACCGGGTTTTGTGATAAAGAAGTAGGCGGGTTTCAGTGCATCTGCAATTGCCTTGATTTTGTTAATAACGACTTCTTGAGAAAAATTTTCAAATTCATTTGGTTTAATATCATCGCAGAATAGAGGTATGGTGTAAAGGAATTTTTCGCTAGCACTTATTTGTCTAATCTTTTCCATATATGTTTCGTGATTCCCCCCTCCAATTCTGAAGAGTTGTTTCGCTAGTAGGACATCGTATCGGAAAGCTTCAAGTTCTTTTGTTGTTGTTGCCCGTTTATTTTCCATAATTCC
>Ga0209427_10006753_pt1 | contig 13046 bp, 12 predicted proteins | sample DeeMarSWOR136_30_FD_187465 | JGI IMG/M metagenome (GOLD analysis project Ga0209427, IMG submission 187465) | Marine sediment microbial communities from White Oak River estuary, North Carolina - WOR-1-36_30 (SPAdes) (version 2) | ecosystem: Environmental > Aquatic > Marine > Intertidal zone >... | reverse complement strand
CCTAACGTCACCCTGGTCCAGGTAATAATTCCGCCTGTGTCGACTATGTCAGGCCAGTAAATGGTAACATACCCACTCACTACTAGACTAAGAACGCACAGCACCAAATCATACCAAGGCAATTTATGGGAGGGAGCTCTCTTGGTGGCAGGGGTGGTGAGGAAAATGGTAAACAGCGTTAATCCCAAAAATATGGCAAGGTACTGTTCAACCCAAACACGTATTCCCAAGCGTTGGGGAACATAAAGGATGAAAACGCTCCCGATAATAGGGATGCTTACCAGTAAGATTCTCTCTACAACACCGAGGGCACCTCGATGTCTTCTGAAACGGGTCAGCTCTTTCTCTTCTATTTCTGCGCTCAACTGCTATAGTCTCTACAAGTCGGAATCGCATACAGAATGTATGCGAAAGGTTGGTCATAGACTTCCTTACCAGGTTCTGCTAACAGGAAAACAGAATTATGACCAACCTTCCGCAATACTTGCCTCTGATTTCCTCTACGGTTCCTCGGCTAAAACTGCTTTTTGAAATTCCTCCATTTCTTTCGTCCACAGCCCTTTCTCTTTGTAGAATTTAATGGCCCCTACATGGTAAGGGAGCTGTGGCTCTTTTGTCAGAAATTTGTCTCTTGTCCACTCAAATAATCCTGGTCTTTTCACTAATTCAGGGTTGTGTTCATATACGGACTTGGTTAACTCATAGACTGCAGCCTCACTAATATCCTTACGGGCTACAAAGATAACATCCATGTGCATTAAGTACTGGTCCTCTGGCACCCCAATATGTACGCCACCAGGTACCCGAGCCACATAAGCTGTCTCACAAAATGTTTTCAATCTCTTTACAGCCTCAGGCGAGGGGTCCATGGGGAGCCAGCGTGCCTTTACCTTGGCTACCGCTTCAGTAGCAATAGGCGCACCCACCGCAAGATCACCGGCATCTGCGCGACCTTCCATGACTGCTCTGGCGGATTCGATGGGGTTAGCGGCAGGAACCTGTTTTACATCGTCGAGGGTTAGCCCCCCGTTAGCCAAACGAGCCTTCGTATAGAGGTCAAAGTGAGTCCCCTCACGAAAGCTCACCACCCTCCTCCCTTTAAGGTCTGGAATCGTCTTTGCTGGATCATCGCCTCGAACGACAAAGTTCACACGAAGGGGTGAGCCTCCTCCAATGAGACGCAGAGGGAAACCTTTTACCCCTGCTTTTTTAGCTATCCCCTCAAATACAAATGTCCCTCGATATGCCTGTCGTGCAGGTAGCGAGCTGGCAACACCTAGATCGATTTCGCCGGTTACTGTCATAGGCATCCACACCATCTCGTTTGTTGCGGGCATAATCTTAATTGACATTGGAGTATACTTACTGCATATGTCAGCTATACCCACAGACTGTGCGTTGACAATCATCCCAGGAGGCATAGTGGCCAGAGTCAGCACTCTGGGTAATTCACCCGCAACCCCGCCCCCTGTCAACCCAAGTACTACCATTAATGCCATTCCCAAAAGCATTAATTCTCTCTTCATTTGTTAGACCCTCCTTTCTCACATTTTTTTAATCGTTCTGCGGTAACATAGTATCTCATGTCCAAATTTTGAACTACAAATCAATACTACTGAATCATCTTTCACAGCCCCCTTCATTAAATCCTTTTATTGAATGTTAAGATATAACATCCGCTTTGCATTGTCTTCGAACTCTGGTAAATGCTTGGCTTCATGAAGGGGACCCTTCCACAGGTCAACTTACCTTTAGCAGCTTTTTGGCATTCCCGCCCAATATCTTTTCACCCCCCTCTGAAGGGATCTCCACAGAAGTTTTCTATTTGCTGCCTCTACTTTCTTCTTGATCCTTCGTCCATTTGAGAAGGTATTCCAATAGCTTTTTCCGCGCTACTTCAGCTTCTTCAGGCGACCACTTCAAAAACCCTTCTCCTGTTTTAAATCCAAGCTCCCCTCTCTCGACCTTCTCTTTTAAAAGCGGGGAAGGGCCTGGAGAGCGTTCAAGGTGTTTCAGAATGTAATCATGGATCGAAAAGGTGAGATCGAGGCCTACCATGTCTGCATTTTCCAGAGGACCCAAGACAGACAATCTAATTCCAAATCCCATTTTTATCACATCATCCACCGTCTTTGGGTCCGCAATTCCTTTCTCAACGATTGAAATGGCTTCTCGCCAGAGGGCATGCTGAAGTCTGTTCCCAACAAAACCAGGGATATCTTTTTTGACGTGGACCGGATGTTTCCCCACAAGTTTTAGTAGTCCAAAGGTCGTCTCTGTCACTTTGGGTGAAGTCTTTTCCCCAGGAATGATCTCTACCAGAGGAATAAGATAGGGTGGGTTCCAGAAATGGGTTCCGAGAATCCTCTCTCTGATCTGTGCATTCTTTGCAATCTCTGTGATGCTCATCACCGAGGTGTTAGTGGCCAGAATCGTCTCTGGAAGACAGAGGGAATCTAGATCCTGAAACACCTTTTGTTTCAATTCCATTTTTTCAGGAACTGCTTCGATCACAAATTGTGCCCCAGTAGCCGCCTCTTCTAAATCTGATGTGGTCCTGATTCTCCGGATGGCAGGCTCAATCTCTTTACGATCGCCAATACCTTTTTGGGCCATGAGATTGAGATTAGAATAAATGTCTTCGATGGCTTTGGAGAGAAGTTCCTTCTTGATATCCATCAAAATCACGCTGTAACCGTGGGTTGCAAAAATCTGAGCGATCCCATGACCCATGAGCCCTGCACCGATGACGGAAACGTTCTTAATCTCATTTATCTCCATGCCCACTTTCCTTTAAATTAACCAGCCGTATAACCCCCATCCACATCCACGACGGCCCCGGTCATGAAGTCGGAAGCCTTGGAGGAAAGAAAGATGACTGTTCCAATGAAGTCTTCAGGCTCGCCCAATCTGCCTATAGGGATGCGCTTGAGGAAATTCAGGTAAAACGCATTATCATCGAACATCCACTGCGTAAGAGGCGTCCTGAATACCGTAGGCGCAATCGCGTTCACGTTGATTTTGTGAGGCCCCCATTCGCAACCTAGGGTCTTGGCCAGCAGATGAACTGCCCCTTTCGAGGGGGAGTAGGCGCTATAGTTACCTAAACCCAGGTGTCCGCGGGCGGATCCAACAAGGATCACCTTACCGCCCCGCCCCTGGTTAATCATCACCTTACCCACCTCCCTGCAGAAGAGGTAAGTGCCCTTCACATTAACGTCCATGATCTGTTCCCAGTCCTCAACGGGTTGCTCAACGATTGCCTTAACCTTGTTGATGCCTGCTGCAGTCACCAGGATGTCTATGCCGCCGAAGGTGTCAACCGTATTCTTGACCACACGTTTTACGTCTTCGTGGTTGACGGGATCTCCCGGGGAAAATGATGCTTGGCCGCCGTCTTCACGAATCTCCTTGACGAGCAGTTCGAGTGCTGATACTGTGCGTGCCGTTGCCATTACTTTAGCTCCGGCCGCGGCGAGTCCCTTTGCCGCAGCCTTGCCAAAGCCACCCGTCGCCCCTGTGATCAGCGCAACCTTTCCGCTTACATCAAAAAGAGCTTGGATATCTTCTTTCTTCATGAAAGGTCCCCCTCAATCAGAATAGTTGATGACCACCAGCATGCTGGCGGGTCTATTCGTCTGATTAATAATCTCTCTGCCCTCATTTGGGCCGATATAGATAGAATCCCAGGGCCTAAGGACGATCTCCTCTTTTGGAGTCTTGATGGTTACCTCTCCCTCGAGCACAAAATAGATTTTCTCTGTAGGTGAGGCATCGAACTCCGCCCCTCCTCCTGGGAGAAAGTGGGAAAGCCCCATCCAGAATCTTTGGGATCCAGTTTCTTCTTTTCCATGAAGCCTCAGGGCGGTCATATTAAAATGCTTCGGAGCCTGGTAGGGTTTAACGTCTTTTAGTTGTACTTTTTTCATGATTCTTCGCCTCCCAATTATAGTTTTCCGTCGCACCCGCTCGAAAGATAAACCTTCTGAAACGAGGATGAATTTGACCCTGCCAAGGTGGCGGTCTCTTCTCATCTGGTTTTCGAGGCCGCCACCTATCCAGCTTTGTCTACCCCTTTAAGTGTCCTGCGAATACCCCAACGCCACGTCGAAGCCGAGAGCTGTAAATTCATCAATTAGAGTTTACGGGGAGGTGCAAAGACGACTGCTATCCTGTAGGTCTCACCACCCAGTACTTTAAAGGAGTGGTGTGACCCCTTCGGAACCCAGAGCGCGCAACCTGGCTCCATTAAAAACTCTTCGCCATCCACTTGGGCCATAGCCCGGCCGGAAATGCAGAAAAAGGCATGGTCTTCATTCGGATGTACATCATCGTCAGCCGTGCCACCCGGTCTAATCTCCGTAATGTGGAACTCGTACTGCGCCCCTTCGCACGTCTTCGGACTAATCAGAGGGAATGAATGAGTTAGAGAGTGCTTGGGGGGTTCCATGAAATTCGCCTTTTCGTCTACCTTAAAAAGTTTTCCTTTTCCCATAAGAATAACCTCCTTTATCTATAAAAATGGTTTCCAATTTCTATCAAACTATGAGAGAACAAGTTAGCGTATTACAAATTTAAGCATTCTTCAGCAATCTCGGGAGAGCAGAACGATCACTCTCTTGAACTCTTAAACGCAAAACTTCCCCCCCTTTTCTACAGGTGACGAGAGGGATTGCGTCTTCTTGTATTAAAACGCAGATAATCTGAGCGAACTTCCTTGCTTTACCGCTGAAAGGATGCTTAGCCCATCTTTTTAGGATTTGATTCCCCCGAGCTCTTCTAGTAATGTTACGAGTCCAAAAAAATCTAGATTTCCCTTCCCTCTTGCTTTCATTGCTCCAAAGAACTGACGGGCCATAGCTGTGATTGGCATGGGAACATTGATTGTCTTTCCTGTATCCAGAGCAATGTCAAAGTCCTTAGCCATCTGCTCTATTGTGAAGGCAGCCGTGAAATTCCGGCTTTTTAACATCTGGGCCTTATATCCGATTAATGGGGATGCCACCACGCTGCTGTTGATGATATCGACCATCTGATTCCAGTCCATTCCCCCCTTCTCCCCAAATATGAGCGCCTCACCCGCCATGGCCGATGTGATGCCAACCATCATGTTCAGCAAAAGTTTGAGATATCTGGCTTCGTCTCCATTTCCGACATGGAAGACCTTCTGACCCATCGCACCGAATATCTCTGCGCATTTATCATAAGCATCCTTTGGACCAGAGGCGAAAATGGTTAAAGTCCCGGCTGTTGCAAGAGCGGTACTCCCGGATACTGGAGCTCGTAGGTACTTGATGCCCTTTTTCTCCGCCACCTCCGCAACTCGTCCTGATGCAACAGGAGAAACGGTACTCATGTCAATGTAGACAGCCCCAGCCTTTGCCCCTTCAAAAGCTCCATTCTTGCCAATAGAGACCTCTTCCAAAACGGGGTCATCAGAGATCATGGAGATGACCACCTCCGAGTCTGCCGCTAAGGCTTTGGGAGATTCTGCCACCTTGGCCCCCTCCGCAGCAAGTTCTTTCGTCTTCTCTTTTGTTCGATTGTAGACAGTAACCGGATACCCCTTCTTGATCAGATTCTTCGACATGGGTATCCCCATCTTTCCTAAACCAATCCATCCAATCTTCTGTTTTTCGCTCATCTTCGTCCTCCTTTCTCTCTAAAGGACTACCTTATTTTTAAAAGTTTCTTGGCATTCTCACCCAGGATTTTCTCTTTAGCTTCCAATGGGATATCCATGGACTTAACGCCCTCAAGATTGGATCGAATAAAATCTTCTCCTGCTTCAGCCCCAAATGGATAGTCTGTACCATACATCATCCGATCCGGTCCAAAAAAGGAATAACCGCAGAGAAAGGCTGCAACCGTTCCGTCCAGGGCCGTATCACCATAAATATTCCCCCAGTATTCAGAAATGTGCCGGGGCAACTTATCCTTCAAAAACTTATTGAAGTTTTGTTCGACTCTTCGTACAAAGTAAGGGATCATGCCTCCCAAATGGTGAGTTACGATCTTCATGGATGGAAAACGATCGATGATCCCTCCAAAAATCACCCTCCATACAGCCTGAGTGGTGTCAAAAGGCCATCCGAACGTATGCATCATTCGCCAGCCCTTCTCCATATCAACCAATGGATAGGATTCCCAGTGAGTGGGGTGAATAAGAATGGGGAGATCATGCTCCACCACTTTTTCGTAAAATGGGTAATACTCTTCGGAATCAATTCCTTTTCCATTCTGATTCGATGAAATGGTGACCCCACGGCAATCCAGTTCATTGATCGAACGATCGAGTTCTCTCATGGCGCTTTTCATATCAAGAAGAGAGATAATACAGATATTGACAAACTTTTTTGGGTAGGTTTTGCAGAGCGCATAGTTGTCGTCGTTTGAACGTCGGCAAATTTCAGCTGCCTCTTCAGGGCCGAACCCGAGCAGTACGGGTGTGGTTTGAGTCAGTGCCTGCACATCAATACCATATTTCTCCATGAGTTTCAGACGAACCTCAGGGTCTGCGTTTTGGGGTGGGTAAGCGAATTCCTTTCCCTCTCCGTAGTATTTTGCTTTTTCCAATATTTTACCAACTGATTTTGAAATATGGTGGCAGTAAATATCGATGACCATTCCCATTGAGTTTCTCCTTTTTCAATGAAACGATTTCGAGTTTAGCTCTCTTCTTCAGTTGAAGGGGCAATTAAAAGAGATTAATTTTTACTAATTTTCGAAAAATTTTGTAACAAACTCAGAAACTTTTATCCCCGCTTTTTCAAAGCCTAAACCCTAGACTTCTATCGGTCACTTAATTCCACGTAACTCATGAATGGAGACCATCTTCGCCTCTTTGGGCAGCGCTTTGTAATTTCCATTTGAAACAAGAACGGGATCGAAGGGGAACTTTTTCCCCTTGACCCATTGAAGACCTCCTGAAGGCACAATGGCAATGTTCTTCTCGTTGAATTTGGTGTATCCTTGCATCGTATTTAAATTGGTCGCTGCAAGGGCTTTCCGCAAAGTTTCCTTATCAAGCGTTTGGGCCCGCTTCAGGGCATCGGCCACGATCTCATAGCCCGAATATAATCCACCCAGAGGTGCGGTCCACTGTTTCCCTGAACTAGATTCATAGGCATCGGCCAATTCTTTTCCGGACTCACCCGTCAGTGAAGACTTGAAGGGATAAGAAGGATGCCAGATAGCTTCTGTCGAAGTTCCTAATCCCAGATCACCGCCAATGGCCTCGACCGCGGTGGGGAACATGAGTGCTCTTCCAACGGTGCAGATCTTTGGAATAAAGTTCTCACGGAAAGCCTGTCTCCAGGCCCTGGTGAAATCAGGGGGTGACATGTTTGCGAACATGATTTCTACATTCTCTTTTTTCCAGCCACTAATGATCGTACCGTAATCCATGGTTCCCGGTGGAAATCGACCTATATCAATAACCTCATATCCTTTTGGTCCGAGGGCACCTTTTGCCCCGTCTGCCCATGCAACTCCGTCCGGATCGTTCTGAGCCAAGAGACCAACGACCTTGTTGGTCTTAACCTCATCCCACATCGGCAAGAACGAGGCCATATAGTCTCTCACGCTGAAGGAGGCATCGAACGTCCAATAGAAGTTCCCCCCAAGTAAAAACATTTCAACAGGCATCATCGTACAGACGCATGGCATCTTAAATCTCTCGCAGACAGCGGCAACGGGACTCACTGTTGCTGGTGTCGCCGAAACATACATGATGTCCACATTGTCATTGAGAATAAGTTTGGAACCAGCATCACCCGCTTTCGTGGGATTACTCTCTGTATCCACAATCTTCACTTTAACTGGAAGCTTTTTCCCAGCCTCTTTAATGTAGATACCTCCATCCTTGTTGATATCAGCGATGGCCTTATCATCAATCCATGGCGACACTGTGGTGAATGCAGACACAGGTCCTGTGATCGGTAGGGGCCGACCGATCAGGATGTGGTCCCTGGCTGCTGCACGTGCTGGTTTGAGTACCTTGGGCATGCTTGACGACAGACCAACTGCTACTGCCGTATAACCCACTTTCTTCATAAAATCCCGGCGGCTAATACTCTCTTTCTTTTTCATATTAAACCTCCTTTCTTACAAGGATCCCATTCACAATCAGGGCCCTTCCAAGGTCTTATTTCAAGATTTATCGTCCCGCTGTCTCCTTAGCGTAAAGTTTGGGTAACAGGTCGGCAAGACTACCCATTTCCTCAATACAATGCTGCATCAGTCCAGCGCCTAACTTCTCATCGGCGTCAAAAAGCCAGAATCGGCTCCGCATTTCGCAACCGAAATCCGTATCTCGGACAAAATGAATCAAGTTACCTAATTGTTTATTCTCTTCAAGTAACCCGACATCTCCACAAACGGCTGCCCCGACCTTGGCTTCTTTGAACCTTGATGTGTCGAAGAATTCAGACGGCTCACGAAACGTGATCTTTAATTTGACAAGCTCACCCCCGATGTATTCGTGGACAAGGTGGCTCGCACCAATATAGTGACCGGGTCTCCAGTGCTCGTCCCAGTCTCCAATGACGTGATCCGTCGGATGCCACCACTTGTATTTTTCAGTGTCCCCTGCGTATCCAAACCACCAGTCAACCATTTTGCCGGCGCATTGAGGCATCCGGGTCAAGACGGCAATGTAGATGTTGCCGTCCGGCAGTCGCTTATACCCTGTCTCAAACGGTAGATACCCGGGTTCCAAAAGTTTATTGACTTCTTTAAGTAACATAATTTATCTCCTTTGCACCGTATTTTTAATATTATTATGGGGTGATTTTGTCAATAGAAAAATTGATTGGACCTTCCAACAATACACCGAAACAATTAAATTTCTTACCACGTCCGGCCAACGCCATTATTTTTTGTCTTGTATGAATGACTATTTCAATCGCTTATTGACAAAACTCCTGCATTAATATTAAAAAGACAGACAAGATATATCTATACAAATTCTTATACAAAAGTTTCATCTTGTCCGCTAAATCAAGCAAATGTTGTTTGTAATGAAATTAGAAAGGAGGGAAAAGTTGAGATGTATCGTGGTGGATATACGGGAAAGATTTTACGGATCAATCTTACGAATCAGACGATAAAAAAAGAAAAATTGCCCTTAAGGGTTACTAAAGATTTTATCGGAGGAGCTGGTTTTGGAATAAAGTTTCTCTTTGATGAAGTGAAGGCAAGAACAAATCCTTTAGGCCCAGAGAATAAACTATTTTTTGCTCCGGGACCTTTTACGGGGACTACCGTACCCTGTGCCAGCCGCATCGCCGTTACAGGTAAATCTCCTTTGACCAATGCTGTTGGCATGGGCTTGTCAGGTGGGTATTTCCCTGCAGAATTGAAACACGCGGGGTACGATGTCTTAATTATCGAAGGAAAAGCTGAAAAGCCTACCTATATCTGGATTAAGGATGGGGAAGTCCGGTTTCGCGATGCAGGCAAGATCTGGGGAACTCAAACGTCTGATTGTCAACAGATTATCAAAGATGAACTCAATGACCAGAACGTCCGAGTTTCTTGTGTTGGCCCTGCTGGCGAACAGTTGAGCAAAATTGCATGCATTATTAATGAAAGAAGAGCTGTAGGCCGCAAAGGCCTTGGGGCTGTCATGGGATCTAAAAATCTCAAGGCCATAGCCGTTCGAGGAACCGGCTCTGTAGAGATTGCCTCTAAAGAAAAATTTAAGGTTGCAAGGGGTCAGATGTTAAAAGCCATGAAGGATAGCGACGTTCTTTATCCTCAATTTGCCAATACGGGTACTCCATCAAATGTTGATAATACCTGTGCCTTGGGTATTTTCCCGGCCAAGAACTGGTCAGCTACGGGGGGCTTTGCGCCTGTGGATCAAATTGGGGTAGAGGCTCTGGAGACCCGCCGGATTGGAAGGGAGCATTGTTATAATTGTCCTGTAAGTTGTAGTCAGTTAAGGTTGGCTCGAACAGGGCCCTACACCAGCATCTTGTCAGAAGGACCAGAATTTGAGACGCTCTATTCCTTTGGTGGGCAAACCGGTGTGGACAACATGGATAGCATTATTGCTGCTGACCGTCTATGTGACGAGTTAGGATTTGACACCATCTCAGCAGGGGTAACGATTGGCTTTGCCATGGAGTTGTTTGAGAAGGGAATCCTGACCCTTGCTGATACAGGAGGCTTAGAGCTCAACTTCGGCAATCACCAGGCGATGAATACCCTCATTCGAATGATGGCTTTTCGGGAGGGATTGGGTGAAATCCTTTCCGATGGAGTAAAGATTGCATCAACAAGGATAGGAAAAGGATCAGAGAGGTTCGCCATGCATATCAAAGGCCTTGAACTTCCTGGCTATGATGTACGGGGTGCCAAAGCTCATGGATTGAGTTATGCAACAGCCTTTACAGGAGCAGATCATAATCGTGGGTATGCCTTCCAAGAGATATTTGGAGTTCCTGTTCCCTATGCCGTAGACAGATTGAGCATCGAAGGGAAAGGGAAGCTTACTAAATGGAACCAAGATGTGAGGACAGCTACCTGTGACTGTACGACGATGTGTATCTTTCTTCTGGATACAGCCATGGCCCCTAAGGCAACCGAGAACACAGTTGCTTTGATGGAGGCGGTTACAGGTCTTCCATTTACACCTGAGGAAGTCACTAAGGTTGGTGAACGGATCAATAATTTAGCAAGGGCCTTTAATGTTCGCGAAGGTTTTACAAGAGCAGATGATACAATTCCTGAGAGACTGATGACAGAGCCTTTGCAGAGTGGTGCCTCGAAAGGTCACTTGATCAGTAAAGACGACCTCAGGTTGATGTTGGACGAATACTATACATTGAGGGATTGGGACTTGAATTCAGGTATTCCAACAAGAGAAAAGCTTAACGAACTTGGCCTGAGTTATGTCGCTGACCAGTTAGGCATTTAAAAGGACCAGGTTTTGTAGTGATTAAGGTTAAGATTTACACCATTTTGGCATTAAAAAAAATCATCGGTCAGAGGGAATTTGAGGTTTCCATTCCGCCGGGGAGCACTGTAAGGGACCTTCTTTCCTGGATGGTTAACAAGTGGGGAGACAAATTGTCTCCTCACTTGTTTAAACCAGGAACCGATTCCCTTCTTCCACAAATCCGATTAATGGTTAACGGCCGGTCTATAGAATTCCTAAAAGGGATGGATACGGTTCTTCAGGATGGAGATGAATTCTTGATGCTTCCCATCGTCGCCGGAGGATAAAGACATTACGAAAGCTATTTCCCTGAAACCGCCGTCAAAAAATCATCCGTTGTTGTCACCCAGCCAAACAGAGCTTCCACATTCCAAAAAGTAGCCTCCTGTGTCATGGAGGGACCGGCATTGTTGACCGCGTCTGAAGCAATGATCGGCCAATAATCCAAAAAGTAACCATCCCTCAATGTGGATTCAACGCAAACATTTGTGGCAACACCTGTATAGATACAATACTTAATATTATAAGTCTTCAAGATGAGGTCGAGATTTGTTCCGGCAAAGCCACTATATCTCTGTTTTCTGACGACGATATCCTCTGGCTCTGGTTTTAACTCTTCACAGATCTCCTCATCCCAAGATCCTTTGGTGACAAATTTCCCCCAGTACTTTGGGTTTTTTTTCATCATTACCAAACCCAATTCTTTATACCAATTAGGAGATTCAGATCCTCCACTATTAGAATAATCAGGGTCGTAGCTCATCTTCAAATATATGACCTTACACCCCACCTTGCGTGCAGCATCAAGAATTTTTTTGTTATTCTCGATCACCCCTTCTGCTGCAGAAATATCCCACCCAAAGGTATCGAACATGCCTCCTTTACTGACAAAAGCATTTTGCATATCAACGACGATCACGGCTGTTCTTCGCAGGTCTACCTCGATGGGTTCGGGTTTGGCGTTCACTGTCACCAACCTAGAAGGTTTTATAAAATCCATTGACCCTCCTCTGCATAATAATGGATGTGCTAAGCTTAACAAAAATTCTAAAAAAGGCCAACTCATTTAATGGTATTGGCAATGTGAAGCACCTTGCCCACAGGACGTGGTTTTCAGGTACGGCTTTTAGTAAAGAGTACCGTATGATTCCAACGGTTGGAAAGACTGTTCCGGTTAAAAAGTAATATTCAGGTTGGGCCTTCCCTGCGCTTCAGAGGAGGTCCGAATTTTTTTCCACTTCTATTTTATACCTTTCCTTCCTTATGAAATCACCTATTTTTTTCTTGACAATGAGTTAAACGATATTTTAATGATACTTTACAGATTTATTTTAGTTTAAATTTTGTTAAAATTTTTAAATATATTTTATTTAAACTGGAATTGAGGCGAAGATGTCTGAGATTCTTGCTATTCAAAACCTCACAAAAACCTTCGGAAACCTGACCGCAGTCGATAGACTCACCTTCGATGTTCAAAAAGGAGAGGTCTTGGGGATGATGGGGCCCAATGGGGCAGGAAAGACAACGGTGTTTAATCTCATCACCGGCGTCTATAAACCCAGCGGGGGAAAAATCATTTACGGGGAAACGGATGTAACCAATTTTTCAGCCGCCCACCGATGCCGCTTGGGCATTGGCCGAACTTATCAAATTCCCCGTCCCTTCGAGAACATGACCGTTTTTGAAAACCTCTTAGTCGGGGCTGAATACGGGGCGAACCTGAAAGGCAAACAAGCTAGCCAAGTGGCTACCGAAGTTCTGGACTTCACGGGACTCTTGCCGAAAAAGGACATCTTCGCAGGAAAACTACCTCTCCTTGACCGAAAGAGACTTGAACTGGCGCGGGCATTGGCAACCAAACCAATCCTTCTTCTCATTGATGAGGTAGCGGCAGGGTTGGCCGAGGCCGAAGTTGAAGACCTGCTCCATACCGTTAAAGAGATTCAGCAAAATGGTATCACGATCATCTGGGTGGAACATATCTTGATGATGATGAATAGGGGTGTGGATCGATTGCTGGTGATCAATGGGGGAAAGTGGCTGATGTGTGGAGACCCGAAGGAATGCATGGAATCAAAAGAAGTCCTCGAGGTTTACTTGG
>Ga0209427_10006748_pt1 | contig 13049 bp, 14 predicted proteins | sample DeeMarSWOR136_30_FD_187465 | JGI IMG/M metagenome (GOLD analysis project Ga0209427, IMG submission 187465) | Marine sediment microbial communities from White Oak River estuary, North Carolina - WOR-1-36_30 (SPAdes) (version 2) | ecosystem: Environmental > Aquatic > Marine > Intertidal zone >... | reverse complement strand
GATATATTAACCGTTTCAACGTGGATAGCGGAGTGGTTAGTTTGGACACGTTAAACTAGACCTAGATGCTCTAGGTATTGACATACTAGATAATAGGACTATAATGCACTTGCTTGTTATGAAAGAGACTTGAAATGCGATAATTAGTTAGGGGTTTGTGATGTATTGGGGCGCTGGTGACCGCTGAATATGATGCGGTTGCTGGCGCCTTTTTTACTTGGGGTGGCGCATAGACGAAGAATACTAATAAAAGGAGGTACATATTATGTTTGCACGTACGGCCACATTCCAATGGAAAACCGATAAGTTAGACGAGGCTATTAAACTTTATCAAGATAGCATTATTCCCGCGGTGAAAGCGCAAAAAGGTTCTCGCTCTATCTATCTCCTTGTTGACCGTAATACAGGCAACGTTGTTACTGTAGCTCTTTGGGATAGTAAAGAGGATATGATGGCTACTGAAGAGAGCGGATTAATCAAGGAGTGGGTAGGTAAATTCAACGAATATTATATTAAAACACCTACCGTTGAAAGATTTGAAGTCAGTGCTCAAGGCTAGGTTAACTTACCTGTGCGCCACTTGGTAGATTGTAAAAAATGAGTGAAAGGAGGAGCCAAAATGCCTTTCGTTAACATCAAGCTCATTGAGAAAACGCTGACAGATGCGCAGAAGAGCGACATGATTCAAAAGGTAACCGATGCTGTGGTGTCAGTCGAAGGTGAGAACTTGCGCCCGGTTACCTGGGTCGTTATCGAAGAGGTACTGAGCGGCGACTGGGGTATCGCTGGTAAAGGCCTGACTTCTGCCGACGTTAAGGCGCTTGCAGCGGGCAAACAGTAAATCTGGTAAGCGGGCCATACTCCCGATGCATCCGCTGTATCGACTTCGCGTCAACATGATGATATATCTTTAGCGTGACGCCCACGTCAGCGTGTCCTAGCATCTCGCTCACTGCTTTTATGTCACCACCGCGTAATAATGTTAGGTTGCGAAGTAGTGTTTCAGCTGATGCGGGGTTGCACGTTCTATGCCGACCAGTGAGCAAAGCTCCCTAAGTAGCTTTTCGAAATACGTTCGGTTGCGATACTCGCCCTTAGCGTCTGCCCTGGTAGATGGAAATAGATATTCGCTATGTAACGTCTGCACGTAAACACGAAGATGCTCCATTGTCGATTCTGAGATATACACTACCCTCGTCTTACCGCCTTTACCATTGACTGTGATACTCGAATCGTCTAAATTTATATTCTTGAGCTTAATCGACGCAAGCTCGGTGACCCGTATACCAGTATCAACGAGCAGCAATAGAGCGGTTTTATCCTCAGGGCTATATGCTACGCTTAAGAGCTTACTAACATCTTCATCGCTAGGCACGCGTCTCTCTTTATTACGAATTTTCGGCAACTTGAGACAACGCGGATCAAGATCGTATAAACCACACTCAAAGAGATATCCGAAGAAGCTACGATACGCCTTAACGTAGTTAGCAATGGTACCTGAGCAAGCACCGAATTCTTGCTTCTTAGCGAGGTATCGTTTTATGTCAAATCCCACAGGTCTCGGATACTCCCCTAGCAGCGCTTCAACCTTCCTTCGATAGTTGTATATCGTTGTTTCGACGAGACCTCTGAGCCTCTGTTCGCTGTACCACTCATCGATATAACCGCGAAGATTTGCTCGGTCTCCAATCCTGATAAGACTGAGGCCTGTGGTTCGAGACCACAATGGCCCACCATCTTTTAGAGCGCTATTCTGCCCTACCCGATTAGTTCCAACGAGTTCCATTGATTTCCGCTTTGCTCCTCTGCATGTTAAGCAGCCACACGTCTTTATCTTCTTATTGATATACCAAGGTGTGACCGCATTTCGAGCAAACCGCTTTCATGCCTACGCCTTTCGTCTTCACAGGCTCTAGAAGCGATGCGTTGTCATGAAGACATACACCTCCCGCGACCATTTGAAAATTGGTGCGTTTTACCATCGACTCAGTTCAGCATTTAACCGCTGCGGTTCAGCTGCCTTTTTCGATTTGATTGGTTGCCTTGTTTGAACCTTGTTTTTCATCTCCGCGCCTCCCTTTTCTTGTATCATTGGACAGTATGATTCTCGGTAGCAAGTTTGTAGGCGAGCGTTACCGATGAAAGGCGCGGTTCGGTGCGACGAGGGCAACACTGGAGTTGGTGGATCAGCTTTTTACCTTATTAATAAAGTAACAGCTTGTTTATACCTGGCACTCAAAAGGTGCACTTGATTTCACGCCTTAGGATTAAGCGCGAGACTAACGTGTACAAAGAAACTATTTATTTAATAGAAATGAGGCTTCATCTTTTAAACTGCAGGATTAACATGCCAATCAACATGACAAGAAAACCACCTCCAAGACCAATGAAAATACCTGCAGCAATGTTATCGATTATAAAACCGACACCCAAGCCAATGAGGAGTCCTGCAGGTATCGCTACTCCAGTTATGCCCCATTGCTTCTTCGTTTCCTCTGATTGTGTGGACATGCTACCTCCTATTAGGCTGGATATGATAGTTTGTGAATCTCTATGTTCAGCACATGGCGTCATAATACAGTTGAAGTATCTGGCTGTCAAGGCTAAAAAAGGAACGTTTTAGAGTGAGATTAACTTGGAATATCGCAGTCACAAATCAATACCACGAGAAAAGAACGATTACACAAGTTTCTTTTAGAGATAGTTGCTTCTTGAGCGTCTATTGTATGAACTTAGGATCGCGATTTATCTTTATCCTGGCTTTTCTGACCCATACTTCTTTTAGGATTTTAAGTTTTACATCTAGTCGTACAGGTAGGCCGTGCTCAAATGAGTCTACTTCTTCTAAGGTGACACCAGCTATGTTTGCGAGTTCATGTTGTGTCAAGAATAAGGCCTGCCGGAGTCTCTTAGCCTCAAATCCAATCCATGGTTTTTGGGCAACAGATAAAACAACACTCATTATTTCATGCCTCTAGTTTTTCTCTGCGTTGTTACTGAAAGTTTGGGAATCAAACTTCACATTAATGGAGAACTTTTCGGCGGTAAACAGTGGGTACCCTTTGGAGATGAGTTGGCCATCTTTGTAAATATAGAGTGCACCGCCACATTCTGGGCATGAATGATTCCGGCGAAATTGCAACGCCCAACCATAATAGCGTGCTCCACATTTTCTGCACTTTCCCTCTAGCATATTGTCATTTTACCAAGAGGAGGTGAAGATTTCGGTAAAATCAGGGTGAGAATCTGGTAGTAGTATGGCTATAAATTGATAATAACCAACGGTTCTAAGTAGTCGCTTTTGCGACAAACGTAAGCACCTTAACAATTGAATATAGTATGTGCTAATCGCGGGATCGGGATCGATAACAGTGTCCGCGTAAAAATCACTACATCCTCGCCAATGGTGAACTTAGAAAAGATACTTTGAAGACTCGTCTCAAGTGAATCCTACCAAGCTCTGTCTACTCTAGCAACTTATTAGTCTGGCTTTTACACAGCGGCAATTGCTGCCCTTCTAGATGACTGCCACAGCAGCCAAACCAATAAGCCTCCTGTGACAATTCCAACCATTGTACCCGCCATACCAAATGCGAGGATAATTCCTAAGGTTTCTGATAATCCCCGCATCAGCCCTAGTTGGTCCAAAGACTGGACTTCTAGCACAGCAAGTGTCCAACCCAACGAACTCGCTATAATCCACAGGGCTGACCAGGATATTTGACCGCGCAGAACTAGCCACTGTAACATCCCAAGAATGACACCGACCAAAGCGTAGCCAATCACCACATTGACTTCAACTTGGTTACTAAAATATGCCGCCCCAATACCAATTAACATTCCAGCCCCAGCACTGGCAGCTACCCACCAGCCGGCTTGAGAGAGGTGTTTGCGTAATACAAGCCATTGCAATATGCCCATAGTTGCTCCGAGAAGCCCGAAGATCACTAACTCTGCCATAGCGCTGCGAAGAGCTTCGCCAAAGGTGTCTAGAATCGTATCGGCTAGAGTGAAGCCCAACGCACCACCGAAGCCACTAGCAAATGCCCATTGCAACCAAATGAGCCAATTAACCGAAATCCTCCTCTTGGGGGTCATCGTTTCCCCACCGATTTTCATCATACTATTGTTATCTTCGGTTTATGTATAACCTGATTAGTATTATTTTGGTATTATCCTAGAGTCCGATGCGCCTTATGTCAAGACTTGGTGAGTTGGGGTTCTGTTCGGTTGAAGTTGATGTGGTATAATTCAAAGAAGTGAGGCAGTGATAAGGAGAATACCCAAAAGACGGGAAAGGCAAACAATACCCGCTTTGAAAAGTATTAGAATGCCCAAAAGATAAGAGAGAGGATACTGGTAATATCCTCTCTCTGTGGTCTGGGGGGCTTAGTGTAGCGTCAGCACTTCCGTCTCTAAAACGGATGGGATGGGTTAGAATCCCATAGCCCCCAACCAGTTCTCTTATCCTATACTTTTTGAGCTTGTAAGTCAATATGAATTAAGCGTAAAGGAGACACAAGATGTACAATTCTGGAATATCCGAAGAAACAGAAATGGAAGTTCTTTACCGTTCTGGCGGTCAATGTGAATGCAGGAGCGAGAAACACCGTTTTCATCCTAATGGACGTTGCCCTAACTCTATCGGAGACAGCACCTATCGCTTTGTATGGCATAGAACACCAACGGTGAACAATACAAGAGTTATTTGCTACTTCTGTTACCGTTTCTGTTATTCTAGACACTTGCGCCAAAAACGCTCGATAAGGCATCGTAAATCCTTTTAGTTTCCAACTTGTCAAAGCTCAAAATTATAAATGGCGATAGTGTGTTGGGGCTATTCCACTCTAGTTGTATATCTGCCCTACACTTATGCGTAGCAAGGGCTAAATATAACCTCTGGCTAAAATCTGCACTCAATCTATAATTACTGTCTAGACCACCATAATGAAACCGTATCATAGCACATTCGTTTTTATTCCCTTCACAACTATCGGCAGTCCAAACATTCGGAATAAGATTTAGTGCCTCTACCACGTCTTTTATCCCCGAATCCACCAACGCCTTCACTTGAGCAAATACCTGTTTGTGATTCATAAGCAATATCAACCAAAAACGAAGAGAACCCTAGTTAGAATATGGCTATGAGTTGTGAGGCTGAATGGATGTGTAAATAAAGGAACCGTTTTAATTGACTCCGAGCTGCTTCTCGCAGAGTATATCTATTTTTTTGCTAAATTCGATATGTATTGCTTCTAATTTTTTTACAGCATCTTTAAATTTCGCTTCATCCTCATATAGCAACTGCACAAAGTCTATCTTATCGCAAACTCCATTCTTAAGCAGGGATTGTAGTAGCACTCTCGCACCCAATGATGTGAGTTGATATTTTTTTACGCCATTTTTCTCTAGATAACCTCGTCTAACCAGCGAATCAAGTGAGTGTCCAATAAATTGATTGCTATGAGCACTCCGGCGGTTTATTAGTTGCCTAGCTGAGCATCTGTTTAGTGCGACGTCCATTAAGATTCGCTTTTCACCTGGAAACATCATTGCCACCTCTGTACAGCAACTTATCTATTAGAAGCTTACACAATTAAAGTTAGATAGTGGTAAGAATTGAGTGATAGTAAGGTTGCATCTTTACTTGTGAAAGAGCTTCTTGAAGCTGGCGAGGTCTGTGGCTCCCTGCAGTTTCTCTGGCTCTCTTTTCTACGGGTTGAATTTAAGTTTTTTCGAGTTGGAATAAAGATTTGATGCTTTAAAAAGGAACAGTTATTGGGCTGATTGACTCAGCCGAAGCAACAGCACCTTAATAACTGAATATAATATTGGAGAGACAGGTTTAGGTGTTAACTTGGGGCGTCTCTTCTAGGATAGGATTATCCGTAGCTTTATTTAACCGTTCAAATCCCGCTTCATCGGTTCTTGGTCTAACGTTATAATCTAATCGTTTTTTGAGTGACGGGTTAGTTACACAAGCTATTCTTATAACCAATCTTACACAAAAAACTGTAGAAAACAACATAATTGGACAGAGCAATATTATCAACGGTGTTTCATAGACATGTTCGCCAAACTCATTGATTGTAGTAAGAACTTGATAATCATTAAATAGAGCAACGAAGTAGTTAAAAACTGTAAGGGCAGCAAGGCCGAAAGTCGAAAGTAACCCTATTAAAACCAATATGAGTATTGTAACTGACTTCATCCGTTAACCCACCTTAATAAACAGTAGTCAAGCTATTACACATAAATATTTATAGCAGGCAAGTGTATATAATAGGTGTTTCTAAGGTTGGATTACGGTAGGAATCATATGCACGTAATATAACAGATTGTGCAAAAGGGAACGCTCTTGAATAAGCAGAAGTACCTTAAGAACTTAAGAAGCTACTGACCGCCGTCTAGTTATTCTCTACCTTGTTACGTGAAGCCTGGGAATCAAACTTCACATTGATTGAGAACTTTTCGGCGGTAAAGAGTGGGTACCCTTTGGAGATGAGTTGGCCATCTTGGTAAATATAAAGTGCACCGCCACATTCTGGGCATGAATGATTCCGGCGAAATTGCAGCGCCCAGCCATAATAGCGCGCTCCACATTTTTTACACTTTCCCTCTAGCATATTGTCATTTTATCAAGAGAAAGTGAAGATTTTGGTAAAATCAGGGTGAAAATCCGGTAGTAGTATGGCTATAAATTGATAATAACTAACGTTTCTAAGTACCAGCTTTTGCGACAAACGTAAGCACCTTAACAACAGAATATAGAGCACATCGGAATAGATATGTCTCTTAACAGGAGCCCCAATAGATGTCGATGCTCCTAGCCGTAGACTTTTATGGTAAACTCAAATCCTTTAATCTATGCGTTGCACTCGGTTCATTCTCTGTTTGTAAGCAGGTTGAGAATATAAGGAAGCACTTGGTCAACTTCGTGGGCTGCCGAAAAGTGTGTGTATCCGACAAGTGAGAGGAAGGTAGCGTTGGGGATTTCAGACCCGGCCAACTGGGCGTTGTCATGCATGTCATCAGTCTCTCCCACATAGATGAAGCATGGTATTTGCCACTTTGTTAGGTCCGCAGATATCGCTCCTTCTTCTTGAGCAGAACGCCATGCCGCTGCAATAGCAATAGGGTCGTTATCCAGCATAAACGTGCGCTCGGGTTCTGGAAAATGACCATCTATCCACGACTCCCAGATCTTAATAGCTCCTGCCATGTCATTTCTGTCTAAAGCCGGCAGTCCAGCAGAGAACTGCTGCACGATTCTCCAATTTGGATTCCATGCATAAGGTTGATTACCACAGAGGACGAGTGATAACACCCTTTGTGGCGCATATTCACCGATTGCGAATCCAAGACGTGCTCCCCACGAAAAGCCAATAAAGTGGGCACGCTCAATTCCAAGCTCATCAAGCATTGCCGTGGCATCGGCAACCCGCGTTGGTAAATAATAAGCCTCTATATTGTGAGGTTTGTCACTCTGACCATGACCTCGGTGATCAGCAAAAATCAGGCGAAACTTATCTTTTAGGGCTGCTGCGATACCAGATGTCCGAGAAGTTTTTATCGGTTGTGTTAAACCTGCATAAAAAACAACTGGTCGCCTATTACCCCCGTCGTCCTCGAAATATGTCTTTAAACCATCAACAGGATTTATTGCAAAAGGCATATCGTCTTCCATATTTATAGATATTGGTCTTTTTTAGCCGTAAGCAAGTTCATTGAGACTGTCCTGGAGGGCGATACCGAATGGACACCGCCTTTTGAGCGGCTTCATCGATCTCTTCTGGGGTCAGAAGGACAACTATGCTAGCTCGGAAACCACCACCGGCATTCAATGCCAGAGAGATGGCGGCACTACTCACATTATCTGGGAGATCTACGATGGCGTAAACGTCATCTCCTCCGAAAGCATAATAGACTGATTCCACTTGACCCCCAAGACTCCCGATATTCTCCTTGAATTGCGCTCGCCGCTTGGAGCCGCCCTCCCTTAAAAGGCCTTTAACACCTTCGAGCGTGTATGATCCATGAACAAGGTACTTTGGCATTTTATCCTCCTTCCTATAGTCGATTCAATCCAACAATTACGCTTGATTGAAATATCTTTGATCTCATGTTAAACCTTGTTTAAGCCATAGGTATATGATATAAATCACATTTCTTGGGACAACTGCAATAAAGGAACGTTTTTATGTTATACAATTGCTTTCTTTGCTCAACGGGGATTATTATCAAAACTACACGTTGCAAATACGCACCGCCCACAGAAGCCAACAACGCGTCCAGCCCGAATCCTTGCTTAAGCCACGTAGGGTACTATAATGGTCGTGCGGTCCAGCCTAGCTAAATATTGGTATGCGGTATTGGTTTTTAAACGACATTAAGTCTCTTGGGATATATTTAGCGTTTAAACGCGGATAGCGAGGTGGTTAGTTGCCAGTAACAATTCGAAGATATTGAAACTGCACTCGCAGAAAGAGTACAATCAAGAACGACCTCACGACCCGTTTGGCCACTGTAAACCTAATCCTGAAGCCAATTTTTATACGGAAACTCTAGCTACGAAAGTAGTACAATTATTAGAGAAAGGTCAATCTTTACTTCAGTTTAACATGATCATTCACAAGTCCTGAACCCATGATTTAACACGAGTTCGTCTTTCTGAGTGTCAAAGAGAAATCGTAACCTGCCAAATATAGACCTAATATTATGTTAAACAAACCTGTTTTTAGAAATCGTTGGACAGTAGCTGCAATTGCTGCAATTTGTATGGTCGTCATTTATGGTATCCGTCACTCTTTTTCTGCCTTCTTCCCACCCATATTAAGTGATTATGGTTGGACACGGGGCAGCACCGCGCTCATGTTCTCAATTAATGTTGCGTTTTATGGGATACTTGCTCCGATAGCAGGTAGCCTCTTTGATCGCTGGAAACCAAAGCTAATGATATCCGTGGGTATCCTGATAATAGGAATCAGCACTGCTGCTTGTGCGATTGCGAATGAATTATGGCAATTCTACGCATTATTTGGAATCCTGTTATCTGTGGGTATGGCTTTCTCCGGTGGGCCTGTGATGATACCTGTTGTATCAAGGTGGTTTACCCGAAGAAGAGGTGCAGCAATTGGTATTGTAGTGGCGGGTGGTGCTCTTAGCTTTTCGATGGTTACTTACGCTGAGTACCTAATATCTATGTTTGATTGGCGTTTAGCTTTTGTCTTACTAGCTGGTACAGCAATAGGCATTTGTATCCCCCTAATCCTATCTTTTTTTAGAGGTCAACCGAAACAACAAGTAAAACTATCTGTTGAAACGAGAGAGATATCTAAATCGGATAGCATGAATCCTCAAGAATCGGCCGCGGTAAGCAGTAATTACGGGAATCTACCACTGATACATATATTAGAGAACTATCGTCTCTGGCTGATTGCCCTTTCTTATATGCTGTATATGGGAATCGCCAACTATCTAATCGTTGCCCATCAAGTAGTCTTCTTTTTAGATTTAGGGTATGACAGCCATTTTGCTGCTTTTATCGCGGGAGCAGTTGGAATCTTTGCGGCGCTTGGAGCTCTCTCTGGATTTCTATCTGATAAGATAGGTAGGGAGAAAACATTTACTGCATGTTGTCTATTATCGATAATATCTCTGCTTGTCCTTCTCTCTCAGAAGGATGCGTCAAACCCCTGGGCATTGTATATATTCGTCTTAAGTTTTGGTTTCCCAATGGGGCTTTTTTCACCTGCTCTTATTGCTGGAGCCGCTGATTTGTTCTACGGTAAACACTTTGGCACTGTGAACGGTATCTTATTTATGGGATTTGGATTGGGCGGTGCTATTGGTCCATGGCTGGGAGGATATATATTTGACATCACTGGCAACTATTCACTTGCCTTTATTATTTGTATAGTTGCTTACACCATAGCTTGCGTTAGTTTCTGGATAGCTGCTCCTCATAGAGCTAGAAAACCTAGATAAGATTCCTCTTTTATTTGCTGCTGCTAAGTATAATCTAGCCTTATGGCGTGAAACTAACAGTTACTTTCTTTAGATACCACATCACCCTACCCCACCCCATTTTTAAACGACTTCACGTCTAGCGGAATATATTTAGCGTTTAAACGTGGACAGAGGAGTGGTTAGTTCAAGGTATTGACAAATGATTACATAGGGCTATAATTAGCTCACTTAATACAAACGACCCTAATAATATGAATTAATTGGAATTGTTTCGTAAAAAATAGGCGTTGTTACCCTTAAATAAAGTTCCGTTGCTTGCACCAACCTTATTGACCTTTAAGGTATCATTAGGAGGTTATCCGTGAAAATGATCGTTGTGCCTGATGACGAACCGCCCGTACTGGCAGGAACAATTGAAGAAGAGAGGATTAAACAGCTTGGTGAAGTGCGTGTCTATAATTCCAGGGCTTTTGGTGACGAAGAATTAATAGCCCGTGTTGTTGATTCCGATACTGTACTTAATATCCGGGCGACTAGCGTCTTCAGTCGTAATGTGATGAGGAATTGTCCCCGTTTGAAGTTAATATCTATATATGGGGTAGGTTACGACAACATAGATATGCAGGCTGCATCTGAGTTAGGTATAACAATTACTAATACCCCGGGTTACTCAGCCGTGGCCGTCAGTGAAATGGCATTATCTTTGATGTTGGCTGTGGCTCGACGAATAGTTCTAAATGACCGCACCATAAGGGCTGGCGGATGGGCACGGGGATACTCGTCACAGCTTTATGGCAAGACGCTAGGGGTAATAGGCACAGGAAGTGTAGGCCAGAGAATGGTCGAACTCGGTAAATCTATAGGTATGAAAGTCATTGCATGGACATTTAAGCCTACCCCAGAAAGGGCCAATCAATACGGTGTGGAGTTTGTTACCCTTGATGAGTTAATGCGCAAGTCTGATGTAGTATCTATTCATGTCCTGGGATTGCCGCAGACCAACAACCTTATCGGTAAACGCGAGCTAATGCTTATGAAACCAACGGCCATACTGATTAATACAGCGCGTGGTTCAATAGTAAATGAGCAAGCTTTAATTGAAGCTCTAAGAAATGGTGTGATTGCTGGCGCCGGTCTAGATGTTTTTGCTGATGAACCTTTACCCACTGACCACCCGCTGCGGAGCATAGAGAATGTGATACTATCACCGCATACTGCTTCTATGGTTCCAGAAGCCACCTTGGCTGGTCTAGCAATGGCTATAGATAATATAGCTAGCTTTCTCCATGGACATATTACTAATGTGGTCAAGGCTAGAACGTGATTCATCTCTCTAAAGACGTTAAAACAATTCCATTAACTAAACTCTCTATCCCTTTCCCCATTTTTAACGACATCACGTCTTTCGGGATATATTCACCGTTTAAACGCGGATAGCGGGATGGTTAGTTGCAAGTAATAAGCTGAAGCTATTGATAGAGCAAGAATATGAAAGATAAAATAATATCAAGGCATTTTTTAGTAATAGTTAAATTCCACACGTCCACGCAGAATGATGGTATAGTTACTGCCTAAAGCATCCATTTTCGGACTTGTCTCTACCGGTTACTGGCCCGCTCAAAGGAAGCTCGCCAAGCAAGGTATGGCGCCTGTGAGGACTTTATCATCACATTCACACAGGCTGGCACTTTGCTCTCCAATGCTCGGCACAGAGCTGGACCAATTTCCGTGGGCTCGGTCACCGTCTCACCATAGCCACCGAGTACCTCCACAATCTTCTCGTAATTGCGCATGGGCATACTGGTGGCTATGCTTCTCCCAAAGCTCATCACCTGTTGATGGGCAATAGCCCCCCAGGAACAATCATTGCCTATCACGCAGACAATGGGGGCTTGGTAGCGTTGTGCAGTATCGAATTCCATGCAGTGATACCCGAAGGCACTGTCACCAACAAGAACTAGCACCGGCTTATCAGGGTGGGCTATTTTGGCAGCTACGGCAAATGGAATCTCGGCTCCGATTGGCCCTTCCTGTCCAGCCCGCAGGTAATGGCCCGGCAGATAGGTCTGAAAGACTGGGTCAGCCCAGAAGTCTATGGCACCATGCCCGGTCACCACGATTGCTTCCTTAGGCAAAGCTTTCTTGACCTCTCCCACAAAGCGCAGCGGATGGATGGGTTTCTCAATTGAGTTTAGGTGGGGCTCTTGCTCCTTATACAATGCAAGCCGAGCCTCCTCGAGCACACGAAGCCAAGGCGCGGCATAGGGGCAAGGGCGAGCCTCTAGAGCCTCACACAGTTGCGATAAAGCCATTTTGGCATCAGCTATAATACCAATCTCCACAGAGCGGAAGCGGCCTATCTCCTCTGGTTCCACATCTATGACAATAGCCTTGGCTTTCCCATTAAGGACAGGAGCACGCCCGTGATTCATATCATAGTCGAAGCGGTGGCCAATAAGCATTACCAAGTCGCATTCGCGAAGGGCCTGCTCGAACACGGGGTTAGCTGGCACATAACCTACCCCGAAGTACAACGGGTGGTCCTCGCTTATGATACCCCTAGCCATTCGAACCAGGAAAATGGGCACCTTTGCTGCCTCTAGGAACGATCTCAGTTCCTCGCTAGCGTCAGACCACCAGACGCCACTGCCGGCAACAACTACCGGACGCTGAGCATCTTTGAGGAGTTCCGTTGCCTGCTGTATTAGGTTGGGGGCGCCCCACGGACGGGCGGTAGTTCTATACTGGGTTGGCACAGCCACAATGGTCTCGTCAATCATGGTTGCCATCACATCGGCGGGGAATTCTAAAAAGACAGGCCCGGGCCTCCCGCTGGTGGCAATGCGGAACGCGGTCGCAACATATTCCGGAATCCGCCTAGTCTCTAACACGGTCCTCGCCCACTTAGTCACCGGGGTCATGAGGCCGAAGGGATTCGATTGGTTCGCATTCATATCTAAGTTTCCCGTGGAGCATTGCCCAGAAAGGATAATCATTGGGCTAGCCGCATGTAGTGCGCTGGCAGCCGCAGTCACCGTATTGCAGACCCCCGGGCCCGCAGTAGTGGCGCACACTCCCGG
>Ga0209427_10006747_pt1 | contig 13049 bp, 8 predicted proteins | sample DeeMarSWOR136_30_FD_187465 | JGI IMG/M metagenome (GOLD analysis project Ga0209427, IMG submission 187465) | Marine sediment microbial communities from White Oak River estuary, North Carolina - WOR-1-36_30 (SPAdes) (version 2) | ecosystem: Environmental > Aquatic > Marine > Intertidal zone >... | reverse complement strand
TATTATCTTGCGGGCAGGCCGAGTATGCTTGGTGACCTTATGATAGATACCTTCAACAATGTATGTATTCTTACCCATTGTGGTGCCCCGCTTAATCCGTGGGGGGATGATAGAAGAATTCCTTATGTTATATGGAGCCATGCGCAAAGCCCGGTAAGAGAGACACTAAAACCCGGTTCAGGAACCGGTGCGCAGGTAAACTACCCCGCGAATGAGCCTGTTACAGTATGGAAGGTCTATGTGCTTCACAAGAAGATAGGCCTTCATACGGGCAAGACTGCTGACGGCCATTCCCTCTATAAAGATTTTGACGGTATAATGTGCAGAACCAAGCTGGTTGTGAAAGTTGATGACGCGGAGGGAATACAGAGACATTTTTCACCTGATGAATATGGAATCCATAGGGCGGGGACTTTAGGTGATCTGAGGGGAAAAATCAAGGATTTGGCTACATTAATCGGTTTTGAAGTTGTGGAGGAGGACAGGTAGTTTAGTTTATTTTGAAAAATAAATCTTTACGAAAATGCAAAAGTTGTGTAATGTATGCTTTTGCTGCGTGGGCAAATGCGTTTTTATAGGTTAACAGGGACATTTAATTGTGTACACAGTTGCACGAGAGCTTATCGGCGTAAATGTGGGGCGCCGATGGGTTAAGGTTCTCATTTCGGTCGCTCTTTTAGCGGGTTGTAAAACAGGAACCGGCAAAAATACAGACTCCACAACGGGATTTTAGTTTATGGTAGATAGAAATATAGTTAACAAACTGGATTTGTCAGAAGAGAAGCTGGACGAGCAGGTCGCTGAGCTGTTCAGTGAGAAAGAAACAGATTTTTTGGAAGAAGTGCTTCGAGCAAAGGTTGATTCACGTTTGCCAGGCACAATTCTTAAAGGGACAATCGTATCGCAGATAGGCAATGATGTTATCGTGGAGGTCGGGCTTAAAAGCGAAGGAATTGTTGATGCGAGTGAATTTGAAGACCCCGAAAGTATAACTGCGGGCAGGGAGATAGAAGTTTTCCTTGAAGATACGGATTCTGAAGGCGGACTTATCCTTCTCTCGAAGCTTAAGGCCGACCGCATCAGGGGCTGGGAAACGATTATTACTACGAAACAAAAGGGCGATGTTGTTACGGGTAAGGTTATCCGGCGTATCAAGGGCGGATTACTTGTGGATATCGGTGTGCCTGTGTTTTTGCCGGCCTCTCAGGTTGACATCAGGAAGCCTGGCGATATCAGCAGGTTTATCGGCAAGGATGTGGAATGCAAGATTCTCAAGATTGACGTTGAAGGCAGGAACATTGTCATATCGAGACGCAAACTTATCGAAGAGGAGCGCCAGAGCAGCAAGGAAAAGATTCTTGAAGAAATCGAGGTCGGTCAGTTGCGAAAGGGCGTAATCAAGAATATTGCCGACTTCGGCGTGTTCGTGGATTTGGGAGGTCTCGATGGTCTTCTGCATATATCGGATTTGACCTGGGGAAGGATATCACATCCGTCGGAAGTTGTCGAGCTTGACCAGGAGATTGAATGCCTTGTTATCGGAGTCAATAAGGAGCATGAAAAGATATCACTTGGCCTGAAGCAGAAAACGCCGAGTCCCTGGGAAGATGTGGAAGTTCGGTATCCTGTGGGGGCGAGAGTAAAGGGCAAGGTTGTCAATGTGATGAACTACGGTGCATTTATCCGTCTTGAGGACGGTATTGAAGGGCTGGTGCATATCAGCGAGATGAGCTGGACGAGGCGACTGGCCCATCCGGGCGAGATGCTTAATCTTGATGATGAAATAGACGTTGTTGTATTGAACGTGAACAAGGAGAAGCAGGAGATATCGCTTGGCATCAAGCAGACGGAGATTAATCCGTGGACGATAGCTTCACAGAAGTATCCACCCGGCACGATAGTTACCGCCCAGGTACGGAGTTTGACGAATTTTGGAGCTTTTGTGGAGATGGAGCCGGGTCTTGACGGGATGATCCACATTTCTGATTTGAGCTGGACGAAGAAATATAATCATCCGGGTGAGGCGTTACAAAAGGGGCAGGACATCAAGTGCGTAGTTCTCGAAGTCAATGAAGAAAAACGAAGGATAAGCCTTGGCATAAAACAGATGACGGAAGATCCGTGGTCCCGAGCGATTCCGGAAAAATATATTCCCGGCCACATTATTAAAGGGAGAATAGCAAAGGTAACTAACTTTGGTGCATTTGTGGAACTGGAGCCGGACCTTGAGGGTCTGTTGCACATTTCCGAGCTTGCCGACCACAAGATTGATAAGCCTCAGGATGTAGTAAAGAAGGATGACGAAGTAGAAGTTAAGATTCTGCGGGTTGACAACGAGTCGCGTAAAATCGGTTTGAGTTTACGAAGGGTCCAGTGGGCGGCGGAGGAGCAAGCGTCCGATACCGGCCAGCGTACCAAGCCGATAGGTGTTCAAACCGTCGTTTCCGACTCGGATATGGAAGAGATTGTAGGTTTGAGGGACAAGGTCGGCGAAACCGAGGATTCTGGAGTTTCGGCGGCTGAGGGGGTTGAGAAGGTGAGTGAATCAGCTGAAGATAAAGTCGGTGAAACCGAAGCCGGAGAGGCACAGTCATCGTCAGAGACTGTCGCCGGGGCAGGTTCGGGAGTAGAAGCCGAGGTCGAAGCAGTTGAAGCCGAAAGCGGTGATGCTTCAGAAGCGGAGGTTTCAGAGGAAACCAAGCCGGAGAAAACCGAGCAACTTGAAGAAGCTGAAAGTGCGGATTCCGAAAGCAAGGCCAGTGGTGATGATATGGCAGAGGAAAAGGTCGAAACCGACAGCAAATAATTAGTCTGAGCTTTGTTTGGAATACCGCAGGAAGGCAAACTTTTTAAAGTCCGTTGTTTCTGAGGACTTTTCGTCGGCCTATCGTGTTTTTTTGGCCTTTTGGTCCGAGTAGATTGTGGATTCCTGATCTGCACTTTTTTCATTAGCTTTCGGATATTTTCGCTTTCTTTATTGGTGGAACGAGAGCATATAAAGCCGGGCTAATGGGGCGGGCTTGAATAAGCCGATATCTAAAGAAGAGTCTTGCAAACATAATGCGTTTAATAACGTATTTATTGATGGTTTGCCTGATACGGGATATAATGTCCGATTTCATAAATAAAACTATATTATAATCATAATTTTTGGGAGGTTTATAACTATGTTAATTTGGTTATTCAGAGGTATCTTTTTTGTTGTTCTTCTTGCAGTGCTGATTGCGAATTTGAGTTCTTATGCAATCGCGGGATCGGAGGACAAGTGGACGGTTCTGTGGAGTGCGTTGGGGATGGCGGTGTTTGTCCTTTTCCTCGATATTCTTACGCCGAAGAAAAAGCTCAGTGCTCTGGCAGGTGTGTATTTTGGCCTGTTGGTTGGAATGCTTCTGAGTATGGCACTGGCGCCAGTGGTCGATATGATAACTGAATCATACGGTTTAAACTTAATCCCGGAGGCGATAAAGGCAATCAAATGGATGATGAGCATTTGTATATGTTATCTTACTATCAGTATTGTGATGAGGACCAAAGACGATGTGCGTTTTGTAGTTCCCTATGTCGAATTTGCCAAGCAGAGCAAAGGGGCGAGACCTTTGATCCTGGATACCTCGGCAATCATTGACGGGCGTGTTGCGGACCTGTGTGAGAGTAAGTTGTTCGATGCTCCGGTGCTTATTCCACGTTTCGTTCTCAATGAGCTTCAGTTGATAGCGGATTCGGCCGACAAGCTCAAGCGCACCCGGGGCAGACGGGGTCTTGATATACTTCATCAGATGCAGTCAAGCACTGTTATAGACATTCAGATTGACGACACTGTCATCCCGGAGGTCGAGGATGTCAAAGGTGTCGACCAGAAACTAATGATGTTTGCCAAGAGCCGTGACGGTCGGGTGGCGACGACTGATTATAACCTTACCAAGGTTGCACAGGTTCGTGAGGTTGATGTGATTAATATCAACGATTTGGCCAGTTCCCTGAAGACCGTTGCTTTGCCGGGTGAGACTATGGATGTTCGAATCATAAAGCCCGGCGAGGAGGCCGAGCAGGGTATCGGGTATCTTTCCGACGGGACGATGGTTGTTGTCGAAGGCGCCCGCGACAAGATAGGCCGGGATTTGGCCATTAGTATAACCAGCTCTCTTCAGACTTCTGCGGGCAAGATGATTTTCGGCAAATTCGAGAAATACGCGGTAAAAAAGGAAAGCGGCAAGTAGCAAATATCACAGCAGCCAGCCGCGGTGAAGTCTCAGAGAGCGATAAGAAAAGTGCGCAAGAGACAACGCGCACGACTTAAGCGCCAGGTTTTTTATTGTGTCCTCCTGCTCTCTATTTTGATTTCAGCAGACATTTTACAAATAGGGCGACAGATGCCAGGAGACCGACGGCGAATACCGGCCAATAGAAATAGGATTGATAATCTTGCTCGGCGATGTGGGGTCCGGGTATGCAAAAAGAGATAACGATAACAACGGCGGCAGCGATAAAGCCAATCCAGTCTATTCGGCTTGCTCTTATAGGTCTGCCGCGGCAGTCGCGATAAAGTATTATCACGGCAAATACCAGCAATGTGATTGAGACAAGCACGGGTGCCACGACAGGGCCGGCCCATGCGATTGGTATTAGAAATAATATGTCCCAATCCATAATCGAGAGGGGCCAGTCGGGAATGGCTTCGAGGTATGCACTGAGTACTTTTAACCAGACGTAATAGAAGATATCCCAGACCGCGAAGATTGTTAAGAAATAGGCGAAACGCTGTTGAAGATTTCGCCCGAATAACCAGGCGCCCGTAAAAATCAGAACAATTGTTGCTGCTTCTCTGCCGATTTCTGTTAGTAGAATGGCTTTGTGCTGGAGTATCGTGTCGAAGTTATTTAGCGGGAAAGTGAAGCCATTGGGATGAAAGATGACGCGAAGGTACACGACTACGGCGGATTCAATGTATGCAAAGGCGATGCTGAATAGACAAGCGATGACAAATCGAGTTATTGTTGTTTTGAGTGGTTTTACCGATGTGTTTATTAAATTTTCCTCAGTGTTCATAGTATTATAGTTTTTTCAATTCCTTTAGCAGTGCCGGTATGATTTTGCTTTCCTGTACGGTGGAGATTTTTCTGCCTTTGCGGTAGATGTATCCTTTGTTTTTTGCCGCACAAACGGCCAGGTCCGCATCGGCGGCTTCGCCGGGCCCATTGACGATACAGCCCATCACGGCAACGCGTACTGTTTTATCAATCGAGCTCAGTGCCTTTTCGACCCGGCGTCCCAGTTGGGTTATGTCAATCCCGGCACGGGCGCACATCGGACAGACTATCAGCTCCGGTGCCGAGCGTTTATACAGGCCGAGCGAGATTAAAATCTGTTTTGCGATTTCGGTCTCGATAATAGGGTCAGCGGCGGCACTTACTCTTATAGTGTCACCAATACCTTCGGCCAGCAGAGTCCCCAGGGCAACGGCGGAAGGTATCTTTGCATCTTCGGGCAGGCCTGCGTGGGTGAGGCCGAGGTGGATTGGATAGTTAAAGGTCTCGGCAATGCGGCGGTTAATCTCGATGGTTCGCATCACGTCACTGCTTTTTGCGCTGAGAACCAGTTGTGTGAAATTTCGATTTTCAAAGAGCCGGACGTATTTTTTCATTCCCCTCAGCATTAAAGCCGTACGTTTTTTCAGAGGGACATCCTGTTTTTTGAGGTTTCTGATGCTTGCCTCGTTGACTCCGACACGGATGGCAGTTTTGTGCATTCTGGCTGAGTCGATTATCCGCAGGATACTTTCTCTTTTTTTTATATTGCCGGGGTTGAGGCGCACTTTGGCGGCACCGGCCTCTATGGCTTCGATAGCCCGCATAGGGCTGAAGTGGATATCGGCGATTAGGGGCACGTTTACTTTCTGAACGATTTTTGCAAAGGCAGCGGTATCTGCACGTGTGGGGACGGCGATTCGCACTAATCGGCAGCCGGCGTTGACGAGCCGGTTTATCTGCCTTATGCAGCGGCCAATTTCGACGGTCGGCACCTTTGTCATCGACTGTATGACGATCGGGGCCGAAGAGCCGATGATAACCTGTCGGACCTTGACGGCAATGGTTTTTCTTCTTTTAATCACACCGAAATTGTATCTTGTTTTAGGTCGGCGAGCAAATTAAAATACTACGAAATTGTAAAGCCAGCCTTAGGTCAGTAATTGCAATTTTATTTTGCCATTTGCAGGATAACCTGTATCTTTCAAAAGGAAGATTTTCCATGTGGCTTGTAATTCTTCTTTTACTCTCTGTAGTTTTTATCATCGTTGCGACAACTAAGCTAAAGCTGCACCCGTTCCTTGCGCTGCTCATCTCCGCTTTCGGTTACGGGGTCTTTTGTGGAACGATGTCACTTGCCGAGGTAGTCGAATCGGTGAATTCAGGATTCGGCGGCACCATCGGCTACATAGGTATCGTAATTCTGGCCGGCTCGGTCATCGGTACCTTCCTTGAGAAGTCCGGCGGCGCATTTAAGCTGGCCGAGAGCATACTCAAACTGATGGGCCCGCGTAATGTGCCGCTGGCCATGAGCATAATCGGATATATTGTGAGCATACCCGTATTTTGCGACTCCGGCTTTGTTATCCTTTCTTCCCTTTGCAGGGGGCTGTCTCGCAAGGCGAAGATATCGCTTGCGACGAGTGCGGTTGCGCTTAGCCTCGGTCTCTATGCGACTCATACAATGGTGCCGCCGACGCCGGGGCCTGTGGCGGCGGCGAAACTGCTCGATGCCGACCTTGGGCTGGTAATCGTATGGGGATTGTTTGTAAGCCTTTTTGCTCTTACAGCCGGCTGGTTGTTTGCCGTAAAATTTGCGGGCAGGGTATATATTAATCCCGAATCGGAATCGGATGAGTCCAGCCCGGACGAGATTGTCACTGAGGGTCCTTCGGTCATCAAGTCGGTCATTCCTATTTTTTTGCCTATCGTTTTAATTGTGCTGGGTTCAATCGGCAAACTCGATAGCCAGCCGTTCGGTGCGGGAGAAGCAGCGGCCTTCATCAGCTTTATGGGGGAGCCGGTCGTTGCGCTGCTCGTGGGTGTTTTCTTTGCGTTGTTGCTGCCGAAGAAACTGACCACCGAGATGCTTTCAACTTCGGGGTGGGTCGGCCAGGCAGTTGTTGCCGGGGCAACTATCATAATCATCACCGGCTGTGGAGGCGCCTTTGGCACAGTGTTGCAGAACTCCAGAATATCCGATGTTTTGGAAGGTTATCTCGGCAAGAGCGCAGGCATTAGTATATGGCTGCCTTTCATCATCGCTGCGGCACTTAAAACGGCGCAGGGCTCGTCAACGGTTGCCATTATCACGACAGCAGGTATCATGAAATCAATCGTTGGGCCGCTTGGCCTCGATGCTCCGACAGCCAGAGCGTTGGCTGTGGTTGCGATAGGTGCGGGCTCGATGGTGGTCAGCCATGCCAATGACAGTTATTTCTGGGTGGTCACCGGCCTTTCTAAAATGAGCGTTAAGGATGGGTACAAGCTGCAAACGCTCGGGACTCTCGTGGAAGGTGGTGCTGCGGCGATTGTATTGTGGGTCATCAGCTTGGTTGTTCTCTGATGCCGATTGGACATTGTTTTGTATTTGAGTTTTGTGCTTTAGATTTTCCCGGAGAGCCGGTTTTATGAAATTAATCATAGCAATGGACTCGTTCAAGGGAACTCTGACCAGCAATGAGGCGTGTGAAGTTATCGCGGCGGCCATTGCCGAATGCGTGCCGGATGCCTACCTTGTAATCAAACCAATGGCCGATGGAGGCGAAGGTACAGCAAGGGCAATGATAAAAGCAGCTAACGGCCAGTGGATTCGGCAAACAGTAATGGGGCCTCTTGCCGATATGGAGGTCGATGCCGGCTTCGCCTGGTTCGGTGACAGTAAAACAGCTCTTGTCGAAATGGCCTCGGCCAGCGGTCTTGAATTGCTTTCAGAAGAGCAGATGAATCCACTTAAAACGACTACTTACGGGACCGGGCAGCTTATCAAAGCCGCTGTGGAATACGGTGCGTGCAAAATTCTGTTGGCTGTGGGCGGCAGCGCGACTGTCGACGGCGGGGTCGGGGCCGCTACAGCGCTGGGCTGGGAGTTCCTTGATGAGGAAGGAAATGCAGTTGCCGGCGGCGGAGAAGGGCTTGAACGAATCGTTACAATAATCAAACCCACGAAATTCAGCTTTCCGCCGGTTGAAGTACTCTGCGATGTTGACAATCCTCTCTGTGGCGAGCACGGTGCGGCGAGAGTGTATGCCGGTCAAAAAGGCGCAAGCCCCCGGATGATAGAGCAACTCGAAAAAGGACTCGCACATCTGGCCGATCTTGTCCGGAAGCATTTCCAGCGTGATATCAGCGACGTCCCCGGCGCAGGGGCGGCGGGAGGGCTGGCCGCGGGTGCTTTGGCATTTATGAATGCCACCCTCGTATCCGGTATAGAGACGATAATGGCCAGCAGTAACCTTCGGGAAGAACTGAAATCGGCCGATTGGATTATTACCGGCGAAGGCTCTTTCGACCGGCAGTCTCTGCGGGGGAAGGTTGTCTGCGGGATTGCAAAAATGGCCCTGGAATCACACACCCGGCCGGCCGTTCTTGCGGGGCAGGTCACCGTGCCAAAACGGGAGTATCAGAATCTTGGAATTATCACCGCCATCGGCTGCCGAACAAATGATATGACCCTTGATTATGCGATGAAAAACTGCCGTTTGCTTCTTCACAAAGCCGCACGACAATTTGCAGAAGAAAATCTGTCCGGATAACTCTGTAAGTTATTGGGCATGAGACTTTGATGGTTTTTGCTATTGTTTCTAGCGACGTTAAAATTGCAGCTTGATTTCTATTTGCGGGCAAATTAAAATAGGGCCAAAACCGGAGACGTCACTTATACCCTGTTGCTTTGCGTTAGAATCACAGGTCATAAATAAAAAGGTAAGAATTATGGGCTCGATGCTGACAACTATCGTTGTCGTATTGTTTGTGTCCTATTTGGGTCTGGGGATGATACTTTATTTTATGCAGCCGAGATTTGTATACTGCCCTGTGCGGGAAGTTCTCGATGCGCCGGACGAACTCGGCATGGATTTTGAAGAAGTTGTTTTCAGGACCGATGACGGCCTGCGACTGAATGGCTGGTATATACCTGCGGAAAATTCACGTTTTACGGTTCTATTCTGCCACGGCAACGGTGGTAATATAATGCACCGTCTGGACAGTATAAATATCTTTTACAATCTCGGATTGAATTGCTTTATTTTCGACTATCGCGGCTACGGCGTCAGCGAGGGCAAACCCGGCGAAAAGGGAACATATCTCGATGCAGAAGCCGCCTACGAATGGCTGACCAAAGAGAAGAAGATTTCGCCGAATGATATTATTATCTTCGGCAGGTCTCTTGGCGGAAGCATTGCGGCGCAATTGGCATCCAAAGTGCGGGCGATGTCCTTGATTATTGAGAGCACGTTCACGTCATACGTTGACATGGGCAGGAAATTTTATCCTTACATGCCCGTGCGCTGGTTTGCGAGGTTTAGCTACAGGACCATTGATTATATTGGTGACGTTCGTTGTCCTGTGATGGTAATTCACAGTAGAAATGATGATATCGTGCCGTTCGAGTTTGGTCTGGAGCTTTATGAGGCGGCTAATGAGCCGAAAGAATTCGTAGAGATTTTCGGCAGACATAACGATGGCTTTTTGGTATCGAGTGAGATTTATAAAAAGGCCTGGACAAAGTGGCTGCAGTTTTTAAAAGAAAGTGAAAGCGGCGCCGATCGGCACCAGGCTTCTTAACGGTTCATTGTTGGTAGTTTATAGTTTTTAGGTTTCTATTTAATAACGTTTCCGGAGGATGTATCAACATGAAACGAAGTATCATTGTCCCGTCAGTTTGTGTTTTGCTTATTTTAACCTCTCTCAGCGCCCGGAGTAATCCTGTAGGGGCAAATCCGTATGTGAAATGGACAAATGGCCCATCACGTGACTCCGGCTATTTTCCCATTGCCGTCTGGCTTCAAAATCCAAGCAGGGCCGGGAAGTACAGGGACGCCGGTTTCAACACTTACGTTGGTTTGTGGAAAGGGCCGACGGAGAAGCAGCTTGGGGAATTGAAGAATGCCGGCATGAAAGTCATCTGCCATCAAAACGAAGCAGGTCTCAGGCATGTTGACGACCCGACCATTATCGGCTGGATGCATGGTGACGAGCCGGACAACGCCCAGTCTTTAGGAAAAGGAAAGGGATACGGTCCACCGATTCTACCCAAAAAGATTATCGATGACTACCAAAACATTCGCAGGGCCGATCCCACTCGACCGGTGCTTCTGAATCTCGGCCAGGGTGTGGCCTGGGATGGCTGGCACGGCCGAGGCGTACGCACCAACCATCCCGAGGATTATCCCGAATACGTCAAAGGCTGCGACATCGCCTCCTTCGACATCTACCCGGTTGCTCATTCGAGACCGCAGGTCTCAGGCAAGCTCTGGTACGTTGCTAAAGGCGTGGAGCGACTGGTGAAATGGACAGGAGGTGACAAAGTCGTATGGAACTGTATTGAATGCACTCGAATCCAGAATCCCACGAACAAAGCCACGCCGCATCAGGTCCGTTGTGAGGTCTGGATGTCCATTATCCACGGTTCCATGGGGCTGATTTACTTCGTCCACGAATGGGAGCCGAGGTTCAATGAATCTGCGCTTCTCAGCGACCCGCAGATGCTCTCTGCTGTTACCGCAATCAACCGGCAGATTCTTCGTCTTGCGCCGGTATTGAATTCCCCGACCCTTAAGAAGGCGGCAAGCGTGTCGTCAGAAAATGAAGATGTTCCTATGGCAGTTATGACCAAGAGGCACGGCGGTGCGTTTTATCTTTTTGCAGTGGGTATGCGAAAAGGTGAAACAACAGCAATATTCACCGTGAACGGCCTGACGGGTGAGAAAAAGGTCGAAGTCCTCGGCGAAAATCGTGAAATCCTGTTGAAAAATGGGGTTTTCAAGGATAAATTTGAGGCGTGGGACGTGCATCTTTATCGAATCACAGAAGGTTAAGCAGGTTGATTCTGTTATATCTAAATCTTGTAAAATCAAGGTCTTATGGCGGTTGAGGTGTTCTTTTTCACAGGCTTTTGGTTGAAAATTTTGGTTGTTGTAAAAAAATTGGAAAAAAGTTGTCGAAATACGGTTTTTCAGTAAAAATTTTCACAGCGATATCTTCGTAATAGGCTGTAAACAAAGCAGTTAAGTGATTTTTTCCTTTTTTTTACAAACATGTTGACACTGTAGTCATATTATTGAAAAATTTTTCTTGACGAGACTGAGTTTTTTTTGGTATAAAAAAGTATTAATAAAAGCGCTGAATTTTTTATATTGGCTAAATTTTATAGGTCTTTCAGCTTCTTTTAGCTGAAAAGTTAAGGAGTGAGGTTCGTTTCCGGGGCGAGAGGTATGCTCTTCGGAGGCAATATTATTGCATATCAATTAACTGTTTGAGACATACTTGAGAAAGGAGGTTTTATACGCAGTTAAGTAATAGTGACTTAAATGTACATAGATTGTGGCGAAGATTTTTTATGGGTTGTTGTAAGATTGTTGTGTTCATACAGGCATTTTTTGTACTTCCTGCTTTCTTTCCACAACCAACAAGTACGCGGGTGTGAAGCCGGAGTTTTTCTTTTGCGACGCGCCTGTGGTGGGAAAAAAGTGGATATCCCTCTTTACGCCTGTTGAATACAATGGAGCTTTTGGCTTATTAGTAGCCAAGGGTGTTATCTTAACTTTATTTGAAGGAGGAAACAAAATGAAGAAACTATTGTTAGTATTTTTAGTCGCGTTTGTATTTTGCGCGACGGCTATGGCTTCTGACATAGCGTTCTACACCGGCTTCCCTAACGACGGCTGGTATAGTGATGCTCAGAAGAACACCGATGTTGCCTATATAATTGCAAATGCCGGACATTTATTCTCGACTATCCAGCAGTTCAATGACAGCCAGCTTGCTGCGCTTGGTACATGGGTGGAGAACAATACGAATGACGGCGAGCTGGACGTACTCTGGCTTCCCGGAACCCTGCCGAATGTTCTCTATACACTGGGTAATGTTCAAACAGAGGGGTCGCGTATAGAATTGTTTCTCGATAGCGGAGACATGATTATCAATGTCGCCGACTGGTTCGCATACTGCTCGTATGAAGGTGGATCTCGACAGGCAACTGAAAACGGCGCAGGCGGTGCCGAGAACATTCTCGACCTCCCGGGTATTATCAATTCCGCTGATGGTACTTCGTTACCGAGGACAGCAGCAGGTACGACATATCTACCCAGTGTACCTGATCCCCACATATCTTGGAGACAAGTTAATATCAGTGCTGTTACAGCCCCCTGGGAAGTTTCTGAGATATTCGCATCCAATGGAACATTGGCTGATCCGATTGTTATTCACAACACAACAACTGACGCTTACATGGTTTTTATAAACCAGTCTGCTACTGCTCACACGATAGACAGAGGTGCAGCTACTTCTGAGTTCCTCCTCAACTGGGCAGACGAGCAGATAGGCTTTGACACAACAAAGGCCCGTAATCCGAATCCCGTTGATGGTGCTATTGGTGTATCCGTAGAGGCAAATCTTACCTGGACGCGCGGAGATAGTGCCGATGTGGACGAGGTGTACTTCGGCACCGACCCCTGTGCTCTTACCAAGGTTGCCGATATTATAGTCCTACCGCCCAATCCGCCGTTGTATAATCCCGGCGACCCGAATCTTATTGCCAGCACCACTTACTACTGGCGTGTCGACGAGATCAACGACATGAAGACCATTCCGGGTGATTTGTGGAGCTTTACGACAGTACGCGGAGAGGCCCAGCCCGAATATCCCTCTGACGGCGCCTTGATTAAAGGCGACATGGTTAGTGGTAACATATCGACCAACCTCGACTTCTTTCCCGGAGCGACAACGGTCGAGTATACGGGCTACTTCAGCGAAGATTACAGCAAGGTGGAAAGCCGCGACGAGGACGCAAACCTCGGCCCGCCG
>Ga0209427_10006746_pt1 | contig 13050 bp, 10 predicted proteins | sample DeeMarSWOR136_30_FD_187465 | JGI IMG/M metagenome (GOLD analysis project Ga0209427, IMG submission 187465) | Marine sediment microbial communities from White Oak River estuary, North Carolina - WOR-1-36_30 (SPAdes) (version 2) | ecosystem: Environmental > Aquatic > Marine > Intertidal zone >... | reverse complement strand
AAGACTATTAAAAGGCTCGAAAAGATCATCATCACCCACTGGTATGCCCCACCTCATATCATACCTTTGGTGGAAGTGGTGAGAGGACCCTGCACGTCGGATGAGACGGTGGAGAGCGTGAAAAAGGTCCTTTCTCAGCTTGGGAAAAAACCCGTCCTCGTGAATAAGTTTATCCCGGGGTTCATCGTCAATCGATTACAACGAGCCCTGGCCAGGGAACTCTTCCACTTACTGGACAATGGATATGCCACCGGGGAAGATATCGACATCGCCGTCAAGGCCAGTTTGGGCGTCCGCATTCCCATCCTGGGGGTGGTCCAACGGTATGATTTTACCGGGATCGATCTGGTCCATCAAATCATGAGGAACCCGTCCATCGATTTGGTGTCTGAGGATAAACCCTCCGAAACCCTTCAGGGGCTTATCGATCGAGACCACTTGGGCGTGAAAACCGGAAGGGGTTTCTACGACTACTCGGGCAAAAAAATGGAGGAGATCATGCGGGATCGGGATATAAAACTGATCAAATTGAAAAACTTTTTGGAGGAAATCTGAAGACGCCAAACCGTCTCTTTTTGTGCCAATTTTTGTCAAAGAAGTGAAAATATTTCAGAAAAGTTCAAATCCACTCTCCCACCCCATCCGCCATGCCTTCGGTACAGTCCTCAATAAAAAGACGCTCCTGAGCGGTCCCGTTGGAATACAATTTGCTTGTCCTTGCACGTTGGAAAGAAAATGTACTATCCGTTGTCCATGACCTGATAGTAACGCAAGGGGTTGAGACATGATGCAGTACGTCCGTTATAGCCTTTTTTCCCTCCTTGGCGGGCTCATTGTTTTCGTCGCCTTCTCTTTCCACAATGGAGCTTCCCCCCTAACCAAAATAGAACGTATTAGAATCATCACCCATCGACCTCCATTAACATATCGATTGCCCGAGGAGATAACCTTTTGCGACGTGAGGATCCCGCTGGAGAAAAGGAATGTTTGGGAGCGACTGGATAAAGAATACTTGCTCGCCACTGGAAATACCCCCCAGGTTCTGCTTTGGCTCAAGCGATCTAACCGATATTTTCCCTACATCGAGAAAAAATTGGCCGAAGAGGTATTACCCGAGGACCTCAAGTATTTAGCCGTAATTGAAAGTGATCTCATACAGGATGTTCGCTCCCCCGTTGGGGCGGCGGGTCCTTGGCAATTCATGAAATCCACGGCAAGGAAAATGGGGCTCCAAGTCGATCGTGTGATCGATGAACGCTACGATTTTTATCGATCGACGGACGCGGCCATCAAGTACCTTAGAAGACTGAATCGATACTTCGATAGTTGGACATTGAGCGTAGCGGCGTACAACCTCGGGATGACTCGAATTCAATCAGAGATGAAGAGGCAGAGAATCGATGACTATTACTATCTGGAGCTTCCCGAGGAAACGGAACGGTACCTGTTTCGGGCCATCGCAGCCAAATTGATCCTCTCAAAACCGGAGAAATTCGGATTCATCCTTGAAAAAGACCAATATTACGACCCGATTCCCCATGATATCGTCGATCTCAAAATCAAAAGTTCCACATCCCTTAAAACCATCGCCCAAGCATCGCAAACCTATCTCAGAACCATAAAGGAACTCAACCCGCAAATCCGCACGCTTTATCTTCCGCGAGGTCACTATTGGATCAGAATCCCCGAGGGGAAAACGGTTGCTTTTGAGGAGAATTTCAGGAAATCGACCCAGGCTATCTATGTGGTGAAAAAAGGCGACAACCTCTTCAAGATCGCTAGGAGACATAATATCAGTATTTCTCAGCTCACGAAATTGAATGGAATGCACGAGGGTGAAACGATTTATCCAGGACAACGGATTATCATCGCTCAGGGGACGTGAATAGTCCTCGAAAATATCCGAACCTTACAGCGTTCCTATCCCTCCTTGATGTTGACGACCTCAGCCTTCGTTATCCTGAGCAAATCCCTTGGAGAAATGGCAAAGACGGCGTTGGGGGTTCCCGCCGCCGCGTAGGCCACGGGGAAATTCAAGAGATCCTCATCGGCGAGGGTCCTCAGCCTTTTGTTGTGTCCCACGGGGGGAACACCTCCTATGGAAAACCCAGTGACTCTCCTAACGGTCCCCGCATCCGGTTTTATGATCTTCTTGCCGAGAAGACGATTCATCTTCTCCATGTCCACCCGATTCGCCCCCGATGCAATCACCAAAACCGCCTCATCTCCCACCATAAAAACCAGGGATTTGGCAATTTGCCCCACCGTAGTCCCAATGGCCGCAGCGGCCTCTGCAGCAGTCCGGGTGCTTTCTGAGAATTCCGTCACCTCTGCCGTCAATCCCATGGACCTCAACGTCTGCCGAACCCTTTCTACCGATGGCTTCAAACCCGTTTTCAATTCCTCTCCCCTCTCAGGTCCATCCCAAGATTTATCATCTTCTTCGCAGCCTTCAGTCCCGTCCCCGTGACCTAAACATTACCAACCTCCTCTTGAATGACTTTGTGGAGCAAATCAGGACGATTAGTGAGAATTCCATTAATACCCCAACGAATGAGCCTCTTCATCTCGGGTTCTGCGTCTACAATTCATATATAGGGGGATACCCTCCCTCTATACACGTTCCTACGATACAAAACTCGAGACTGGTTGCCGGGAAAATCCCCTTGATAAAGCCCCTCCAACCAATCCTTAAGCCGCCAATCCCTCCGCATGCATTACGGACAATACTTTGTATATACGATATTCACAGATAGGGACTTCCCCTACCATCTGGGCGATTGTTTCACCTCGATGCAAACGACTCCATATTTCTTGGGCCAAATCCTTCGTCTCCTCATCATTCCATGAGAGGGTCTCCACTTGAGGACGGAAGACTCGGTTGGGATCAGTGTAAGTGGTTTTCAATACCTTCAATTCGTCCTGCTGGTGGGCAGCCTCCATCAAAAGGCCCATCGTTGTCGTGCCAATCTCCTCCTCCTCAAACTCTTCTGGAGGCACCCCTCCCCTGAAGGTAAAGGCATCCTGGATGGGAGATTGAAACAGCTGGTAGAAAGCCTCTTCCCGTCTCAAATGGCCCAATGTGGCGAATTGTATCTTCCCTGCCTCGAAATAGAGCACTGCAAAAACTCCCCCAAACTGGTCGGTGATGGTAAGGGTTCCCGTCCTCTCGGAGCCCGCCAATGTCTGAATGATGATGGGTAGATCGAAATACTCCAAATTTCCCGAAAGGTGTTGGTAGCGAGCTGCTATCCGTTGTTTTCTTAACCTATCCTCCAGACGCTTCGAGAGGATCTCCAAAAGATTCATGGATAGCTCTGGGACTTCATTCAAAAGGTCCATAAAGGCCCTCTTTTCGATCTTAAATATCTCGGCCTTCTGGGGTACCCTAGCCAGGGAAGCTCTCGGAGAACCGGTCATGATGGCCATCTCGCCAATGGGGTCACCCTCTCCCAGGTAGGCTACAACCGCCATCTTCTCGCGATCTCCCTTTTCACGACAGATCTCCACCACCCCCGATTTGATCACATAGATGGCATCGGAAGTATCCCCGATTCTGAAGATGGTGCTCCCTGGCGTATGGGTTTCTATCCTCCCTCTATCCACGATAATCATGAGTTTTTCCGTGGAGAGTCGACCAAAAATTTCCGAATTTTTCAGAAAGTCAATCTCCTTCTCCAACCTTTCCGCAGTATCGTCCATTACCACACCCCTTCCTCGCCTTGGAAATCAGATCAAAACCCAGTATTCCGCGTCCTTGATCCCTTTATGGAGAAACCGTTTTCCGCTAAAAGAATAGATGCCCCAGGCACCGAAATTCCACCTCGCCAATATTGGTTACTCCCATAGTGGCCTCTCCTCGATTTCGCCAAGGTCCCTGCGATTCATCACTCCTCTCTGCCCAAAGAAAGTGAAATCGAGTTCAGGAGTTCCCTTAAGGTTAAGGCGTTTTTGACGGCGAATCCGAAGGCATCGTTGTTAAAATAACTATAGACGTCCAACCCTTCTTTGTGCCATCTTCCAATTCTTTCAGACCAGTCGCGAAGCTCTCCTTCGGAATAATTGGAGCCATAGAGGGATTCGCCCCCGTGAAACCGGATGTACACGAATTCGGCCGTCGTCCTCTCCACAGAGGGAAGGACTGAGGAATGCGCCAGGCATAGGGAAAAATTGTGCTTTTCCAGAATCCCATAGACCTCTGGGCAGAACCAGCTCCCATGCCTGAATTCGAAGGCCTGCCGAACGGGGTTTGAAGCGAAAATACCTCCCAGGAGGCTACAGAACTCCCTCACCCTCGCGAGGTTAAGCTTGAACGTGGGGGGAAGTTGCCATAGGATAACGTTCAGCTTCTCCTTCAGCCCCAACGCATGGTCGAAGAAGGCCTCCAGGGGTTCCTGACAATCCTTGAGTCGTTTGATATGGGTAATGAACCGACTTCCCTTGATTGAAAACAAGAAGTTTCCGGGAGTCCTTTGATACCATCCCTCAAAGGTCTTTCGATTTGGAAGGCGATAGAAGGTGACGTTCAGTTCGACCGTCTCGAAGAATTGGCTATAGAACTCAAGCCATCCCTTCTGGGGTACTGTCTTTGGATAGAATACGCCATTCCACCAATGCCGATAATTATATCCGCTGGTTCCCACAAAAACCCTTGCCATGCATACGATCCCGATAAAGCCCCATCGCCCTTTACCATTTGAGCTATTATACTTCGGTCCCCGGCAACTTCAAGGGCAGGATAACCCGAGAGGTGGTTCGATTATCACGGCTTTCCATCTCGAACCTCCCCCCCATCAACTGGACCAATCGGTTAGTGATGCGTAAACCCCTTCCTCCGGTCTCCCCTCCCAAGATCCGAGCAATCTCCTCCCCTGATATCTCCCCAGTATTCATGATCTCCACCACTGCGGAGTTCCGCCGCCGGACACTTCGAATGGCGATCTCCCCACCCTCTTTTGATATGGCATTGGTAGCGTTATTGAGTAAATTATCAAAAACCCTTCCCAGATGTAAGGGAGAGCACAGGACAAAGAGGCCTGGTTGCAAGTTCTCCCTCACCAAGTTGACTCTTTCCAGTTGCTGTTCCCCAATGGCACCTTCGTTGACCTCAAACCGCTCGATCAATTCGCCTGTAATATCCCAAGGCTCTTCCTTGCCTTCCCCGTAGATTTCGAGGGCGAGTTCTTGCATCCTCGAGGTTTCCCTGATCAGAATATCCAGCTCCTGGTCTATGGTCTCCCTTTTGGTCTCAAACTCCCCCTCTTCCAGTACTCGTTTCACCCTTTTGGCAAACCCGGCCGTAGCGATGGCTGGATTTCGGAGGTCATGGAGGATATCGTGCAACCTCTCCAATCGAACGGCCCTCATCACCTCCTTACCGAAGAAGCTGAGGATCTCAACTTCTTCATCCTCGAACCTCCTATGGGGGTCCAGGCAGTCGAAGGCTATGAAGTGGGTTACCAGTTCCTCCACCTTCAGGGGAATATACAGGATGGAATGGATATTGTGGATCTGGGTAAAGTTCTTCAGCCCCTCGGTGATCAAGCGACTTTTCGATGGATTTTTAATCAAGAAATACGAAGGTGTAATGACCTCGTGTTCATATTCTCCCAAGGGCTGTTGGTTAATGACAACATCGAAATAGGGCTCTTCCCGTATATCGAATACCTTTCCCACCTCGTGATACCCTTGCTCCTCGGGATAACCCGCTTCCAAGACTACTTCTTGACCGTTTCCCATGGCGGAAAATAGGGAACAACTCTGGATCCTCACCAAACCCGCTATTTCCGGTATGATTAACCTGAAGAAGTCCCGTAATCGAATCCCTTCCCTTTTGCCCAATTTCAGGTAGATCTTTTCAACAATCTTCTCCTTGGTCTCGTTCAATCTCTGGAGGCTGAGTATCCTTTTCCGAGCAATGACGTAAGTCACTCTTCTCGCAAGGACTTCCGCAATCTTACGCTCTAGGGAGGTGAACTTCTTATCCTTCTCCTCATAGTAAATCTGAACAACCCCCTTGATATCCAAATCTCGAATGGTAAATCGAGGAATATTCATCGGAACGGCAAGCATTGAGCGGATTCCCATCGCGCGAACGATCCCTTTATTCTCGTATTTGTCCTCTTTCAGGATATTCGGGACAAGATAACCCTTTCCCCTTCTCACGACCTCTCCAGCAATACTATCCTCGAAGGGGATGGATTTCTGTCGTAATTTCTCGTCATGGTGATAGGAGCCAAAGGAAACCATTGTCTTCTTTTGGGGATCGAAAATCCTGATGGAGGCGGCCGCTGCTCCCAGAGATTCGACAATGCGCTTTGCAGCGCCCTCCAATATTTCCATCTCGCTCAAATTTGGATTGATCTCGATGATATTTTCAACCTCATCCACCAGGCGGTTCACCTCATCAGAGGCAACCTGGTTTTTAACTTCGCACACAATTTCCCTGAGTTCCTCATGGGAAAGTCCCAAGCCTCTTATTCTTGGGTTCTTCATCAGGGAACGTATCATTCCCTCTTCTCTTTCAAGAAAGTGTCTTTTCCCCATAGGTCAATGCACTGAGTTCATCAAATCATCCTTTGAACCCCCACGCTTACATCGAATTCCCCCTCACATCCCCCCGTAAACCCTTTCGGTAATGGCTCGAGTAAATCGCGCCAATGGGATTGTGGGCCAAGACCTGATCTTTGACTACCAAAGTCGTCACAGGGGCGTCCAAATATTTGGAAAACAGGATATCGTTTCCCATACAGAGGCCGAAGATGATGTTCAAATCCGTCCTATTTCGGTTTAATATCCTGGCCTGCGCGATGGGGTTACACGTAGCCTCAACTCTTCCCTCTTTGAGACTGGGAAGGTTGAAGGCCTTTCTGTTGATCCCGCATACCTTACAGCAAACCGAGGAAATCCTAAAAAACTTTTCGAGTATCTCGTAAAGGGTTCTCACCTCCTCCTCAAGACTAATGCAAAAGGCGATGCCCAAATGTCGGTAACCCATTTTTCTGCAAAAGAGAATGAGTTTCTGGAGCCGATTCATCTCCATGTAAAACTCGGTCTCGATCGTACAGGCTATCCTCAATATCTTCCGGTTTTTTCGATCCTTATAGACATTGATCACATCGCCCCGAATATCCGTACAGTCCATCCCCTCGCTGCATTCCTTGCTCACACAGATGGCACAATTCATCTCCCCACTCCCTTCCAGATAATACCCCCATCCTACAAAACACCTTTTATACTAACACCTTAGCCTTAAGATGGCAATCATTTTCTGGGATCTCCATACGTGGGTCTATCAATCCGCTTGCGTGGACTCGTCTCGATCCACCTTCGTTCAATGGAGGGGCTTTTTCTCCATTTTAAGGCTGATGATCTCGTAAAAAGTCAAAATTCGATGGCAAAGTAAAAAGCTCCAAATTCAAGGCGCGCAAATCCTGAGGGATGAGGCGTACTTACAGTGCGCTGCAGTGATTTACCCTGTTAAATATTTTCTTTGTTTGATGTTACTGTTTTCAAGCGGCTTCTATATCCCATATCTCTTGATATGGCTGCCTTTAATTTAACAGGGCAGGGGACGAGGTGCAACGCAGTCCTTCGGCTCTGCTCACGATCGTGAGCTTGTCGAACGGCCTGTCGAACGAAAGTTGGACTTTTTACGAGGCCATCAAGGCTCGTTCGGGGGAATTTGATGGCTGGGAGATAGCTTCCTTATTCGATTTGATTCCATTTGAGAAGGGTGGGGCGAAATTCGGCAGGGGGTAAACAATAAATTGCACATTCTGGGCCGAGGAATCCTTGCTATTTCCATGAGGACAAGTAAAAAAACTGTAGTTATTTCAATATATTACATATCAATTTCTGAATTATGGCATGATATTTGCTTTAAAATAGACCGAGGTTTTAAAAAGCCATGAAAAAATTTCTTCTCTTGATTTTCATATTTCTCCTGTTTTCCGCCTGCGCGCCCGCGACGCGGAATCCGACCAACCCGTTCCTGTCCCCCATGCTGGACGGGAGGTACGATAACAATCCCATTCTGGTCGACCAGCGACTCATGCGCATCCAAAGCATCATTGACTCGGTCTATTTCCTCCATACCGATACCGAATTCAAACTCGAGGATGGAGAGGTCATCACCGCAGAACTGGACGGCGCCGGTGTTGTGGTCCTCGACAAGTATATCCTCACCGTCAGCCACGCAGTCTCCCATGATAGCCTCCAGGCTGAAGTGCTCACCCCCATGGGAGTCCAAAGCATAGAAGTACCGGCGGAAAAAGTGAGCGAACATACCTATCTCAACCTAAACGGCGGCCGCATCAGTTTGGAAGAGGTTGTGAAAGGAAAAGATGACGATATTGCTATCTTCAAGATCCCCGATTGCCTCGACCTCAACTCCTTCCCCTATGAGATCGGCAATAGCGACGAGCTCCAGGTTGGACACTTCATCTACGTCATCGGAAATCCCATGAATTACGGAATCAACGTAAGGGAGGGGATTGTCAGTTCAATGATGGCCCCCGAGGCCATTGCCGCAATCCTGCCGCGGTTTGAAAATGCCTTCATGATTTCCAACGGCGTCAACCCCGGCGACAGCGGAACCCCGGTCGTCGCCATCCGCGACGGACAATACGAGCTGGTCGGCCTATCCCAAGGCATTTTCACCAATGCCCAGAACTTGAGCTGGGCCATTAAGATTAACCCCATCATAGACAAGCTGAAGCAGGGGATCGGAGAAGGAGAAAAACCTCAGGCGGAACCGCAGGAAAAAATCTCCAAAAGTACACACCGAGAGAAGCAATCTTGATCAGGCCCAATGTAACCCGCCCTTTTCGTGATAAAGGTTAGATCTCTTAACGCAGCAACCCCCGCGCGTTTATAGCACGCTTCCCGCCAGGAATTCCGGATATATTCAGCCTCACTTTAAACCTTCCCTTTCATTTCAGGCCAAATCGCTTTACCGCCCACCTGCCGGTTTTCGCGCTGAAACCAAAGGCCCTCAGGTTGGTGATAGCCACTCCAACATTACCCTCAGCCTCCACGCTCTCCACCAACTCTCCAACCTCCAACCTCTCCTCACTCCATCTGTTGGTGAGGGCGCTGAATCCGAGGACACGGAGGTTAGTAACGGCCACCGCCACATGTCCATCAAATGTGCTCTCGAGGACCCGCTCCCGAGAGGTGAGGTTTTGGATCACCCAACGATTCCCCACGGCCGAAAAGCCCAGAAGCTCCCGTTCCCTCACCAAAAGGTATACCTCTTCCTCCACCACGTCTTCTGATGAAGCAACCCCCATGGAAAAGCAATTCAGCGCCACCAATAGCCCTATCGCCACAACCCCCTTTTTCATCATCGGCCATGTCTCCTTTTGAGGAAACGAACTATCCAACTGACCAAGAAGAGCACTATTCCGGAAAGGCCCATTCCCACCAAGCCGCTATGAGGATAACCCATCCATTTCCCGAACATGGCCACCCCTCCCCCCCCGATTACGGCGGCCATTGCCCCCGAGGGGTGGAGTCGGAGCCGTTTCCCGTAAAACCCAAAAATTACGGGCAAGACCAACCCGGAGGAATAGATGGTATAGCCCAACAGCAGAGCACGGATAACTCCCTTCAGCTTCAAAGCGATTCCCAGTGAAAGAAGTCCGATCAGCACGATGAAAGCTCGGGAGATGAACAGGAGATGCTCATCCTTTATATCCCCCTTCAGGGAAGGCTTGATAATGTCGGCCGAAATAATCGTGCTCGTTGTAAGCAAACACGTATCCGCCGAGGACATCACGGCGGAAAGCAGCCCTGCGATGACCAGAGCACTCACCCCCATGGGGAGGACATCCCTGACCACCGTAGGAAAGGCCCCTTCGGGGGAGATCCCTGGGGCAATCACTTTGGCGGACATTCCGATCAGGGTAATGGAGAATGCAAGGGGGATCATGATCACGGCCGTAATGGCCGCAGAATTCTTCGCTATCCCCTCATTTCGCGCGCAAAAAAGCCTCGAATAGATATCGGGACCTACCACATAAGCTGACCCAACCATGAACAAAAGCGTTACCACATACGTCCAATCCCCACGGGTATTGGTGGGGAAGGAAAAGTAGGATGAATCCAGACTTAACCGTAAGGATTCAAGGCCGCCCGCCTTTCCGATACTCAGGGGAAGGCAGATGAAAATACCAAGGAGCAAGATGGCTGACTGAGCGGTATCGGTACGAAGGATGGAATACTGGCCCCCTAAGAGGGTATACGTGATGAAAACGGCTGCCGAAAGAAGGATCATCAAATCCAAGCATCCCGGGATGAGGACATCGAGGATCTTGCCCGCAGCAACCATCTGGCCCGCGATGATACCCAGCCAGGCGACGCAAATAATGATCGAGGCCACCAATTTGACACCGGACCCGTACTGATCCCCCAGGAGTTCGGGCAGGGTATAAAGGCTGTATCTCCTGACCCGTTTGGCCAGTGAAAATGCGAGGACCAGGAGTCCCACCACCCCTACCAACAGCCACCATGCGCCAACGAGCCCCTTTTCAAACCCCAACCCAGCCATGCCGATGGTGCTGGAACCTCCCACGATGGTGGCCATAAGGGATCCAGTGATCAAAAGGTGACTTCCCCTTCGATCGGCTACAAAGAAACTCTCGATTCCCTTGATCCGCCTATAGCTCAAGGCACCAATCAAGATCATCCCAATGAAAAAACAAGAGACAACCACCAGATTCATGCGATTCCCCTCCTTGGGGATCTCTTGGGATTACTTTACCGCTATCCCCGAGAGCAAGACCTCTGATCGTGAACCGGAACTTATTCGGGGAGGATAAAGAACTGATCCTTAGTCGAAGTGAGCTTTTCTACTCCATGGGAGCATACCAAATAGAGGTCTTCAATGCCCACCACGCCTTTTTCGGGGAAGATCAATTTGGGCTCAAAGGCAAAAACCATGCCTTCCTCCAAGTGCGTGTTCACCCCCATGCCCAAGAGGGGAAGTTCGTCCATTTCGAGGCCGATTCCATGACCCACAAATGGCACCCTTCCCTCCCCATGACCCATGAAGTAGTCTCCAAACCCCCTTTCCCTGGCCATTTCGACAGCTCTCCGGTATATCCCCCGCCCGGAAATCCCCGGGCCCGCGCTGCGCTCCATATCCCTCTTGATCTCCAGCAGGGCCTCAAATCCCTTCAGGAAGAGCCCGGGAGGTTCCCCGATGCAAAAGGTTCTCGTTTCATCGCTCACGTATCCGTTAATCCCCACTCCGAAATCGATATAGATGGGCTCCCCCCTTTTCACCCTATGCGCGCCTGCTCCCTGGGCGATGGCGGGGTTGGGACCCTCACCACACACTGGGGATGTACAAAAGGAATGGTGAGTGGCCTCCTTTCCCGAGAGGATGTGGCCGTGGAACATCTCCTGATTCCAACCCCGAATGCGAAGTCTTCCCTGGTGCCCCTTTTTTCGAGCGTGGGCGAAGAGCAGCCCGTCGATCTCCAGTTCCGTCATCCCTTCCCGAATGATCTCCTTGGCCACGTTCATAACCCCATCCGTGATCTTCGCTGCTTGCCGAATCTGTCGGATTTCATAGTCCGACTTGATAGCCCTCACCTTCAGAATGAGACGGGAGATGTCGGTGAATTGAGATCGGGGAAAGAGGGATTGAAAGTGAAAATAGTAGTTGGTGGGGAGAACATCCTCTTCGAGGCCGATGGTCCCAATATGGCCAAATCCCCCATCCCGTAATATGCCCGGAATATGGCGGACTTTTTCCAGAAAAATGATATTTGATAGAGCAGATTCCCTCACGGCTCTGGCATGGCTCTTCTTAACCATGAGGGTAGGTTCCCCCTCTTGGGGTATGAAGAGGAAGGACTCTTGAATGGTACCGGCGAAATAGAATAGGTCGACGTTTTGACAGATCAGGGCGCCATCTACCCCTTGTTCCCTCAACGAGCCCTGGAATCGTTGAATTCTGGACTGCAATTCCCCTTCAGGAGTATACTCCATCTCGTGACCTCCAACAAATGAACCGAAGAAAGAGCAAGGACTTCTCCCCTTGGGCAGAATATTTCTCGACAAGAGGGAACAATGATGAGGGGTTCCCCATTATCTTCCTTGTGCACTTTCCCTTATCCTCTTGTATTTCCAAAGTGCGGATAGCGACTTTGCAGCCTTTTCCGGTGTAGCGTAGTTTACGATGCTTCCCTTCTCAACCAGGGATTTTATCTCTTCCCCCCAAATCCCCGGGGGGGAGGAAAAACAGCACACAATGGGCTTCTTCCTGCCCCATTGCGCGAGCAAACCGGATAATGCTCTGATTGAACCCTCGTTGGCCGAAGCAAACATGACACATAAGAGGATGGCATCAATGGCCTTATCCTGAAGGACGGACTCGACAATTCCTCGAATTGCCCTTGAATCATACCAGGCAGGACCCATATCAACGGGGTTTATCCTTATGGCCATAGGAGGAAGAAGCTTGTCGATCCTTTTCTGGGTTTTTTCTGAGAATGGAATAATGCGCAATCCCTCTTTCTCGCAGATGTCACAGGCGGCCATTGCAGGTCCCGCCTGACCTGAGAGGACGGCTACCGCACAGCCCTCGGGCAACGGACTCGAGGATAGGGCCTTGGCCGTATCGAGAAGCTCATATGAACTTTCCACGGTGAGAATCCCGGCCTGCTTGAAGGCCCCCTCGTATATCTCTCGACGGCCAGCCAGTGAACCCGTATGGGATTTGGACGCCAAATCGCTGATGGCCGAAAGGCCAACCTTATACGCGATGATCGGCTTCTTCCCCATAAAGCCTCTGGCCACCTCAAACAGACGGCGTGGGTTGTCGATGCCCTCCACGTACAGGGCAATCACCTGAGTGTCGCGGTCTCTCATCAAATAGGGGATCATGTCTGTAAAATCTATATTACATCGGTTGCCCAGGCCCACAATCTTGCTAAAACCAAAATCGTCCCTCATGGAAAGGAACCCCATCAGGTGGGACATGCCACCACTCTGGCTTAAGAGGCTAATTCCCCCTTTTCTCATATCGGAAAACTCTGG
>Ga0209427_10006745_pt1 | contig 13050 bp, 9 predicted proteins | sample DeeMarSWOR136_30_FD_187465 | JGI IMG/M metagenome (GOLD analysis project Ga0209427, IMG submission 187465) | Marine sediment microbial communities from White Oak River estuary, North Carolina - WOR-1-36_30 (SPAdes) (version 2) | ecosystem: Environmental > Aquatic > Marine > Intertidal zone >... | reverse complement strand
AGGGAGAACCAAACTAAGGATATCTAACTTCTCTACCCCAACTCATTTTAATTTACTGAAACAGCGTGCAATAGTACGATAATATCATATTCAATGCTTTTGTTTTTTTTACTTGTAGACTCATCCATCATCATCACTGAAGTAATGTCAAATGTGAAAGGACTGGAATCGGGAGCAGGCTATCCAGGAGACCGTAATGAATTTGTTGAAATCTATAATCAGAGTGCAGACACAGTTGACCTTTCAGTCTATTTTATCTATGACTTTGATGCACCCGCTGATGAAATTTGCCCCTGGGACAATGATGCGATCTTAGTAAAATATCCGCATCTAAGGATTAATTCAACATTAATATATCCATATTCGTATGCACTGATACTCGATCGTGAATATGTAAGTTCTGATACTTCAGGCGGCAATATTCAACCTTATGACATTCCCGATTCAACTCTTGTTTTGACTACTGACGATACAACAATAGGAAATGGTCTTGCAAATAATGACCCTCTTCTTATTTATTCTGTTGCCGATGCCTGTACTACATCTTTTGGCACTCCATATGATACATTAGATGACTTTCCTTCTGATCCCGGAGATGGAATATCCTGGGAAAGGGTTGATTTGACACTCCCTGATGAACCATCTAACTGGCATCCATCTGTTGATTCGGCTGGGTGCACTCCTGGCAGGGAGAATAGCACAACCAATGCTTTTGACCTCGCTGTAGAATCACAATCTATCATCCTCACACCTGCAAGCGTTGAGCTTGGTGAGGATGTCTATATTGAGGTGAGGGTGAAGAATTATGGACTGCCAGCAACAGATGAGTATGAACTCCTCATTTTTGATGACGAAGATCACGACGGTCTCATCAGTACTGGTGAGTTGTTAACGGAAATTGCAGGTGAACTTGTTGATGCCTTTGATAGTGTATCATTGTTTTATACATATCAGCATCCAGCGCAAGGAACCCATAGCCTCGGTTTTAGTGTGGAATTTGAATATGACCAAAACCTCGAGAATAATCTTGCCTTTAAGGAACTCATTGTTACGGGCGATATCGGAGGTCTGGCACTTTCACCTCGAATATTCACACCCAACAATGATGGTGTAGATGATATGCTCCAGATTGATTATCGCCTTCCAGAATCAGGTGGTCTGCTCACCATCTCTGTCTTTGATACACGCGGTAGACTATTGCACAATATCTGTAAAAAAGAACTCTCTATGGTCGATAGAGGGACACTGTATTGGAATGGAGAGGCAGAGGGCAGAAAAGCCCAGACCGGCATGTATATTTTCTATCTTGAGTATCAATACCACAACAAGATAACGAAGGCAAAAAAGACAGCAGTCTTGGCGAGATAATAACAGATCGTTAGACGTTTTTCGGTTACGCAGCCCGCCCCGTTAGATACAGGAAATGTATGTATCCTTAAGCAAATTTGATATCGCTAATACTTTTTTCATCCTTAATTTTGTTTTTTTTGATTGTCTAACGGGACCCGTATCGTTTAAGGGTATAGTTATACGGGTTTAAAAACGCACATCCGCTACCCTGCCACGTGTAGGTGGGTTGATCTGGTTTCGATAACGCCTAACGTATCGCTTTTCGAAACCGTGAACCGTGAAAACGCTGTTTTTAATTGACTTTTCGGCTTTTCTGAATATAATATGCGATGCCGAAAAAGACCCCCTTTTACGATATTCACATAAAGAATAACGGAAAAATTGTCGATTTTGCCGGATACTTAATGCCTGTCCAGTTCGAAGGCATCATTCCCGAACATGAGGCAGTGCGGTCTTCAGTAGGCTTATTCGATGTATCACATATGGGTGAGATAGAGATTCGCGGCAATGATCGGATAAAGTTTACCAATTACGTCACAACCAATGATGTTGCCAAATTGACGGTCAATCAGGTTCACTATTCCACAATGCTCTATCCAGACGCAGGCATTGTCGATGACCTCTTAGTATATAATCTCCAGGATAGGATATTCCTTGTGGTAAATGCAGCAAATACTGATAAGGATTATAAATGGATTTTGGACAATAAGAAATATGATGTTGAGATCAAGAATGTGAGTGATGACATCGGACAATTGGCAATTCAAGGACCGAAATCAGAATCAGTGATGCAGAAGCTCTTTGACTTTGGTCTTTCAGAACTGCAATATTATTGGGCGACCGAGACGAAGATGAAAGGTATTCCGGTCATTCTCTCACGCACTGGCTATACTGGCGAAGATGGATTTGAGGTGTACCTTGATAGACAGTACGCTATTCAGGCGTGGGATATGGTCATGGATGCTGGCAAGGAATTTGAGATTAAACCAGTGGGTCTCGGAGCGCGAGATACGCTGCGTTTTGAAATGAGATACTGCCTCTATGGCAATGATATCGACAAGACCACCAACCCGCTTGAGGCTGGCTTGGGATGGATTGTAAAATTTGATAAAGGGGATTTTATTGGCAGGGGAAATTTGCTTAAGGTTAAGGAAACAGGAATCAAAAGAAAATTAGTGGGATTTGAGGTAGTTGATACTGGCATTCCGAGACCTCATCAGGAAATTCATAATGAAATAAGAAAGGTAGGATCAGTGACGTCGGGTACCTTTTCACCATCTCTCAAAAAGGGAATTGGTATCGGCTTTGTAGATTTGCCTTTTAATAAAGTTGGAACAAAACTGAATGTAATAGGGAAGAACCCTATTGTAGTTGAGATTATCAAGGGACCGTTTTATAAACAGGGGACCCATAAGTAGCTAATTGCTAATAGCCTATGGCTAATAGCAACTGATAAGGAGGCAAAATGGCGAACATTATAGACAGTGTAAAATACACCAAAGAGCATGAATGGGTGAAAGTTGAAGGTGATATTGCTGTTCAAGGTATTACCGATTATGCTCAATCAGAACTCTCTGATATCGTAATGGTGGAGCCACCAGCTGTAGGAATAAAGGTTAAGGCTGGGGAAGCAACCGGAACGATTGAGGCAGTCAAGGCAGTGAGTGATCTCTTTGCCGGCATAAGCGGAGAGGTCATTGAAGTGAATGATAAAGTAGTAGCTGATCCTTCGATCATAAACAAAGATCCCTACGGCGAAGGATGGCTCTACAAAGTAAAGCTTGAAGACCCAAAGGAGTTTGAGACCCTTTTGACTCCTGAACAATATAAAGAATTGATTGCCAAACACTGATGCAGTATCTTCCTCTTACGTCTCAGGACGAGAAAGAGATTTTAGCTAAGCTCGGCGTCTCATCATTTCAAGAATTACTTGATCAGATAATCCCCAAGGATTTACAGTATCAAGGTAAATGCGGGTTGCCCAGTGCAGTGAGCGAGCATGAGATGAGAAAGATATTGAGCGATTTGGCTGGTAGAAACCTCGATAGCAACGAATACATTTCGTTCTTGGGAGCTGGAGTCTATGACCACTACATACCAGCAATCATAGATAGTCTGATTTCGCGGAGTGAGTTCTATACTGCGTATACACCCTATCAAGCCGAGGTATCCCAGGGAACTTTGCAGACAATATTTGAGTATCAGAGTGTTATTTGTGAACTTACCGGGATGCAAGTCTCGAATGCCTCAATGTATGATGCTGGTTCAGCGCTTGCAGAGGCATGCCATATGGCATCTACGATAAACAAGAAGAATAAAGTAATTCTTACTGAATTGATTCACCCCTTTTACCAAAAGATTGTTCATACCTATACGCAAGAGTGTGGCATGAAAATTGTGTCATGTCCTGCAAAGAATGGTGTCGTGGACCTTGATGCACTGAAAAACCTGGTTGATGAGGCCACCTGTTGTGTATGCGTGCAACAGCCCAATTTCTACGGGTATTTAGAACGGATGTCAGATATTGAACGACTGGTCCACAAGAAGGATGCACTGTTTATTTCGGTTGTTGACCCTATCTCTCTTGGTGTTATCGCACCTCCAGGTGAATACAATGCTGATATAGTTGTTGGCGAGGGACAGGCATTAGGAATTCCCCAGGGTTTTGGTGGTCCTCTCCTCGGCATCTTTGCATCGAAGCAAGAGTTTGTGCGTTATTTGCCGGGCAGACTCGTAGGCGAGACGACCGATGTAGATGGCCGGCGTGGCTTTGTATTGACTCTACAGACGCGTGAACAGCACATCAGGAGAGAGAAGGCAACTTCTAACATCTGTACTAATGAAGCTCTGTTGGCGTTGAGCTCACTCATCTATTTGTGCAGTCTTGGAAAACAGGGAATCATTGATGTGGGCAATCTGTGTGTATCTAAGAGTCACTATCTTCACAACAGGATAAAAGAATTAAAGGGAGTCAAACCTGCATTTGAACAAGAGTTCTTTAAGGAATTTACCGTGGAGACAAAAAAACCAGCACAAGAAGTAGTCGATTCACTGCTTGCGCACAAGATATTTGCTGGAGTGCCACTCTCAATGTTCAACAAAGAATTAAGAAATTATCTCTTAATCTCAGTAACCGAGAAGAGGAGTAAAGAGGAGATCGACACATTTGTAGAGAGCCTTGGAAAGGTTCTCTAAGATTACAGTGATATAGAAATGATTGCAGTGATGCTAGAAAAAAGTGATTACAGTGATAGGAAATTATTTTCAAAATATCCAGTATCCTCACCCCAACCATTTAACATATCACCGATGAAGATTATTTTATCGATTGAAAAAAATATAAATTCGCAATTTCGAGCATCTTAACCCCAACCGTTTATGCCTAAGCTCCTTTTCATCGGTGACATCATCGGTAATCCTGGTCGCACCAAGGTTTGTAAACATCTACCCGAGATCATAAAAAAGGAGAATATATTCTTTACCATTGCCCAGGGTGAAAACCTTGCCGGCGGTATTGGTATTACAGAAAAGACTGCCAAGGATATATTGAATGCTGGCGTAGACTGTATTACTACTGGTAATCATGTCTGGAAATATAAAGAAGTCCATCCATACCTTAATACTGAAGTGCATCTTTTGCGGCCTGCCAACTACCCAGAGACGACCCCAGGACGAGGATATGCAATGTATGAAAAAGATAATATACAGATTGGCGTGATAAACCTTCAAGGCCGTTCATTTATGAAAGCGATAAATGATCCATTCACCATTGGTAAGAAGATTGCTGAAGATATGCAAAAAGAGACAAAAAATGTCTTTATCGATTTTCATGCAGAGGCAACGAGTGAAAAGAAGGCATTTGCATTCTACCTGTCTGAATACGCTACTGCTATTATTGGAACACACACCCATGTACAGACCGCTGATGAGCATATAATCAACGGCAAAACCGCATTCATCACTGATGTGGGAATGGTTGGTTCTGTAGATTCGGTGATTGGGGACGAAAAAGAAGATATAATCAAATTCTTTACATTATCAATACCACAAAAATTTAGAGTCGCAAAAGAAAATATTGTCGCAAATTGTGTAATAATTGATTTTGACGAAAAAGCAGGCGTAGCAAACTCTATAACCCGCTACAATTTTTAAGAACTGCGTAACACGAAAATCATTGTAAATATGCACCGTTTCACCGATGCTCCCATTCTCCACAGACGCCGCACGCAATACGCATCACGTCCAACGCCACTTATTTTTATGATTTGCTTAGTTTAGGCGAATCCGTCACTCCTCTTGACGGATGATCCTGCACGTTTGCTTCGAGCTTTGTCGAGAAGTAGAGCGATACTGCGATTATTTAAATATGTCGTACGAAATGATTTCTTTTAAATCTTTCCTCCCTCTGTCTTTTGCTTCCTGCGCTGGATAGCCTATCGGTGTCAGTGCTACAACCCGCACATTCTCAGGAACCTGGAGGACTTCCTTCACCTGCTTTTCGTCAAAGGCGCCAATCCAGCACGTGCCCAGACCTTCATTCGCGGCCGCTAAAATCATGTGTTCAAGGGCAATTGAGAGGTCAACTGCAAAAGAACTCATGTAACCGCCCATCCTACCCCAGGCAACATCCATTAACGCACAGCCGCAGACAATGACATCTGCATCTGCCATCCAGTGTTGACCACGGCTCGCCTCAGCAACCCTTTTTTTGACTTCTGGGTCCTTTATCACAATGAAGTGCCAGGGTTGATAGTTCTTTGCCGATGGTGCAATACGCCCTGCATCAAGAATTCTGTTCAAGACATCATCAGGGATTGGGTCTGGTTTATATTTTCTGATACTCTTTCTTTTCTTAATGACGTCATAAAACTCCATTATACCCCCTAACGTGTTAAATGCCTAAATACCTAAACAATATATAGAAAAATTGACCGTCCCTTTCTCATTTTTCTCCTCTTCGGGAGAACCTTCTTTCAACTTTCTCTCCTGTCCCTTGAGGGAGAGGAGTAAGGTGAGGGTGTTATCCCCCATGTCTCCCCGTCCCAATTTCGGGAGAGGATTCTCTCAATCACTTCTCCTCTCCCCTGGAGGGAGAGGAGAAAGGTGAGGGGGACATAATAAATTGTTATCCCTCTCCGCCACGCTGCTTGGCGGATTCGGGATGCTGAATTTTACAATCGCATCGAATAACAGATGCGAGTAAAATTCGCACGCGCCCGATGTGATTCGAACACACAACCTGCGGAGCCGGAGTCCACCGCTCTATCCAATTGAGCTACGGGCGCAATATGGGGGATACTCCCCCCTATTCTCCACTCAGTTTTTGTGACAACGACAAAAACGTTCGTGGAGGCCTCGAACCCCCCTACCACCGCACAGTTGTATCGCTTTGCCAAAAGTGATACCCGTGTACGATACCTAACTCGTACGGTAGCTCCTGAGGTTAATTTTAGTTACATCGAGGGTTCTGCCCCCCTTATCTCCATTCGGTTTTTGTAATCCGCCACACTTCATGGCGGACATAAACCTCACGGAGGCCTCGAACCCCTTCCGATTTTGTTTAAATCTTCGATTTAATTACAAAATCGAGAATCCTCGTAAATTTGATCTCATCGAAAATGAGATAATTTACGGGACCCACAGCTGCGCTACTGGTGCGACAGCCCTCGTTATTCCCTCTCCCTTGAAGGGAGAGGACTAAGGTGAGGGTGGAATATTATATGAAAGAAAAACTATCTGTCAATAATTCACGGAGCTGTCTATCTCGTTGAACGAAGTTTTACGGGGTCATCGCGAGCGCAACGAACCTGTCCCTAGCGATATCGAGAGAGCAATCTCATTTAGTTATCACTGTAATCTTTCTTTTTATCACTGAAATCAACACCGTAGGTGTAATTTCGGGGGCTGACCCCAGAAACAGACTTGATGAAGTGAATGCTGCGCTGTTGAATATTATACATTCAAAGGTTTCAGGCTCGACAGTGGTCATCATCAAATAAAAAGCGGGCTCGAATAGTCCTGCTTCGATGAAGATAATTAGGCTAATTACCGAACGACAACAAGATTTCGAGTATACATTTCTTCACCGCACGTTAGTCTCAGGAAATAGACACCATTAGATACATTCACACCTTTACTATCTTTACCATTCCACGAAATATGATATGTTCCTGCGGATTTGTAATCATCTATGAGAGTTGTCACACGACTACCCAATTTATCAAAGACCTGCAATGTAACGTTGGCTGCCACGGGAATGCTGTAACTAATCGTGGTGAAACGATTAAATGGAACAGGAGTAATCGAGACTTGCAGAGCCAGTGCTGGTTTTGATATCGGGAACTCGGCAACACCAAGAAATGCCCCGAGCATGCCCCCAACAATGGCCTGCCACTCCATCCATGGATAAGGAGTCCTACCATCAACTGCTTGGAAGGCTGACACCCAATCACCCAGACCAGGATAAAAGATACCGACATTCTGGTTATTATCAGTATCTTCCAGAAATGCATGGGCGTTGGCATCTGGCGTCAGAGCATCCAGAAAGAAAGGATTCCATGTATAATCTGCGGTTGAAAAGAAACTGTGGCAGTGTACTTCAGCAAGGCCATGAAGATTTACTGAGTCTACTTCTGCATAGTCTACGATAACGCTTTCGATATGGAAATACGGAGTCAGGAAGTCCGGAATACTAACACCAGAATAGATGATGTCATGTCCAATCAGCCACACTTTTCCACCGCCATCCATGTAAAGACCAAGATTGAGAACGTCTTCATCGTTTAGGGCGTGAGGAAAACCAGTAACAGAGTCCCACCAATAGTCATAGCAATTCCAGATTACCATACCATAGCCTTGCATGGTCGCAAGATCAGGACCAAGTTCTTCGGGAGCAAGGGTTGGTCCAAACCAGCCATAATTACTGACTCCAAGGATTGCATCGAGTATCGCTCTCCACGTGGGATCTGGCTTTATTGGTGAACCAAACCCGGTATCACCTGGGTCTTCGACAAAAAGCACTTCCTGACGTCTGCCAGGCGTAAATGGTACAATAGTACGCTCGATGCTCGACGCGATTTCACTGTGGTGCCGCGTACCATCTGCTCTGCGTACCGATACATTAGCAGTAAACACCAGAGAGGCTAATACGAGCGTAAGGACTAAAGATGCTATTTTTTGCATACTCTCTCCTTTATATAAGTTTCTCTGAAGCAACTTTCAAGAACACGCTACCTGTCTCTTATGATGCTATCACCTCCTTGACTTGTGCCGTCACCGCTTTTTCGGCTGCCTTTAATCCTTCCGATTTTGTTCAAATCTCTGATTTGACAACAAAATCGAGAATCCTCGTAAATTTAGTTTCATCAAAGAATGAAACAATTTACGGGATCCGCCCAACGGTTTCAAACGCCGAGCAGAGAGGTTATTCCCGTGTTAACACGGTTCGGCTTTCAATACATCTCAACACATACGTCAACTTGGGCTATCGCCCAAATAATGGGGGATACTCCCCCCTATTCTCCACTCAGTTTTTGTGAAAACGACAAGAACATTCGTGGAGGCCTCGAACCCCTTCCGATTTTGTTTAAATCTTCGATTTAATTACAAAATCGAGAATCCTCGTAAAATTAATCTCACACAGTGAGATATTTTACGGGACCTACCACCGGCGGTCTCAAGTGCCATTTCTGAATCTTCTCGCCGTGGTCGATACCTTGCACATACACTATTTTGTTACGCTACCAGACATTTGCGCTCAGGCGCAGAAAAGACAGATGCTAGGTGCTGGGGCTTAGATGCAAGAAATGTTTCACCAACTACAAGAATCCAGTGTCTAACAACTGTCTTTCTGATTATAGCGAATTCTCACAATGAGTCAACTGGGACAATCGCGCAATGACTCAGTTACTTAATGACAAATGACTTAATAACCTAGTGATAATTTGTTTCTGTGCCATCTCAACACTTAGGTCTCGTGAAGTATGGTTGACATTGAGAATATTTCCATTATCATTAACTATAACGTAATTTCGAAGATTTAACACTCGTGCTTAAATGTAACTAGCTGAGGAGGATGCTATGTTAAGCAAAGCGACAATATGTATAATCCTTATGCTCTTAGCTATTGGCCATGGGCGAGTCGTGTTCAGTACGGCACGTGCCGTGCCTAAGATGCTCAACTATCAGGGATATCTTACCGATACCTTGGGAAGCCCGATTGATGACAGTCTTGATATGACGTTCAAAATATATGACGAAATAATATTTGGTAATGAATTATGGAGTGAAACGCAGACCAACGTCCCAGTTGAGCGTGGTGTATTCAGTGTACTCCTAGGAAGTGGTACACCAATCCCTGACAGCGTCTTCACCGACGGTACTCGCCGCTGGCTGGAATTAACCCTTGAAGGTCCGCAGACACTATCACCCCGCACTAGAATCACAGCAATGGGTTATGCCTACACCTCAACATATTCTGATACTGCTAAGTATGCAAAGAGTGCTGCAGCAGATAGCGACTGGGTTCGGGGAACGCCAGACAGCGTGTTGTTTACTGCAAATTATCTTGGTATCGCCCGTGGTGGTGCTGGTAACATGCTGCTTGGTGATAGCGCCCATACCCATACTAATCTAGGCATCGCCTGCACAACTGGAGGAGCAGGTCTAAATCGTATTGACTGTACTGTTGCTGGCGGACGGGGCAACGTTGCCAGCAACTATTATACAACCGTTAGTGGTGGTCGGGAAAACACCGCCAGCGGCATCGCGGCGACCGTGGGTGGTGGATATGACAATTCTGCCAACAGCAGTGGTGCGACCGTGGCGGGTGGACTGGAAAACGTAGCGAGTGGCTACACCGCGGCTGTGGGCGGAGGATACGCTGACACAGTGGCTGGCGACTTCTCATTTGCGGCAGGACAGACAGTAAAGGTATCGCCGGAGGCTGACTACACGTTTGCGTTTGGACGTAATTTCACGACCTTGACTCCCAACGCCGTGATATTTCACAACTCAGTAGAGCCAATCAGAGTCGGCATAGGAACGCCTGCACCGGACACCACGCTACACGTCGTCGGCAACATCAAGATGGTGGATGGGAATGAAGGAACCGGCATGGTTCTGACATCTGATGCGAATGGAGTAGGAAGCTGGCAGAATGCGGGGAGTTGGACAGTGACTGACTCAGTGCTCTACACCAACAATTATTGGGGTATTGCAAGAGGAGGTGCTGGTAATACGCTCTATGGAGATAGTGTGCACACTCACGTCAACCTCGGTGTCGCCTGCGTCACAGGCTCCTTGGGTCTAAGCTACAAGTACTGCACGGTGGGCGGTGGAATTAACAATACCGCTAACGGTAACTGGGTGACTGTGGCTGGTGGGCATGAAAACGTCGCCAGCATCCAACATGCGTACGTTGGTGGTGGATGGCGCAACACAGCCAGTGGAACCGAATCAACCGTGGGTGGTGGGGAAGGCAACATCGCCAGCCACTCCTTTGCAACCGTAGGAGGTGGAGAGTACAACAGCGCCATCGCCGGCGCTGCGACCGTCGGTGGTGGAGCGGCGAACAGCGCCAGCGCCTGGTGTGCGACCGTAGGTGGCGGAAATTATAACAAAGCACGAGGGCAATATTCTGTTGTTAGCGGTGGTGGTGGCTATTGGCAGGCTGATTCAAATTCGGCAATTGGTGACTATTCTGCCATCGGTGGTGGACGGGGCAATATTGCCAGCGGCAAGTGGGCCACCGTAGGTGGTGGATACAACAACTCAGCCAGCGATTCGGGTGCAACCGTGGGCGGCGGAAGGCAAAACAATTGCGACTCCGCCTATGCGACTGTGGCCGGCGGATATCAAAACGACGCCAGCGACTGGTATGCGACCGTGGGCGGCGGAGAGAGCAACCTTGCCTACGGCAGCTGGGCGACTGTGCCTGGCGGAAGGTATAACCAAGCATGGGGAGACTATGGCTTTGCCGCGGGCTATGGCTCGTACGTTCTTGCGATACATTCAAACTCCGCTGCTTTCAATGACCAAAGCACAACTGCATCGGGACAGACCCGTGTCGCAATACTCTCGAAGACCTCAGGAACATTCACAATAGACCATCCCACAGAACCGATCGACAAAATCCTGAACCATTACTTTGTAGAGTCGCCGGAGATGGTACTTATCTACCGCGGCGTCGCCATTATCGGTTCGGACGGACGCGCCGAGGTTCGTCTGCCCGACTATTTTGATGCGCTCAACAAAAATCCGATGGTACAGTTGACCGGGGTCGGCACTTCTGATGTGTTCGTTGCAGAGAAAGTGGATGGCAACCATTTTGTCATCGGGGGAAAGCCCGGGACAGAGGTCTATTGGACAGTCACCGGCGAGCGAAAAGACCAGTCCGCTGAGATAACCCGAATCATTATGCCTGTGGAGCAACTCAAGGAAGGTGATCTGACTGGACACTCACTGGACGACGACTTTCTCGCCGCCACGATGAGTCAGCTTGAGCGAATGGGACAGGCAGGTAAGTTCAGGTTCCGCACCGCCGAAGGACAGGAGAAATACGAGAGATCCCTAAGGGTACTCGAGAAGACAAGACCGACGGAGCGAGACTAGAATGAATAGATGCCGCTGATTCATAATAGTCGGTGACAAAACGGAATGTAACTTCAGACGGAGGAGAAAATATACAGGCTATCGGTCGTTTGCAGAGATTTTCGCTGCTCTCCTTCTCTACTCGCTTGTTATGTATGGAACGCAGGCAACCATGCGAGTTGCCGAGCATCCGACAGAGGGTATCAAAAGATGACCCCTCTCTGTTTTTGGGTGTAGGGGGGACGATCTACCTAAATTTCCTCCTACATCCTTGTGTCATTTTTGTGCCAAATCTCCCGTCAACGACGAGGACAGGTGTGCCTAAGCAGTTGAGGACTGACATGTAAATGTAGTTTTCCGTGCTTGACAATTCCAGCTTCTTGACTACAATCTGTTTGAGGACGCAATCATGAAGCTATTTTATTTTGCCTTAAAGATTTTTTCTATCTTTGTGATCATTCTGTGCATTAACCTCAATTCAGGATGCAAGAGCCCTGAAGAATATGAACCACCGCCAGATTCCTTGATTCCACCCCCCGAAGCACCGGAGCTCATACGTCCACCTGATGACACATCTTATTGGTTTGGTCAAGCAGGACAGAGTTGGGATTTTGTGGTGGTAGTATTCGAATGGACTTCTGTTAGTGACGCTCAGTTCTATGAACTTGAAATTGCTACAACTCCAAACTTCGGTACAAGCGTAATTTACGATATTAAGGTCAGTAGCACCAAGACGACAGTGCTTTTTTATAATCCGGTTAATTGCTACTGGCATGTGAGGGCGGAAAGTAATCAATGGACGTGGTTCACCGATTGGTCAGAGATACGCTATTTGAGAATAAGGTGGCCTATTTAAACAACCCATAGTCCGAATTAGATCTGCAATACCCCAGTTATTAACATACATCGGATATCAGCCTGTGAGGTCAGAAAATAGACCAGCCTGTTTTTGTTAATGGAGAATAGTGGATTTATGCAGTAATGTTGCTACTCTTATCATCTGGATGGTAATATGTGCAGTATGAGATTTCGATCAATCTAACGCTCCTGATTATAGTAAAAGAAGCAGGTTGACTTTTGTCCTATTTACACTACAATGATATAGAGAGA
>Ga0209427_10006742_pt1 | contig 13053 bp, 20 predicted proteins | sample DeeMarSWOR136_30_FD_187465 | JGI IMG/M metagenome (GOLD analysis project Ga0209427, IMG submission 187465) | Marine sediment microbial communities from White Oak River estuary, North Carolina - WOR-1-36_30 (SPAdes) (version 2) | ecosystem: Environmental > Aquatic > Marine > Intertidal zone >... | reverse complement strand
TAGACATATTCCCGTTGATACTGGTGCTTTCGGGAAAATAGCCTACTTTTTCGACGGTGCCCAAAAGATGGTTGCCATGCGCAAAGTGGCGGAACGAACATTTAATTTGATCAAACACCGTGATGGTCTAGAACCATTACGGACCAAGGGGATTCATAATTCAACTGTCGTTTTTATAAGGATAAACTCCCCAAAAGTAATATTGTAGATGAGAAGCATTTAAAATAAGAGCAGCGATTCGGCTGAAAAACCAGAGTAAACTTCCATCATTTACAATATTGCTGGCTGAGAGTATAAAAAATTTTAGGTAAAAATAGCATGGGAGACGAATTTGCTCAAATTTAAAAAAATTTGTTTAAACACCCTTTAAGTGAGTATGACTCTTGAAAATTTTTTCTAAAATAATTATTCTGATCATTTTCATCAATCTCTTTCTTAATTGTACTAATCGCGAAAGACTAAATCCAATCGATCCCCAAAATTCAGAAACAGGGGGACGATTGCAGGGATTGAGCATCTATTCTGAGTTCGATCGGGCGGTACTGCAATGGCAACAATTACCATTAAAAAATATTCAGGGTTATCGGGTTTATCGCAAACAAGATTCTGATGTGGTTTTTACTCACATTAATCTGGCGTCGCCAGATTCGAATGAATATATTGATTATGGATTAATTTATGATAAAAAATATGACTATTTTGTTACTGTATTAGGAGTGGATTTTGAGACACCTGGTAGTGATACGGTTTCGGTTATTCCCGGTCCTACGATCATCTGGGCGACTGATGTTTACAACCGTCGTATTTTGAAAATCTCCCACGATGGAGCGCATGAAATTAAACAAATTGCTGTGGATGGCTATCCCTGGGAATTGGCAATAGATCATGATAGCGGTGTAATTTGGTATACTGATGTTCTTTTAAATCGAGTTTGTACCATTGATTCCCAAACATCGAAAATTGTCGCCTCTATTTCGAGCGGCAGACCTATCGATATCACCTTGGATGAAAAAAATGATAGAGTGTGGATTATCGACGAAACTCAAGGGAAAATAATCGTATTTAATAGACAGGGCGAAAAGATTGGTGAGATCTCTGGCTTTCAACAGCCAATGAGCGTTGATCATTATTCAGAGGACGGCTCATGCTGGGTAGTTGATTCCAAAGCTGGTACAATCACTAAAATTTCCAAATCTTTAGAGTTGGTTTTTGAGATTAAAGGATTGTTTTCTCCTTCAGATATTTCAATCAATCAGTATAATGGAGATTGTTGGGTAGCGGATAGTTCACGAATTCTAAATTTTGATTCGGTAGGTAAAACAAAGTTAATTATAAATCGAGGAGTCAATTTTCCAACTTATCTGGCTGTTGATTCAGAGCTTGGCAAATGTTGGGTGTTAGATTTAGGCTATTTCGCTTATGAATCGTGTCTAATCTGTTTTGATGACAGAGGGGAAAAGCTTATCGAAATGCCTGGCTTCAGTTGGCCTGAAAATTTAAAGGTAAATCCGTATGACCATAGTTGTATCGTGGCAAATTCCGGTGCGGGACAGATTTTGAAGATTGCATTGAATGGCACAATTATCGGACAAGTAGCAGATTACGATTACACCCGTGGATTAATTATTGAATTTTAGGGATTAAATATTATGGATCAAACAAAGTTGAAGCGAAGCGATCTCCTGTTATTTTTAATTGCCATTGTCATGTTATTGGTTTATATTAATTTCTATCCTCAAATTTTTCCGCATTCATCCTTGAAACTCAAATTAACAGAAACAGAAATCTCTCAACGGACGAATCAAATCCTCGAAGATTTAGGATATGATACTGCTTATTTTTCCCATCGTCTCACATTACGTCAATATCTTGAGCAGATTCGTTACTTGCAAAAGCAATTCGGACTGAAAAAAGCTAACGAAATTATCAAAGAAAATATTATTCCAGTTTATTACTGGAAGATCGAATTAAAAGACAAATCAGCGCCGAGAAAGGTCATTGGTTTTTCCTATGATAGTGAGGAAGGAGCAACAGAAGCCGTTGAGAACGCGTTATCAGATACGATATCATTGAGTCTAAACGTCACGGGCGAGCTCATTCAATTACAGGTTCAACTCGGTGAAAAAGATCAGATTGATACATTATCTTATGAACAAGCACAAATTCTGGCAGACTCGCTATTGAAAAAAACACAACCTGATAGATTCCATTTATTTAAATTATCTCCCTCAAAAAATGAAAGCCAGTTGTCGAGAATAGAGTATAATTTCACCTGGCAAAATAGCCAACCAGTTTATGGTGAGACAGAAACGATTAAAATATCTGTTTATGGAAATTTTATCAATAAATATCAAGCTATATTCACCCCACCAAAAGACGTTATCATATCATCATCAAAGTCAGAACTTAGAGCAATTCCAGTCGTTATTGCTTTGATCACTATCGTTATTCTTTTTATTGTGTTGCTCATTAAAAAATTAAAAAAGGATGAGATCGAATTAAAAAGTAACGTTGTCCTTAGCGTTTTAGTTACGTTGGGATGGATGGTTTTCTTGATTAACAATATTCAATTTAGTGAGGAAAAGGTACTTTTTGCTATTCTCATTTCGGTGATTGTTACCTCACCGTTTGTTTTTATCGGCTTTCTGATCGTGAGCAGTATCAGCGAATCGAGCGCCAGAGATGTCTGGGAGGAAAAGTTATTGACTTTTGATGCACTGAAAAAGCGGACGGCGTTGTTTCCTCAATTTTCTTTATCCATTTTCAGAGGACTTGCCCTCGCATTTATCACGGCTGGCTCGTTGACTTTGTTGTTGAAAATGGCATCCTTGATAAGTAGCTTCTATATGGACTTTGAAGAAACTAACCTGACCGCAAAATTTGCATTCTTACCTGTCATCTATGTGATCGCTGTGGCGCTCAGGACTACTGCTTTTTATGAATTTATTTTTCGGCTGTATTTTATTTCTACATTCAGAAGAAAATTCAATAAATCGATCACGATTATCATCATAAGTGCACTAATTGCCATTTTCTCTTATGGCGGCTATGTTGATTTAAAAATTTCTCCATATTTCATCAATTTGATAATTAATTTTTTCATCGCCGTGCTGTTTATCGTTGCTTTTATGAAGTGGGATTTTATGACTGTCTGGATCGGGGCATTCGCCTATTACCTGCTTCGAGAACTATATCCCATTACTTTTTTCGATAACGGCTTTTTCATGTGGAATGGCATCTCGCTGTGGATCATTTTTGGAATGATGATTTTGTTAGGAATAATTGGTTATTTCAGAAAAGTAGATATTCGAGCAATCCAGCGATATGTCCCGTCTTATGTTATTCGTCGGGAAGAACGAGACCGTATTCAGCGAGAATTTGAAATCGCCCGACGAGTGCAGTTTAGCTTTTTACCGAGAGAAAAACCAAAGCTAAAAGGAATCGACCTTGCCAGCATCTGTATTCCTGCGATGGAAGTAGGCGGCGATTATTACGATTTCATCGAATTGGACGACCATCGCCTGGGCGTAGTCATCGGTGATGTCTCAGGCAAAGGCATTTCCGCCGCATTTCACATGACTTTGACAAAAGGCTTTCTCAAATCACAGGCAAAATCTGGCTTGTCCCCCAGGGAAATTATGATCAATTTAAACGAGCTGTTTTACGAAAATGTAGAACGAGGCACATTCATCAGCATGATCTATGGCATTTTTGATGTGCAAGCAAGAACATTTACCTTTGCCCGAGCAGGGCACAATCCGCTGCTCATTCAAAAAGGAATGGATGAGAAAGTTGAAATTCTCTGTCCTAAAGGATTGGCATTGGGATTGGAAAAAGGAACCCTATTCGAGAGAGTAATCGAAGAATACACCATTGGCATTCAATCCAATGATATTTTCATGTTTTACACCGATGGCTTCTCGGAAGCGATGAATAACAAAAAGGAAGAATTCGGCGAGGAGCGGCTGCAAAAGCTGTTACGAACAAATTCATTACCCTCAGCCGAGCATATCATCAACCACATTAAAACTGAGATCATCAACTTTGTCGGCGATGCACCGCAACATGATGATATGACGATGTTGGTGGTGAAGATTTTGTAGGATTTTCTTTTTGTGGAGCACAATGTTTTATCTGGATGTTCAAGAAAATTCCAAACAACAAGCAGCAGAATTCAAATAAATTTCAATGCTCAAAAACTCAAAATCCAAACTGGAGATACAATCCTTTCAAAGGTTGCGAACCTTTGAAAGGGTAGCTTGCGATGGTTTAAAATTTAGCATTTCATCCGTTGGGTTGTTTCTATCCGTTGGAAAAAAATTTAAAAGAAGTGTATCGTAAAAATGAATCCGATTAAAAATATATCCCGCTACTGGCTGGTTCCAATCATTTTAATAATTCTCATTTTAATACTCGATTCAGCCACTTTGTTAAATATCTTTGAGCCAACAACTAAAATCCGAAATCTAATTCTCATTATTGCAATTATTGCATTGATTCCCTTGATGCAAAAATTTCATCAAAATATTTCAGTCTACGACAAAGTCAAGCTGCTGTTCTGGTCGGTCTTGTCTGTTCTGGTGATCAATTTTTTGTATCGAGGACAGGATTCGTTATATCGCTCCATTCAAAGTTTTTTAACTCATACGGTTATCGTCTGGTTGACAATTATCGGTATTCTGCTGGCGATCACCGCTCTTCGTGATCTCATTCTGGTGCATCGAAAGAAAAGCACCAGCAGGAATTTCTATCTGCTGCTGGCAACGATAATTATTTTTGCTTTATTTGCCAGGCAGGATTTTCCAGGATTCAATTTAAATTTAACTTCTCCTGCGACTTCCATTCCTTCGATAATACCAAGATGGATTTCCACCCTTGCTGTGATTTTTTCCGTTTTTATGGTTTATCTCATGGTGCTGAATTCGTTTCGGACGCAGTGGGTGAAGGTGCTGAACAAAGGCCAGAAAATAAAAACGTTCTTTCTCAATGCTATTATTTTTGGACTGCTTATCGTTGCTTTATTTGTCATGACCGATAGCGCTGGTAAAACGCTTGGTGCGCTTTATCAATATAGCCCAGCCATTGGCAATTTTGCCTGGGCATGTCTGCTGTTTATCTTTGTCTACCTGTTTTTTTCGATCGTTGTGGTTCTGCTCCATTTGCCAACTGCTGGCGTTTATGATCGGAAGGTAAAGGAAATATCATCGCTGCATCAACTGTCGAGCATCATTTTGGGTGTATTCGATACCGAACAACTGTCACAGATTATTCTCAAAAGGACTATCGAAGTGACTGGCGCTAATTACGGCTGGCTGATATTAAAACGTTCCAGTTCCAATGAATACGATCTCGTGGGGCAAAAAAATGTGCCGAGCAGGCTGCTAAATTATTTATCGACCAATACTTCCAATGAGCTGACGGACTGGATTATCAGCAACAAAGCAGCCCTGACCATCGATCAAATTTCCAAATATAAATTGACGTCGCAACTGGATTACTGGAAGCGAATTTCAGGCTCGCTGTTAGGCATACCATTACTATCAGGTGAGCGTGTCATTGGACTGCTGTTCGCAGTGAAAAATGTAGAGTATGGCTTTTTGCCCGACGACAAAGTATTAATGACAGCCTTTGCCAACAATGCAACAGTCGCCATTGAAAATGCCCGATTAGTTAAAAAATCACTTGAAAAGGAGAGGTATGAGCAGGAGCTAAAGATCGCCCATGAAGCCCAGATGAAACTGCTGCCTCGCAAGATGCCCCAATTTGAATTGCTCGATATCGATGCGGCTTGTATGACTGCTAACGAGGTTGGCGGGGATTATTATGACTTTTTTCAATTCGATACATCCAAGCTGGGTGTCGTAATCGGCGATGTTTCTGGCAAAGGCCCTGAGGCTGCATTTTACATGGCAGAGGTCAAAGGCATACTGGAATCACTGACCAATATCTACGATTCGCCTAAAGACCTGCTGACTCATGCCAATAAAATTCTTTACAAAACATTTGATCGCAAAACGTTCTTCAGTGCCATCTACGGTATTTTTGATATTAAGAAAAAAACTTTTACCTATTGTCGAGCAGGACATTGTCCCTTGCTCTATTGGAACCAAAATGAGGAGGATATCTTTCTGATCGAACCTGCTGGATTAGCACTGGGTCTGGACTCAGGAAAGATATTCGACACGACCTTGGACGAACAGAAAATCAACCTGAAAGCAGGCGATATTTTCATTCTCTACACCGATGGCGTGAATGAAGCCCGCAATAACAGGCAGGAAGAATTTGAGGAGCAACGACTCTGCGATGTTGTCGTCCAAAATTTTGTTAGAGATTCAAGAGAACTAAAAGGCGAAATTCTCAAACATATCGATCATTTTGTTGGTACCCAATCCCGACACGATGATTTAACAATGGTCGTAATTAAGATCAGATAGATTTTTTAATTGCTTATTTCGTTTAAATTCTGTATATTTTTTTTGTTAATATAGAATTGGAAAAAAAATGTTGGACACAAAAACTGAACTGACACAAAAATTTTCTGTTATTTTTATTTTGTGAGTGTTCAGTTTTTGTGAACTAATTTTTCTGTATAGTTAGGAGAGCAACAAATGTATAAAACAATTAAAGGTCTTTATAAAAAGGGTCGGATTATCCCAATGGAACCTGTGAAATTTGAACAGGAGGAGATTGAGATATTCATCACATTTCTTCAAGATGAAAAAGTTGAAGAGGAAAATCTATCATCAGCAGATATTCTTCTTTATACAATGGGTGATAGAGCAGTAGAAGGTAGATTTTCTGATGCATCGGAAAACCACGATCAATATCTCTATTCTCAAGGGAAAGAACAATGAAAAAATTGTTCGTTGATACAGGTGCCTGGATTGCTCTAAACAATGCGAAAGATAGCCACCATAAAAGCGCTTTGAATGCGAATAAGGACTTTTTGGATGCTAGTTACTTCTATGTTACAAGTGATTACGTATTAGATGAAACCTACACTCTTCTTCGTTTCGACGTGGGGCATAAAAGGTCAGTTGAATTTGGAAATGAAATGACAGGGCTTCACAAAAAGGGAAAAATTAACATTGTTCACATAAATCAGGTTGTACGTGAAAAAGCATGGGAAATATTTGAAAAATATTCTGACAAAGATTTTTCGTTTACAGATTGCACAAGTTTCATTGTTATGGAACTGTTGAGCATAAATGAAGCTTTTTCTTTTGATAAACATTTTGATCAATACGAATTTATCAGATTACCAATTTCAAAAATTTATTAGCTATAGAATGACAGAATCAGAAAGAAAAACCATAAAAAAATGGATCGATATCTGGCAGGAAACAGGCAAAGCCTTGCAAGAAATAAAGATACAGGAGCTTCGATCTGACGATTACTATGAAAAGAATAAACAGTTGTTGAATGAAATGCTACAATACGCTTATGAGCATCGGACGGTTCGGTTGACTAGTGGTCTGGTTGAGCAGCAGCGATATTTTATGAAATTAAGAGAAAAATCAAATAAGAAATGCAAAGAAGAATGAGCACCATCAGAATTTCAATACCTGATTCACTGCATCAAGCTGCTGTTGAATTGGCAAAGAAGGATAAAATAAGTTTGAGTCAATTCATTTCTATTGCATTGGCAGAAAAAATATCTGCATTAAAGACAGTTTAGTATCTTGAAGAACGTGCGAAACGGGGAAGTAAAGAAAAATTTTTTAATGTATTAGAAAAAGTGAGAGATGTTGAGCCAGAAGAATATGTTCGTTTGTGATTTATCGTACGAAGCAAAATCTGGCAAATGACTTTAAATGAATAATGACGAAGCAAAAAATTTGATTGGCTGCTGCGGATTATATTGTGGATTATGTAACAAGTACCAGTCGACAGCACCCAGCCGATGTATCGGCTGTCAAATGGGTGAACAGCACTCCTGGTGCAGCATCTGGAATTGCTGTGTAAAGAAACACGGCTTTGAGACCTGTGCGGAATGCGAGCAAGTGTTTCAATGTGAAATCTTCTTGAGAAGAAAAGTCACCGAGTGGATTCCAGCCGCTGATAATTTACGTCAAATTAACGAAGTCGGTTTAGAAAGTTGGCTGAGTGAACAAAAAGAAAGGCAGGCATTATTAGAAAAGCTACTGCAGAATTATAATGAAGGCCGATCAATGGGTTTTTACTGTAAAGTCTGCTCACGAATGACAATCCAGTCAATTAACAAGGCGATAGAAGAGGCCAAGAAAAAGCTTGTAAGTGAAAAAGTAGCTGAATCTGATATGAAATCAAAAGCAAAGAGTTTAAAAGCAATAATCAAAGATTTGGCTTTAGAGAGAAATGTAAATTTGAATTGAGAAGAGAAAGATGATTTAAGAATAAGGATTAACGATTTTTGATTTGTGATGGACATGGACTCCATTTCCAAAATGGAGTCCATGTAGATGAAAATCAAGGAGTTTTATAAGTGGCTCAAATCCCTGTTAAAGTAAGAAATACAATCGATAAATATTTAGCATCTTTAAAGGAAAATAATATTCCAATAAAGCAGGCAATCCTTTTTGGCAGCTACGCCAGGGGTACCTATCACGAGTGGAGTGATATAGACCTGGCGCTGGTATCCGATATATTTGAAGGCAATCGCATCGACGATCGAAGCAAAATAAGACGAATCACGTTAAGAGTTAGTAGTGATATTGAAGTTTTGCCTTACCGTCCAGAGGATTTTAATTCGGCTGATCCATTTGTTAAAGAGATTATAGAAACGGGGGTTAGGATTCTTTGAAAAAAAAATGATTTAAGAATAACGATTAACGATTTTTGATTTAGGAAGGTAAAACGACTGATTAATCCAACAATATGAATACATGAAAAGAAGCGAATTAGAACATATAATCAGGGCAGCAGGAGCAATTGCTGACGTCCAAAAAGTAATCATAGTGGGCAGTCAGGCAATTTTGGCTCAGTTTCCTGATCTTTCAACGCCACTTGTAGAATCGGATCGTTCAGAGGTATCTTTGATTAATCAAAACCGTGATATCCTGATCAAATCTATTGAAGCTGATATTATTATTCCTGATTCAGCGGAAAAGACGGAGATGGTTGAAGCGGCTCTGGGTGAGCTTTCTTTATTTCATGAGACCTTTCGATATTATGCCCAGGGCGTTGATCTTGCTACTTCAAAATTGCCCGATGGTTGGGAAAATCGGCTGGTGGAAATATGCAGTGAAAATACAAATGGTATATCAGGTTTATGTCTGGAAATTCATGATTTAATGATTTCAAAGCTATACGCTGGGCGTGAGAAAGATATAGAGTTTTTTAAGGCGGCTGTAAATCTTGGCCTGCTATCGAAAGAAACTTTGATAGACAGACTAAATAAAATATCGCTGCCAAATGAACGTAGAGTTATCATTGAAAAACATATACAAAGAGGTTTTTCAGAATGAACTGGCAAATTCGAGCTGACAAACGATCAAGAGCACTGCACAGGGCAATTGCAAAGAAACTGAGGACGAATCCCGACCTGTGGGATATTCCGAAGAAAAACTTAGCCAGATGGAAACATACGGAAGGCGGTCTCCCACCAGCTTTGATGGAATGGGAACACATTCTGAATACCAAAACGAAAGAACAGATTCTGGCAATCCTTGAGAGCGATTCCGAAGAATCGACTCGACTTCGATCTTCCAGTCCGTTTGTTGGGATCTTGAGTCAAAAAGAGAGAAACAAGATATTTGAATTTTATAGGTTTGGGGGTAAGAAGGAAAGCGTTGATTTAGGAACAAGGATTAACGATTTTTGATTTGCGAAGGAATGCGGTATGACCAAAGAAGAACATACTGATGAATACTTTAAGAAAACCAAGGAGTTTCATAAGTGGCTCAAATCCCAGTTAGAGGAAAAAATATAATCGATAAATACTTGGCATCTTTAAAGGAAAACAATATTCCAATAAAGCAGGCAATCCTTTTTGGCAGTTACGCAAAAGGTAATTATGATGAGTGGAGTGACATAGACCTGGCGCTGGTATCCGATATATTTGAAGGCAATCGCATCGACGATCGAAGCAAAATAAGACGAATCACATTAAAAGTAAGCAGTGATATTGAAGTTTTGCCTTATCGTCCCCAGGATTTTAATCCAGATGATCCATTTGTTAAAGAGATTATGGAAACGGGGATAAGAATTGTTTGAAGAAAAGAACTGATTTAGGTACAAATCGAAAATACATCAGAAATCAAAAATCGTTAATCCCTGTTCTGAGATCAAAAAAAAGAGATATGATCGTAAAAGTTAAAAACAGAAATACTAAATACCCTGATTTGACTTTTGAACAGTCCTATGTTGTAATAGGAATTGAAGCTGATGATTATCGTATTTTAAACGATTATGGACGTCCCTATCTTTATCCCCATGATTTATTTGAAATAGAAGACCAGGATGAGCCTGGTGATTGTGTGACTGAAATTGGAGACGACGGTGAACGATATTCGTATCCACCAGTTTTAAATTCCCCAGGTTTTTTTGAGGACTTTTTTGATGGGAAAGAAAATGCGATTCAGGTTTCTGCACGAAACATGGCTTGTTCACTAAAAATTAATGGGAGAAAAAAATGGATATTAAAACTGCCGTTTTAGAAGCCCTAAAAGAGCTTATCGTTCCTGACTTAGATGAATTAAAGAGTGATGTTAGGGAACTGAAGGCTGTCCAGCAGGTGACTAACAAGCGAATTGATGATTTGAATGGGCATTCATTGGATCATAGTCGCAGTCTCGACCAGGTGAGGAATGAAATTGATCAATTAAGAACCGAATTGGCTGAAAGGATGGACAGCCTAAACAATAGTCTTAGTACAAGAATTGATGTCACAAATGAAAGAATCGACAGGCTGTATGACGTCATCGTCAGACGCGAAGAACATGAGGATCTCAAACGAAATCTTTTAGACTTCGGTAGAAGACTGGAACGATTAGAGGAAAAAGTCGCGGTGATTGGCTAATTGGGCAATTTGGCGATTGGTTGATTCGGTAATTGAGGCAATATATTATTTTTTAGGCTGAAATAGGTTAACAAAAATTGATGCCAAATTTGACTGTGTAATATTTAGAAAAGTCTTTTTTAAGTTGAATTTTAGAGGCGTTAAAAAAAAATACTGATAAATATTTCGCATCTTTCTTGGTCTGCTATCGAAAGAAACTTTGATAGACAGACTAAATAAAACATTGTTGTCAAATGAACGTAGACTTATCATTGAAAAACATATAAAAAAAAGTGATTTAAGAATAATGATTAACGATTTTTGATTTACGAAGGAGGGCGCTGTGATACATGGACTCCATTTTGGAAATGGAGTCCATGTTAGACTCACGATTTTTGATTTGCGAAGGAATGCAATATGACCAAACATGATTTAGAGGAACGATTAATAGATTTTTCTGTTTTGATCATAGAAATCATAGATGAAATGCCGAATAAAAAAGCGGCAAATCATCTCTCTGGTCAATTGGTTCGTTCGGGTACTTCGCCTTCTTTGAATTATGGAGAGGCGCAAAGTGCCGAATCCAGAAAGGATTTTGTTCATAAAATAAAAGTTGTGCTAAAAGAATTAAGGGAATCATTCGTTTGCTTAAAAATAATAAAGCGGACAAAGCTATTTAAAACTAAAGAGAAAATAGATAAAGCACTGATTGAGAATAACGAGTTGATATCGATCTTTGTAAAAAGCGTCGAAACTGCCCAGAAGAATATAAAACGTTAGCCTACATGGACTCCATTTCCAAAATGGAGTCCATGTATCTGACATCAAAAATCAAAAATAAATCGAAAATCATAAATCGTTAATCTTTGCTCTGAGATCAAATGAATGAAAAGGTCTGGAGTATCAACCTTGATCTAAAACATGAGACGCTTGATCTTTCGAGATTTAGAAAAGAGTTTGTTGAGTATACGGACGATTATTTATCGAAAAGAGCCAACAATGCTCCAACCAGAGAGGAGTTTGAAAAATTATTGGAAAAAGTACCCGATGTAGAGACTGAAGACTTTGATAAATTTTGATAGAAATGTAAAGGAAAGAAATAAGAAAGCAAATATAAAGATTGGACCGTTAAAAAGTGATTAAAGAAATTATCTGGTCTTATGATAGAATAGAACATATCGCTATGCATCAAGTAACACCTGATGAATTTGAAGATATTTGTTTTGGAGATTCTTTGATCTTGCGTACAAAGAGTGAAGGAAAAAATCCAGTATATTTAATACTTGGTCAAACTTTGGCAGGTAGATACCTTGCCTGTGTCGTAATTAAATTTCCAGATGATAATGGTTATCCTGTTACGGCACGTGAAATGACAGAAAATGAGAAACGCAGATATAAAAAGTGGAGGTTCAAATGAGAAAAGAACATATCCCACAAACTGATTCCATTACGGAATTGGCTGAATTTTGGGATACCCATGATATCACCGACTTCGAAGATGAATTAGAGGAAGTAAAAGAGCCTGTTTTTGAACGACGTAAAGAGTTGAAAATACAGTTGGAACCTGATGAGGCTGGTGAAATTGAAAGATTAGCTAAATCACGAGGAATTTCAGGTATTGAATTAATACATGAATGGGTTCGGGAAAAATTAAAAGCTGCCTAATTAAAATATCCAGTTCATCCAGAGTATCCTGTGAATCCTGTCAAAAAAGATAGAATTGCAATTTGCATCTCCTCGAACGTGGTCGACGAGCTTGGGAGGAATGAAAAAGGTATTGAAATCGGAATGCTATTTGGCGCTACCGATATGCAAGTCTGGAATATCAATCTTGATCTAAAACATGAGACGCTTGATCTTTCCAGATTTAGAAAAGAGTTTGTTGAGTATAGGGACGATTTTTTATCGAAAAGAGCCAAAAATGCTCCAACCAGGGAGGAGTTTGAAAAATTATTAGAACAAGTGCCAGAGGTAGAGCCAGAAGAATATGATAAATTTTGAGAGATTTCATTAAGATTATAACTAAGATATGAGCTAAGGACTTAGAATGATATGATGAGGCATTTTTAGAGTCG
>Ga0209427_10006741_pt1 | contig 13055 bp, 12 predicted proteins | sample DeeMarSWOR136_30_FD_187465 | JGI IMG/M metagenome (GOLD analysis project Ga0209427, IMG submission 187465) | Marine sediment microbial communities from White Oak River estuary, North Carolina - WOR-1-36_30 (SPAdes) (version 2) | ecosystem: Environmental > Aquatic > Marine > Intertidal zone >... | reverse complement strand
GGTATCACGATGGTAGGTTACATGAAAAGGTTCAATGTTGTTTTTGGCAAAGCCAAAGAACTGCTTGCCAATAGAACGATGGGCGATACTGAATCTTTCAAGGCTTATGCTTACTCCTCAGATTTTCTGGGTTCAAAAAAAGGGTCAAAATCCTCTGGATCGCGAGGTGGTGCCCTAAATGATAGCGGTTGTCATGTGATAGACCTCGCCCTGTGGCTACTTGGTGATCTAGTTGTTCAGGACGTCGTCTCCTGCACCAAGAACCAACTTGGTTCAGAAACTTCAGTTTCTTTTAATGTATCAAATTCTTCTGACTTGAGAGGGCATTTTGACGTTTCACAGAGTATGCCTAATTACAGAATGCCCGAATTCGGTTTGTCAATTGAGTGTACCCATGGGAGAATAGATGTCAACGATGACAGATTGTTGTTGATTCCACATAGTGGCGAAATGCAAAAATGGTATAGACATGATCTTAACGACAACGCATATTTCTCTATTATGGATCCCGAATACTTCAGAGAAAACCAGTATTTCGCAAATTCAGTCTTGAAACGGCTTCCATGCGAACCGAGTTTTGAAACAGCCTCGAAGGTTGACTGTATTATCGATCAAGTAAGAAACAGGATAAATTAGAAATGAATTACGAAAAAATGCTATTAGTCGGCGACAATCCGTTCCATGGGATAAGCCATCTTTCGCAAGAAAGAGCAAGAACCAGGTCGGTTGAAGGTGTGTCTGCAGATGATAAGGCCAATGTAGTCTTAACGGCAATCGAGAACGGTGCTGAAGGTTTTATGTTTTCAGTGAGCGACCTTACCTTGGCAATCCTGAAGGTCATTCGCGAAAGAGAGAAGATCGGCCAAGTGAAGTTGTTCGCCATGGTTCCTTACACTTTTGAGTATGTCAGAATTGCTGCCCAAAAGGGAACACCTGGTCTGGCCAAGAGATTTGCCAAACAAATAATTTTTTCGGGAAAGATTGGGACTGCACTAGGTGGCTTGAATGCGTTTGTACGGATGAGCCCCAAACGCCTCTTGAACACTTATCTTAGTTATGAGATTAGTAGAATTGAATCTGCTGCAGGAGACAGAGCAATCCTTTCATCGATTTTGCTCCATGAAGTAATAACTGACATGAGTCTGGCACTTGGTTTTGACTGGCTCATCAAGGATTTCATTTCCTATCTTTCTAGGAAAAGCATAACTCCTGGTTTTACTAGCCGCAATCTTCCGTTTCTCGTAAAAAGATTCAAAGCTTGGAACATAGACTTGGACCGAACATGCCTTGCTATTCCTTTTAACAAAGCAGGTTTTCAGATGAACCCCTCGAGAGAGAGCTGCGAGAAAACCCTTTCGAGCACATCCCTTCCTATAGTTTTGGCTATAAGCGTTCTCGCAGCGGGTTACCATAAAGTACCTGAAGCAGCTGATTATTTGGCTGGTCTGAATAACCTTAGAGGTGTAGTTGCTGGGGTCTCGACTAAGGAACAAGCCCGGGAGACATTCCAGCTTTTCAAAGAGCGGCTAGCGGCCACTGACTGACTTTTCGATTGTTGTGAGACTGATATGAAAGCAGACGACAGCAACAAAATACATATGTAGTCTTGGATTACCTCAAAAGCGTCTCTTACTGAGCTTCTATTAAAGAACAGGCACGCGAATTATACCAAATCTTCAACAAGCGCCTAAGCAACAACAGATCAAGAAATTCAGCAGTTACCTTTATCAAAGTATATAATTTTTCCTGGTGAAGACTTCTGCTATTAATCATATGCTTGACTCTATGCGCGTTCTTTCTTGGTTCTTCAGGCACATATTACCTTTACATGAAGCGCATGGCAAAGAAACCTTGGGGTCTCTCCATAAACGAGGCATACCAACCTTCTGTAGCTATACTGGTGCCAGTTCACAACGAAGAGAAAGTAATTCAACTGAAACTGAAGAACCTCGAAAGGGTCGACTATGCCGCTGATAAGACTGAAATCTTAATCGTTGATGATGCCTCAACAGACAGGACCTTGGCTGAAATAGATGCCTACAGAACCAATAACTCCCATATGAAAATTAGGATATTCAGCAAGAAGGAACATCTTGGAAAAACCAATTGCATGAACCTCGCCCTGAAATCTGTAAATGCTGAAGTAGTTATAGTGTCAGATGCTGACTGTTTCTGGCCCTCGAATATTCTTGAAAAAGGTCTACCTTACTTATCCGACCCAACAGTTGGAGCAGTGGCTGGATCTGAATTGCTGCTTAACCCCCAGAGTTCTTGGGTGACAGTCGGGGAAGAATTCTTCGACGAGACTATAACGTCGATACGGGTGGGCGAGTCAAAGGTTCATTCTACGATTTTTTCCTATGGAGGGTTTTCCGCATACAAGCAAGCTATTCTACATGAATTCGACCATGCTGTAGATGATGCAGGTACCGCACTGAACCTGATTCAAAGAGGCTATCGGACTCTTTTGTTGTCAGAAGTTGGCTTTTACACACCTTTTCCAACTTTATGGAAGAACAAGATAGCTCTGAAAATAAGGCGTACCAGTCAACTACAACATCTCTGGATAAGATGCCTAAAGTTGCTGGTGAAGGGAAAACTAAAGCTCTCAAAGAAAATAGCTATTCCAGATATTATTCTATTCATATTTAATCCACCATTGCTTTTAGCCATCGCTGTTGTGTCAGTTCTTGCGTTTGTACAGAACCCTGCATTTCTCGCCATCTGGATATTATTCTTCATCCCAGTGTTTCTTTTTCAGAAAACTAGAAAAATAATATTCCAAGTATTGGAGAACAACTTTATTGCACTGGCTGCTCTTACAACTTTCTTCAGAAAAAGGGGTTTTGCTATGTGGAATACCGTTCAAGAGTCTCGTCTGCTGATAACTGAAGAAATGCTCAAACAGAAAGACTTGGTCTAAATAGCAGTTTGATTAGCGCAAGTAATGGAGCCTGTAACAGTTTTGTTAACTTGCCATGGTGCCTCAGTCAGACCAAGTCACATCACCAGCTCACTCAATGACCTCAACTCCAAAGCTGGATGAATGCTTGGTGCGGGTATACTCCAAAATTTTGAAATGCCTTAAAAAAATTGTTTTCTCCAATTTGGCATATCCTCCATTGGGAGAAAACGGCAAGTTTAATGTCAGATTGGGAGACATTTTAATTCCTTCTGAGACAAAGAAGTTGGGAAAAAGATTAAGACTGCGTTCCGCTCTTTCAAGATTTTGAAGCCGCACGTTGGAAATCAATAGATCTGTCGAAGGAGGCGTTATCTTATGGAGGTCATTCCGCTAGGGTTGAGATACGTGGCAAAAGTTGGCAGTAATGTACTCGATCTCACCAAACAGGCTGTATCAGATAAAAGCATTTGCGTTCAGAATAGCGATGTTTTTGTAGTGGCTTCAAAGATTGTGTCTTATGAACAATTCAGAGTTGTTAAGTCGAGTGATGTTGTGCCGTCTCATGATGCACATGCTCAGGCTAAGCAGTATGCAATTAGTGCCGAGCTTATGGAGTTGATTCGTCAAGAGGCTGACGTAATTTATGGAGGAGTGGAGCATGCGGTGTTGACACTAAAAGATGATATGCTTACTGTAAATGCTGGAATAGATAATAAGAATTCTCCGATAGGATACGTTACACTATGGCCAAACCGTTTGAAGACATGGGCAAATCGCTATAGGCTTGAACTAATGCAATTTTACCATCGAAAAGTAGGCGTACTCGTGACTGACAGCAGTTGTATGCCAATGAGGTTTGGAACGGTGGGTGTGGCATTGGTTGCATCTGGATTTAAGCCAATACTAGATTATAGAGGTTCTGTGGATCTCTATAATCGGAGAATTATAATTACTCAACAAGCTATAGCCAACAGCATAGCAACTGCAGCTCATTTAACAATGGGTGAAGGTGGGGAGCGGACTCCTATTTCGCTTGTCCGCGATGCGCCAGTGGAATTGAATGATGAAACATTTGTTGGATCCGATATGCTGATACCTTTCGAAAAATGTTTTTTCACGGGGGCGCTTCTAGACTATCTCAGGAAAAAGCAAGACAAATTAAATCAGTAAAAATATAGATAAATTGAGGATTAAAATATGTCTGAGGATAGAAAGAGTCAGGATAGACTGTTTAGTATTATAAATGCTCACGAGAACATGATTTCTGAATGCATTCCGCTAATTGCGAGTGAAAACGTTACAAGTCTTGCCGTTAAACGCGCTTTGAATTCGGATTTTATGCACAGATATGCTGAAGGTTGGGTAGGCGAGAGGGTGTACGCTGGCTGCACTTATATTGATGAGATTGAGTCGGAATGCATTCGCATGATGTCAGAATTGTTTGGTGCAAAGTTTGTGGATGTCCGTCCAATCTCCGGAGTAGTAGCAAACTTAGCAGTGTACACTGCCTTGACTAATTCTGGGGACACAACAATGTCATTGTCCATTCCTTGTGGTGGTCATATCACCACAGGAAAATATGAGCTTGGAGGTACTGCAGGTGCGGTTCGTGGTCTTAAGGTTGAGTATTTGCCCTTTGACTACAAAGAAATGACGATTGATGTAGATGCAGCAAAGAAGAAGATTGAGGAACTTAATGATTCAACACGTATACCTGAATGCCGGGTTAAACTTGTAGTCTTTGGTGCAAGTGTCTTTCTTTTTCCACACCCCGTAAAGGAGATTGCTGAACTTGTACACTCGATTGGTGGAAACGTCAGCTATGATGCGGCACACGTTGCAGGACTAATAGCTGGAAAGCAGTTTCAAGATCCTTTGAGGGAAGGAGCAGACGTTATGAGCATGAGCACGCACAAAACATTCTTCGGTCCGCAGCACGGAGCATTGGTTTCTAATGGAAAATTCGTTAATGAGCTTAAGAAGGCCGTTTTTCCAGGGCTTGTCAGCAATCATCATTTGAACGCAGTCGCAGGATTGGCAGTAGCCTGCACAGAAATGAAAGCCTTTGGAAAGAGCTATTCCAAACAAGTAATTGAAAACGCAAAGGCTTTGGGTCAAGCACTTTATGAGAGAGGATTTTCGGTCTTAGCCGAGCACAAGGGTTTCACAGAATCACATCAAATCGTAGTAGATGTTACCAAGATTGATGATGGTGGAACCATCGAGAAACGACTGGAAAAGGCTAACATTCTGGTTAATCGAAATTTACTTCCTTGGGATATTAAAGAGGGGCGTCATTTTATGCATCCTGGCGGTATACGTATTGGAGTGTCCGAAGTAACTCGTCTTGGTATGAAACAACAAGAAATGGTCGATATTGCGGAATTCATAAAGCGTTCGGTTCTGGACGATGAAAACCCTGATAATTTGCGGATAGATATAAGACAATTCCGCGGCGACTATCAGAAAATTAGCTACTGCCTTGAAAGTTGATGCTAAAATCCAAGTAGGGATTCGCGCGTGCGATGTCGCGCGTTTTATCACAGTTTTTTGTATTTGAGAACAAAGGAGGAAATATAGATTGAAAGTCTTAGCAGTAGGGGCTCACCCCGACGATATTGAATTAGGCTGTGGAGCTTCACTTAAGCTTCTCAAGGAAAATGGGCATGAAGTGTACATGCTTGTTTTGTGCAAAGGCGAAGCCTCAGGTTCCCCAGAAATTCGCGAAAGAGAATGTGCTCGATCAGCAAAAGCGCTCTGCGTAGACAGACTCTTTTTTGGATTGTTGCAAGATACCCGAATATCAGATGGATTTGAAACTATTGCACAGATTGAGAAGGTTTTGAAGGAAACAGAAGCCAACGTGGTTTTTACCCATGACTTTAAGGATGGACACCAAGATCATAGAAATGCAAGTAGAGCAACCATATCTGCCGCAAGAAACGTTGATGTAGTTTTACTATACGAATCTCCTAGTGCTTTCAGAGATTTTTTCCCCCAAGTCTTTGTCGATGTAACATCAACATTTGAGAGCAAAATGAAGGCGTTAGAAGCTTTTGGCTCCCAAGCGACAAAGGTATATTTCAAGGGCAGCAGATTAAATTCGACTGCCAATGAAAACCGCCACTTTCCATACGTCTCAAATGCGGTTGAAGGACTTGCAAGATACAGGGGCTTTCAAGCTGGAGTTCCGCTAGCTGAAGCGTTTGAAGCAAGTAAATTTGTCTGGAGCATTATAAAGAATTCTCCGCCTTAAGATAATGAGGAGATAATTTGGAAACTTCCAAAGACTTGGCTCACAGCTCCTGCTTCTTATACAAGACAGTTGAAGATGTGGCAGAATCCTGTGTTGCCTTTTATCATGACTCCCTTGAAAGAAAAGACACAACAGAAAACGTTGAACGGCGAAACCAACTTGCCAAGTGGATTCGTGATTTTCACCAGAAATCTCAAACTCTTACTCCAAAAGTTGAAGAAGCAATAGGAAACTTAGAGAAAGACTCTTGCCTAGTCTTAATGACTGCGCACCAGCCAAACCTTTTTGCTTATGGTGGAGTTCTCCGAAAAGCCACCTTTAATCAGGTACTAGCAGAAATACTCTTCAAGCGCTTAGGCATTCCAGTCGTGAGTTTTTTCGGAGTTGCAGACCAAGATCTTGTGGATGATCGCTGGGTCAAGACTGCCCAGTTGCCTGATGTTGAAAAGAGAAATGGTCTGCTTGAATTAAGGTTTGATGCACCTGAAAAACTGATGATAAATAGCATAGGGAAACCCTCAGAAAGAGTATTACTTAGTTGGCAGAATGAGATTAAGAACTGGATAAGTAGGCAGAGTGCTTCGATTGAGCGGGATCCAGGTTTCTCAAATTTGCAGCTAGACAGCAAAAGGTCTGAAAGCTTCAAGAATTTTGAAGCTTTCTGGAAGCTGATTCAAAGGGCAAATGACTTTGCCTGCAGTTATGCCGATTTCAACGCTTTTGTAATTTCTGGGATTGTGAACGAGGTTTGGGGATATGCCACGCTTTTCTCTCGATTTTCGGATTGCCAGAAGATTTTTGAAAGCGAGTTTTGTGGATTACTAGCGAGGTTTGAGGACTACTCTATATACGTAAAAGAAGCCATGGGTTCGGAAGGCAAGCTCAATGGTGGAGTATTTGGGAAGGAATCAGAAACGATTCCTTTTTGGTATCATTGCAATTGTGGCAGCAAAACCCGTTTAGCGGTTGCTTATATGGACAACTCGATTGGTGGTCGCGGTTCTTGTCTTCGATGCGGGAAAGAGTACGTGTTTGATTTCCAGTCAAAGACAGATCCCCAAATCTCTGGAATTGTTTCTCAGATATCGGCTAGAAGTCTTTCGATGCCTTTAATATTTTTTCACGGTCTTGGAACATCCTGTTATGTTGGTGGAGTAGGCGGACAAGAGTATTTAATGCAGGCTAAGTATGTCGCGAAGCGATTGGGATTGTCTTTTCCTCCGGTGCTCGTGTGGCGTCCGAAAGATTTCTATGCAGGAATTGGTCAATTGAGTGCCTTAGTGCATTTCAAAAGGATTTCAGGGACTTCTGACTTTGCGAAATACGAAAAAATAAAATCTGGGTTCAAGAAGATTTTAGGGGAAATTGACAGAGAGATACAAGAAATCGAGAAGCAGAAAGTGAACATTATGAGTAACCTTGAAATCGAAAAAGAGGAGCGGATTCAGTCTCTGAAAGATCTGGCTGGCAAACAAAGCGAGTTAAGACGAATAACAAATTACTCTGTTCTCATGCGCAATTTCAAGTTGCTGGAAAATGTAGTTGGAGTCATGAGCCTCCATCCTTGTATTGTCGATTACGCTGTAAACGTTGGTTTAGAACAAACTAGTGAGCAGTGGATAGCTTTCTTGAAAGAGAACGGCAATTTGTCTTCAAATATCAGACTTAAGACACTGTATGATGTCTTTTTTCAGTCTATCGCTGGGATGTTGGAGTGAGCATTATGAGCAGCGAAGGTTTGTCTGATCCTTGCCAATACTATTACCCCGACATGGTCCTTAATGGTTTTCCTGATTCACGGTTAGCGCTGCCGTTGCGCATGTACTGGTTTGCCTTAAAACGACATGTTTGGCATATAAGCATCCTGGGATTTCGAGGTTTTACAGCAAGAAGTGCGCGCACTATTTTTCCGTCCACTAAAATAGGCAAATTTGCTTTAAGGAACAAATCGACGAGCTCTAACGTTGCCAATTTGGGTGAAACTTTGAATCTACAGCCTGGCGATTGGGTTGAAGTGCGTTCTGCGAAAGAAATTTTTGCTACACTTGACGCACAAGACAAGCTTAAGGGGCTACGCTTTACACGTGAAATGGCTAAATTCTGTGGAAAAAGATTTCGGGTCTACAAACTTCTTAAAAAGATTATACTAGAAGCAACGGGAGAACTTAGAAAGATAAAAGCCCCGACTGTTCTGTTAGAGAACGTGTTTTGTGATGGTTCAGCACACGCAGACTGTGATAGATCCTGTTTTTGTTACTGGAGAGAACAATGGCTTAGACGAATTCCTGATGGCAGCGGTTCAAATGCAAGTCTCAGATAGCAAAATGAGGCGTATTCTCAGTTGATACCCCATTCAAGACCACTCATCGATCAAGAAGACATCAGGGCTGTTTCTGAGGTTCTGTCTTCAGGCAACATTGCACAAGGCTCCAAAGTTAAGGAGTTCGAAGAGTCAATTGCCCTTTATGTCGGAGCAAAATACGGCCTTGCGTGTTCTTCTGGTACTTCCGCACTGCATCTCGCTCTTTTGGGTCTCGGTGTTGGCGAGGGTGATGAGGTTATTTTGCCAAGTTACGTGTGTTCTTCACCTTATTTCGCGATCCTCTATACTGGAGCTAAGCCACGAATAGCTGACATAGACCCTGATGATTTCAACTTGAGTGCTCAAAACGCGAGAAAACAAATCAACTCCAAAACCAAGGCCATTATTGTTACGCATATGTTTGGAACTCCTGCAGAGATTGATGAATTGCTTGAGCTTGGTATTCCATTAGTAGAAGATTGCGCTCAATCATTAGGCTCGGAATACAGAGGAAAAAACACAGGCAGTTTTGGTGCTATATCAGTTTTCTCTTTTTACGCGACCAAAATGATTACATCTGGAGAGGGCGGCATGGTTCTCACAAATAGCCCGAGATTTTACGATCGTATAGCTGAGTATCGAGACTATGACAAGAAACTGCTATCTCCCGCTAAGTACAACTATAAGATGACGGATTTCCAAGCCGCGCTCGGCCTTAGTCAGCTGAAGAAACTCCCGCATTTCATTGAAAAGAGAGCGCAAATCGCCGCCACTTATGACAAAGCTTTTTCGAAATGCCAAGTTGAACTGCCAACAATGTCTTCCTACAAGAAATCTGTTCACTTCAGATACGTAATGAAAACGTGGGACTTGGAACAAGTTCGACAGGAAGCAAGAGAAAGAGGAGTAACCTGTGAGAGACCCGTCTTTCAACCTCTTCACGAAAGCTTGGGTCTTAAGGGCTTTGACAATTGCGACAAGGCTAAAAAACAAGCATTATCAATTCCAATATATCCCAATCTGACTGGAAGCGAAATTGAAAATATAATCAGAACGTTGAGTGAACTTCTTCCCAGAAAGCAATAGAGGCGCATTAACGCTCGAACAATTGTTTACCTTGCTCCTGCAAAGCACTAACATTAATTCAAGGTACAAATCAAAGGAATAAATTCTTCTTGGTTCTCTTGAGAGGCGATTCTATGTATTCAGCTAAGACTACTGCGCCTCCCAAGGTAACTGTTGGTATTTGCGTTAGAAATGGAGAAAAGTTCATTGAGGACGCCATTAATAGCTTGATGTTACAGGACTTTCCTCATGATTGCATTCGAGTGGTTTTCGTGGATGATGGCAGCGAGGACAAGACCCTTTCGATAATTCAGCGTCGCGCAAAATCGATGGATATGACGACTGTGGTTCAACACACATGTTGGAAAGGTACGGGGAACGCGCGGAATATGGTCATCGCCAATGCTGAGGGAGATTATATACTGTGGCTCGACGCCGACATGGTCTTTTCTCGCGATTACTTGAGCAAACTCGTGGATTTTATGGAACAAACTCCAGAAGCTGGAATTACAAAAGGAAGGGTGGCATTGATGCCTGCTGGTAATCTCTTGGCCACTCTTGAATGTTACTCTCGAGCTGTAGGTAAAATGGTGGATTACCAATCTAAGAAAGGAAGACTGAAAACTATGGGAACTGGTGGTGCATTGTATCGAATGAAAGCTATTAGGATGTCTGGCGGTTTTGACGTTGGTCTAAGGGGCTATAATGAGGATTGGGATATAGAACTGAGAATAAGAGAGGCTGGATGGGCGCTTCATTCGATAAATGTCTTTTGTTATGATTATGAAAGATATGGTTTGACGTGGAAAGAATTATGGCGAAGATATTGGATTCGGGGATATCATACACATTACTTCCTTCACAAAAGGAGAGGGTTGATTAAACACTATCGTAACTTTCCCCCAGCCGCGTTTTTGTTCGGTCTTTTTTCATCCTTCACTTTGTTTAAGTTGACGCGGAATAGAGCCGTTTTTCTTATGGCACTCCCATATACATTTAAGATGATAGCTTGGTATATTGGGTTCATAAGAAGTCACCAGGATTCCTATGCTCCTTTAGTGCGTGCTGATCAAGAAAAATAGTGATTGGAAAAACTAACCTCTAAGAGGCACACGGAGGCTCCAATTAAGAAACATTATGCACTCGCACGATAAGTTTGACTTCAAATTCTCAGTCTAAACATCTCAGTAAAAGCGTGTGATTTGAACAACTAATTTCACGCGCTAGAGCTCACGTTTTGCAAAAAGATAAGCGATTTACTCAATATCCGCAGAAGTGATACATTTCATGAAAGAAGTGAACTTGGGGATTATCGGTCTTGGCTATAAAGGCAAGACTCATCTTCATAATGCGCTTCGACTTGAAGGAGCAAAAGTCATAGGGGTAGCAGACACTTCTGAGAAAGCTTTAAGTTACGCAAGAAAGCTCGGCGTGAGAAGCGTATACAAAAACTATGAGGATTTAATAAAGAGCAATCAGCTTGACGCTGTGGTCATCAGCCTACCAAATTTTCTCCATCTTGAAAGTGCTACAAAAGCCGCAGAAGCGGGGAAAGACATTCTACTGGAGAAACCACTCGCCCGGAATGTAGCAGAAGGCGAGAAAATCTTGGCGTGTGTTGAAAACAGCTGCGTCAGGTTGATGATGGGTTATGATATGCGGTTCAATCCACTGTTTAGGGAAATCAAAAACAAAATTGATGACGGTTATTTTGGAGACATTCAGATTGCAGGGGCTACTAATGTGAGTGCTGGCCCTTTTAGCTCTAGAAGCGATAGGGCGGGCCCCATTCCGGTTTCACCTTGGTGGTTTGACAAAGATCTGTCTGGGGGCGGCGTATTGTTGGATCTTGGGTCACACTTGGTCGACTTCTTATGTTGGTATTTTGGGAAAGCCGATTCTGTGAAGAGTTATTTGGGTTATATGTTTAACTTGGACATGGAGGATACTGCTACTTGCGTGCTAGTGTTTGAAGGAGGTCCAATAGCGACTTTTAATATAGGTTGGTTCTCAAGGGATTTCTTGCTGTCAGTTCAGATTTGCGGCACGGCTAAGAATTTGTCGATCCAAGTTGCCCCTTTGAGAACTTGGGAGAGAGTTGGCAAGGATCTCAAGAGCAAGCTCGGTGCGCCAAATTGCGACCCTTTTTATCTGGAGCTTGAGTATTTCGTGAAGTCTTTGCAGAGGGATGAGAACCCAAAGCCTTCCTGTGAGGATGGATTGATATGCCAGAAGCTTATAGCTTCTGCATACAAGAACTCGTCCAAGAAGAGTGAAATACACTAATGGAGGAGGCTTGAGTTTTGAGCCTTGTGAGTTTTGTGCATATGCGAAACCACGCGTCTGACGCGTTAAGAGACGCTATTGAGAGTTCAATGAATCTCATAAACTTCAGTTTTGAGAAAACCGTGAATAAAATCGTAATTAAGCCGAATATGTGCTATTATTATCATCCGTCCACTGGACAGGTTACTGATCCTTGGTTCGTGGGAGTTCTAATTGACGTTTTAAGAAAGAATTTTGGTGAAGCGTGCAAGATTTTTATTGCGGAATCTGATGCAACTGCTATGAAATGTAAGCATGTATTTGGAATGCTTGGCTATGATGAATTGGCTAAAGAGAAGAGTGTGGAACTAACTAACTTGAGTGAAGCAGAGAGTAGAATTGTCGAGATTGAAGCTGGTAATGAGCAGTTCAAGTTTCACGTGCCAGAATTGTTTTATGAATCAGACTTGGTGGTAAATGTCCCGAAACTAAAATATATGAGTGAAGTGAAAGTCACCTGCGCTCTGAAGAACATGTTTGGATGCAACGCTTATGCAAACAAATCTGAATACCATAAAGCTTTAAATGAAGCGATAGTTGGCATAAACAAGTTGGTAAGAACTGGTTTAGTTGTTATTGACGGTTTGATTGTTAGCGGCAGATGCACCAAACGATTGGGATTGGTAATGTCCAGCGAGGATCCTGTTGCGGCAGATGCTGCAGCATCCGATTTAATGGGAATTAACCCAAAGTATGTAAGACAGATCGTTTTAGCCTCGAATGAAGGTGTGGGAAAAAGGTATTTCACACCAGTTGGCGATTTCTCTTTTTTCAAGAAAGAATTTCCTAAGAGAACTTCAAAAGACAAATTTAGAAGTGCAGTCGCTGCTGCTTATCTCCGAGCATTTCAGTAAGAGTGAACCCGAGGCAGGCAAAAACACGTAATAGAAACGCGTTAGCAGAGAAATTTATTGAGATAAGACCAGCATATAGAAAGCCAGATCAGTTATCTGAAGATCAGGCACTGTTGAACTCGAAGACATTGGCAAGTGAGTAGATAGGGTAGTTTTGATGACCTTGAAAGAAAACTTGAAGCATTAATGGGGAAACAATATAAGCATTACAGATTTAATCAAGAAGAAGAGTGGTCAAAACCAGAAATAGAAAAATACTGTCTTCCAGCCGATAAAAAAATAATTCAAATGAAAAAAATCTTAAAGAAGCAAAAGGTAAGAGTGAGATTCTTTGAAATGTGCTATAAA
>Ga0209427_10006739_pt1 | contig 13057 bp, 5 predicted proteins | sample DeeMarSWOR136_30_FD_187465 | JGI IMG/M metagenome (GOLD analysis project Ga0209427, IMG submission 187465) | Marine sediment microbial communities from White Oak River estuary, North Carolina - WOR-1-36_30 (SPAdes) (version 2) | ecosystem: Environmental > Aquatic > Marine > Intertidal zone >... | reverse complement strand
CTTGTCTTTTCGGTGGCTTCGTGGAGGCCCGATTCCGCCTTATCCATGTTGCCGGCAAATTGCTGGGCCCCATCCGCCAGTTGTTTTGGTGTTGCTAAGGCCTCTTTTGGAATCTGCTGCGCAGCTTCTCGAGCGGCTTTGGCTGCGCCTTTGAACAGGCTTTCTGCATCGGTTCCGGCGGCCCGCGCCCTTTGAGAAGCCAGCGCAATTTCATTCTGAGCGAGCTCATCTGCTTTCCCGGCCAATTTCTTGGCCTTTTCGTTTAGCTCTTTCAGTTTTTGGTTCTGCTCAGAAAACTGCCGGTCTTGCTGATTTTGCTTTTCTGCAATTTTCTCCAGCCGTTCTGCAATGTCGTCCTCCTTCTGTACCATATCTCTCAGGCCACTGATGGCATGTTGCAGTGCATTGTCGGCAATTAAGCCAAGTTCTTGCTGCATAGCCTGGTCCTGCTGGAGCTGCTGTTGAAGACGGGACATGAGCTGCTCGGGGGATAATCCTGCGATTTGGGCCAATTCATCTACTTGACTGTATTGACCGTCCATTTGGCCTGCCAATTGCATCTGCTGCTCAGCCTCTCGCAGGGCCGTTCGAGTCGGTTCAGGATTGCCTGCCTCAAGGTTCTCGTAGTGCCGGGCGACAAGCTGCAAGGCCTCGTCCAGCTTTTGTTGCTGGGCAAAAGCCGAATCCAAAGCTTGCTCTTGTGCCTGGGGTTCAGAGCTTGCTGATGCCTGACGCAAGAGATTCTCTGCCTGCGGAGGCGGCTGCTGAAGAAGCGCCATCGCATCATCGGCATCTCTGGCCCTCTCCTGGCCTTGCTGTGTGCTGAGGTCCTGAATGTTTGCATCACGGCGAAGCGCATCGCGAACACTATCGAGACGAGAATCGAGCGCCTGCTGCTCACGCATCAATCCACGAGCTTCCTGGCCGACGTCATCAGGCTGACGAGAATGTGGCCGCTCAGTTAACTGCTCGGTCTGCTTCTTTAGCTGGTCGCTCTGCTGGGCGGCGGCTCGTAGCTGGTCGGCCAGAGAAGGAATATACTCAGCAATCACTTTTCGCGCATCTTCTAAGTAAGGGGTCAGTTGCCGCCTCACATCAGCCAGTGCCACGGCTATTTCATCCATCTGGTCAGTTACGAATTGAGGATGGTGGTTCATGTCTTGTCTTTGACGGGCTTCCTGGCCGACCGCTTTCAATGAATCGGATTTGAGAAGAGCACTTAGAATGTTTCTGATTTCGTTGGGCATGCCGGCGTTTCTAAGCTTGGTGGGCGCAGCTTTGATGCCATTTTCCCAATTGTCCCACTGCTCCAAAGCTCCGGGCATTAGGTTGCGCTTCACTCCTGCCCAACGCTCGACTGAGGCCATTTCGCCAAGATGCTCTGCGAGTTCATCTACGTAGCGACCGGTTTCCAATACGCGATAGGCTTTGTGAATCCGGTCTATATCAGAGGCAGTTTGTTTTGTGGTAGGCGCGTCAGCCGCCCTGGTTTCCAGGACTTCAACGGCCGTCGCCGTATTTGCGGTATCATTAACGAATAAGTAACTTGGCTTGGTATGCAGGTCTTCCAGTTGTGCACGGTCTTTAAGCTGTCCGGTTGCCGAAGCCCATCGATGGTCACTTTCCTGGCTTGCCTGAGTCGTCTTCGTTCTCTGCTCATCTATTTGCCTCTCTGCGATATTGGGTTTGCTCTGCAGCTCCTGCAACTTTCTTCGCTGATTGACCAGATCGTCAAGTCTCCACTTTAGTTGCGACAGCTCACTGGCCGTTTCTCCGAGGGACCTTGCCAGATCCTCCTTTGACCTATCTGCCTTTTGAGAAATGGTGCCTCGGGCGTGGAAAAGTCCTCTCGTTGTTTCGTCGAGCGCATCTCTGACGGTGTTGCTACGCCTGATCAATTCCTCTAACGCTGGCTCATCCTTTCCAAGCACGGCTTCGAGCTCCGCACGTTGCTGTTCAATCTTCTTCTGGATGTTTCTGGCTTGCCTGGCCTGATTGTATTCGGTATGCACGGCCAGTTCATCGAGCATCTGCTCTACAAACTGCTGCTCCCTCATCGCAGCTTGCTGACGGCGCACCAGGCGTCGCGTGATCATCGCCTTCTCGCCGTCATCCGCCTTTTGTAATTGACTTTGCGTCTCAGATAACAACTCACCTTGGTTCTCACAAAGTCGTTTGACTTCTTCCCAAAGACTTTGTGCTTCTTCCAAGGCGAGAAAATTCTGATACGCGCGTCGCACCTGCTCGGCCAGATTCCTCAGATGACCGGTCGCTGCCTCAATCTGCTTTAGCTGGTTTTCAGCCAGTGTCCACGTGGGGCCAGCATGCCGGAGACTTCCATGGACTCTGTCCAGTGCATCATGCCGCAAGCGGCTCAACATTCGGCCAACCAAAATTGCGTTTTCAGATTCTCTTCTTGAATCCGATTCATAAAGGGCATCTCTAAGGACGCTCCAGGCCGAGTGACTTCGCAGTTCTACCTCATCAGATCTCACCTGGGCATTCAGAAGGGTCTGCCGATGTTGGTCCGTATTGTCAGGACGACTATGGAATTCCTCTTTTAGCTGGTTTGATTCTTCCTGCAACCGCCCGGTGGTCTCAGAAAGCCTCTCTAATAGAGCCAGGATCGTTCGCAGCCTCGCAATATCCTGAAACTTCTGGATGGTGAAATCGGGCGAACTGATGGTGATTTGTACAACGCGGGACTCGCCGTGATTGCCTTTTGAGTCGGTTGCTACCAGCTTCGTCAAAACCTGGTCACCTGGCTTTAGTCTCATGTCCAACAAGTCCCAATCTCTCTTGATAGCTGCTTCTTTGCCCGGTTCTGTCTCTAATTCGATCTCTTGCCATAACCCACTATTGATGCGAAACGTTTGTTTGACTGTTCGCAGCCCTAAGTCATCCTTGGCCAAGCCCTCCAAACGGACAATGGCGTCGGACGGCAGGATTGGATTTTCTTCAGGCTTGTCGATGGTGACACTCGGGATCAAATCCGGCAAAACGGAGATCTCGTAGCTGGGAGCGAATTTGTTTTCAAACTGTGTTTCTTCAGCCACCAAATGTACCCGGTAGGTGCCCGACGTCTTGAATTCTATCTGCCCGGATAATAGAGACTCACCGGCGATATTGAGTTTCGTAGTGTGTTTTTCTTCTTCGGTCTCTATCCACAATTCTGCCTTGCCGATGGGCTGATCCACCTCGATTTTCAAGTCAACGGTGCTTGCCTCCAAGGCCTCGACATCCCCCGCAGGTTCGACGAGCTGTTTGTCCTTCAGGCCAGAGTAAGCAGGATAATGATACGTTTTGCCAAAGCGCCTCACGTGCGGGCGAGGTCGTGACGCCACGGTGAAATAGCGTGTAGAGGCCCTGCCGGAAAACACACGATAGCTGAGACGCTCGCCTGCTATGACGAGCGTAGCCGCGAAACGCTGCTCACCGATCGGCTCCATCTGGACCGTCGCGGATTCTTTCTCCAGCCATTCGCCGAAGGATTCAATAAACACTTCATGCCGGCCCGGCTCGCTCAATTGCGCTATGATTGTTACAGGGTCGCCGCGGGGAATAATCGCCTCCGGATCAGAAGGCTCGACGATTTCGATTTGCAGCTTTGAGACCCGACCGATATTTGCGGCGGGTGCAAAGGCCCGCGCCATCAGTGTTGTGTACTGTAAGCCCGGTACAAATAAAAGTACGATGCATGAAGCCATCACTGCGGCGGCCAATAGTGCCCACTTGCGAATGACAGAAGCCGGCAACATGGCTTTGACGTGGTAATCTCTTACCAAGGACGCGACCTTCTTTTGCTGTAAAGACCGAAGTTCCTCGGAGTCCCATACCTTCTTCTTTGGCTCTCCAAGCTCTACGGCGGAAAGGACTTCTTCCTCCAATTCCTTGTGTCCTTCTTCGAACATCTGCGCCAACTCCCGCAGATTAGCGGAGCGCAGAAACCATCGAAGTGACGTCAAATAGAAAGCGGCCAATACCAAACCATAAGCAATGAGGCTCAGAATCAGCCGAACCACTTGGGGAAGAACAAATAGAAAATCGATAAAGGAAATGACGGTCATGCTTATGAGGACTGTTGCCAGCAACGCGCACAAGCCGCGGAGGGCAATCAAGCGTTTCCTGCGTTCTTCATAAGCCTTGAGCTTATATAGCGTGATGGGAGAAAGCCGTGTGTCCATCTGACCCTATGATCAATACACCTCCATCATTACAACATACCTGCCTTTTTTCGCAGAATCCACTCTATTGTAATCAATCCCACTACTATTGTAAACCACCAATAACTCTGCCACAGGGCAGTATCACTCTGCATGACCTTCCCCTCACTGAGCAACTTAAGTGTCTCGGTAAGGTCACGCGTATCTTCCTCACGATAAAATTCTCCGCCGGAATTCATAGCAATCTGTTTAAGCAGTTCCTGGTCACAATCCAACTGCGCCAGCTCACCTGCCTGGGGCGCTTGTACGTAGAACTGAGCACGAGCCAGCATCTGCTCCGGAGGATATCCCAGTACGTTGATCTTGACTTCGTATTCGCCTATCTGCAGAGCAGCGGTCTGGCCGCGAAATTGTCCGCTCTCTTTATCCAGCAACAATGGGATAGATGCTACTTTTTGCCCATCCTTAAATAGATTGGCGTTTGCAGTGGCTTGCGTGACCGGATTTCCCTCGGTGTCACGTATCTTGGCCCGAATCAATGCGGTCTGTCCTGGTGTGTACACCAACGGCCCTGCATCGAGGGAGACGAAGCGATCGCTAACGGCAAAAGGCTGGGCCATAACTAAATTTCCCATTTGGTTCCAGTACCGCTGGTGGTACTCGTCGGCCACCCGATACCGCCAGCGCCATGTTTCATCGAAGGCGGCAAAAAGCACCTTACCTGCACCAAAACGCCGAAAGACAAGAGCGGGAACCTGACTATCCTTTAACACGGCCTCGATTAAAACCTCTGCCGCCGGCAAGGGGTCGATTGAAGCTAACCAATGGGGCGGTTTCAACGAGGCCCATATCTCCGTGTTCGTTTTATCACCTGAGCTGAGAACCAGCGCCGCCATGTCCACTCCCTGCTGCGTCAGCCGCAGGACACCTTTCTCCGTCAGACGCAAAGAGTGGGGGTTTGTGATCGGTTCGGTGTCTGCCCATTGCACCGGAATCAGCTCGGCCAACGATGTTCCAGCATAGGCCTGCAAGTTCTTGCGCAGACCGTCTATGAACACTAAGCCAATTCCACGTTTCGCCACGGCATCACACATCCATTCCATCTCGTCGGCCTTTAGAAACTCGGCAGGAAAGTCGCCAATGATGATGAGATCGTAGTTATAAAGCAGCTCTCTTTTAGAAGGAAACATTGTGGGTCCGTCACCTCGTTTGATGCCGCCGCCCGGCGCAGAGGGGTCAACCAGCAACGCAGTGACCTCCCACTTTTCGTCTCGGTCAAAAAGGTTGCGAACGTAACGATATTCCCAGCGAGGCCTGCCATCTAAAATGAGAATTCGGTTTTTGTGAAAGATAGACCGAGTCCTGAAAATCTGGCTGTCATTATCCGGCTCGGCATCCGGCTCTTCCAAACCAACGACAGCCGCCTTCAATGTCAAGGGGAAACTCTGGTAGTGCAATTCTCTGTTTTTCCCTTCGAATTTCTTTTCCAAAAGCTCTTGGACTGCGAAATCATATTCAATGAATCGGCGACCCACGCCGGTGGTCTGTAGTGCTTCCTCCCACAGCGTTTGCTCTTCACAAGTAACCTTAAGGACGAACGGCTTTCCGGCGGTTATGCGATCCTTTAGATATATTTTGCCCTTGACCCTGTCTTTGTGATAAACCGACTCAGGGACCTCCACGGCTATTATGGCAATATCTTCAGCTTTCCGCAACGCTCCGACGCCAACGGTGTAAACGGGAATCTCCCGACTACCACAAACCTTCGAAAGATGCACCGGTGTGTCACCGTAATTGTGACGGCCATCCGAAAAGATGACCACTGCCAACTTGCCGGTTGTTTGTGTCTTTTTTGCCGGATTCGACTGTTCTTGACCTATTCCGATCGCTGTTTTCAATGCCAGCCCCACGTTCGTAGCCGGTGCATCAGGAGCAAGCGACACCTGCGAGAGGATTTCCAGGGCATCATCCGCTTGTCCGGCCTGGCTGTGCCACAGCGGCTCAATCCCGGTGTCAGAGAAAGCAATCAAATCTATGTTGTGGTCTTCTGCAAGCCGAACCAGCAGCGGTTCCTCTCCTGTAAGCAGGAAAGCCCCAACGCGCTGCAGCCTGTTCATTTGATCTATTTCACCAATTGCAAGATCTATTTCTTCAGCGTTAGATAGTGACAGCTTGCTCGCCCATCCTTCAAAAGACGACTGCAAATATTTCTGCCAGAATGCTGTCTTTATCAGGATTTCAGAGTATTTGGCCGAAAATGCCTCCGTGTCCGTTAAAATGTTTTTCTTCGTTAGCTCGCGAGCCGGCTGCAACAAGTCGGTACGAAACTGCTCTAAAGCAGCTTCCTGTGAGGTAAGATTCGACTGCTCTGTGTCACCGGACTTGTACGGCGACAGGAACGCACCCGGAATCGGCTGCTGCTTGGTTCCATCGGGCAGTTGCCAGGCGACAGCAATGTGGTCCCCGCCGGTCTGTTCGATATGCAGTGTCTCAATATAGTACCTGATGCCGGACTGCAACTTGATGGGTTTGGACTTCTGTTCGGGTCTTTGCTCCCAACGGTCAGCAGGAACCGACCCGGAGACCCTGGCAATTAACTCCCTGTTGGCCGGATTCTCATCCGTACTCAAATATAGCCAGCTTTGGTCGTCACTGGCCACCCAAAAAGTGTATTCACCCGTCACAGGCGGATAGACATAGCCGGATATCTTTGTTGCATAGTTGTCCTTCCAGTTTACCCGACCTCGGAATTCTTTCATCTGAATCGAGCCGGATGGGTACTGGGGATAGCCCTTGGTCCTCTTGATACTGTTCAGATCCGAGCCGCGGACATTGTTCCAGTACTCGTAAAGAATTGTCCCCTTCTTCGTGAAAGTGCCCATGCTGCTATCAAGCTTGATCCGATTCAGATGGAGGTATGCCTTTTCAATACGCTCAAGCAGATGCTCTGCGGTTGCTTCGATATTCTCTGCGGAAAACTGCTCCGGCGGTGAATGCCGTCTCACCTTTTCAAGCTCTTTTTGCATCGCCAGCAGGTCCTGGGACAACACATCTTCAGACAGAAATCCCAACTGTACCGCGTTTAGAATCTTTCGACCGGGACTCATGGCCTCATCGGTGACACCCATACTTCTTGATGCGTCGATAAAAACCAGTATGCGAGCGAGCTGCCCCACAATCCAGCGATGATGAAGAACGGGACCGGTAAGCATCACCACCAGCAAAAAGACCGCCAGACAGCGCAGGGCAGGCAAAAGCCAGGCGTAGATACTCCCGTACTGTCGCGTTTCGCGGCGATAATAAAACCACGCCACCGCGGCCAACAATATGGCCGCGGCCAATCCGAGCAGCAAAGGCCAATCGCCGATAAAACGCAGGTCTCTCATTGCTTGACCCTCGCGAAGCGCTGTTGGAGAAACATCTCCAGAAACATAAAGATGAGCACGCCTGCCAAAACGAGCTTCCAAATCTCCCGCCCGAACCGACGTTGCCTGTCCAGATCAAAAAATCCCTCAGCGGAAGTGACTGCTTCGGCCTGCATTTGGTGAGCCAATTGATCAAATTCGCCGTCACTGAGCAACCTCAGATCAGATTCGGCTGTCGAGGTATTGACGACGAAATGGATCGTATCATTATCTGGTGTCTCTAATACATACAAGCCGGGTCTCTCTGTATGACTGAATTCCAGCAGGCTATGGTTCTCTTCCCGCACAGCTTTGAGCTCGTGCCTTTTTCCCTCCGGGTCGGTCATTACCGCGATTTTCTCCGCAGCATCCGGATGCAGAATCGCCGCCAATTGCTGGCCCACCTCCACGTTGCGCGGTGGATATACCTCAGCAGCAAGATATGTCACCAACTGCTGCATCAACTGCAGGTAGGCCGGGCGAAGGGGAAGATTGCTCCAGTCGTCATCGCAGGCCGTGCAGCATTGAATCACGCGTCCAGCTCCAAATCTCTTTTCCACCAGAAAGGCATCCCCGGTATCCAGTTGTGCTAATGTAGTCACCGTGTCCGGGCTTGACTGCTCGACAATGACTTTGAGCCAACTGTGAATCCTCATTGACTGTAAGCTTCCATTGCGAGGGTCGTTAAAAAGTTCCAAAGCAGGATGTTCATAGTGCTGGCCCACGATACCGGCAGGCGTCACGTTCTGATTGTCACTCGTATAGACGGTCTCCGCAAACCGGCAGGCCAAAACAGCCCTTCCCGGAGCAAAAAGTTTGTCGTTATACCATTGTGAATTCACCCGGTCACCTGCAAAGACCAGCATTCCCCCCCCGCGCCGGATGAAATCTCGCAGTAATGTCACCTGCAGGTCGCTCATCTCTCGCACGTTGGCTAATATGACGACGCGATGGACCAGTAGTTCCTCAGCATTCAGCTTGTCCTGGGTAATGACTTTGGCCCTGATCAAGTCACTCTTTCCGGAGGCATCGAAAGTGAAAGGCTGCAAGGCAATCTCCAGATACGCCGTTTCGGACTGCATGGGCTCCGAATTCGTGTCACCGCTGATCAACAAGACCGGCAGTTTCTCCCAGACAGGTATGCTGTAACGCTTGACATTATCGGCCTTGAGGGGATCAGCGTCAGCATAAATCTCGACAACATGTGAACCGGGAGTATCGAAAGTGTGTGAGAAAACGACCTGATTATTTTGGCCAGCCTGTACCGTAATCTGCGAGACCGAGCGGTTTTCCCCATCTACGCGAAAGAACACCCTCAGATCTTCGAACCCCCGCTTGCCCCAGTTTCTTATGTCTGAGCGAACACGTACGCTCTGCCCCGCTCCGATGATTGGCCTTGACAAATCTAACGATTCAACGGCAATATTGTCCTCGACCTGCTTGCCCACATGAAGCATCGTCAATCTGGGACTGATCGGCAGATTCTGAATCAACTCTAAGCTCCTCCGACGCGATTGCGCGCCGTCCTGGTTCCAGCTCACTCTCTGAAAGTCACTTACGATTACCAACTCCCTGTCCGCATAGTGCGCCTTGGAGAAAAACATCGCAGCTCTCTCCAGACCTGCAGCGACATCGGCCATCCCGAATCCCTGATGCCTGGTGGAAAGCGCTCCTCGCACCCTTGAGCGGTCAAACGTCGGTCCGATCCGGGCAGATTCTTGTCCTGTCATCCACTCAACCGTCACCTCTGAACCGCGGGGAAGCGAGTTGATGATCGTGCTTACCTCTCGCTTCGCTTGAGTGAATAGTGAGTGCGTCGTGGGACAGGCGTTCATCGAATAACTGTTGTCAACGAGGAATAACATCGATGTCTTCACATCGCCAAGAAGGGCCTGCATGCCGGTCAGCACGGGTCTGGCCATACACAGCGCCAATAGAATTGGAATCGCAAAACGAACCATCAGCAGAATTAACTGTTCGATCCTGAGCCTGCGACGTTGGGTGCGCAGAATCTGTTCTAATAGATGCATTGCCCCCCACGGCAACAGCCGAAAACGGTTGCGGTTAATAATATGAATAATGATGGGGATTGCCCCCGCCAAGACCCCTCCCAGAAGCATCATATTCAAGAACGTCATCAGCGTTTCTTCCTAAGCGTCAGATACCTGGCGAGCGCGTCGGCGTATGGCTCATCGGTAACCATCGGCACAAGGTCGATTCGATACTGGTGGCAACCACTTCGCAATTCTTCACGAAACGCACCAAGCCTTTCCAGGTATGCCTTACGCAAATGCGCAGGGTCCACCAGGTATTTGATGTTCTTCCTTTCCAGGCACTCAAATTGCATCCATTGCTCGAAAGGGAAATCCAGCTCTGCCCGATCCCATATTTGAAAGACGATCAATTCATGGTGTGCATGCCGAAAATGGGCAAGGGCCGACATCAGCTCCGGCAAGTTACCAAAACAGTCGGAGAGGATAATCAGTAATCCCCGCCGATGAATCTTGGGCACCAAATCGTGAAAGACCTTGGCCAGTTCCGTCTCCTTGCCGGGTTTTGTCTTGGCCAGTGCGTCAAGAATGATTTTGAGATGCTTCGGACGCGAACGCGGCGGGACATAGGTGTCTACCTTCTCGTCAAAAGTCACCAATCCCACGCCATCGGACTGGCGAAGCATAAGATGTGAAAGACACGCAGCTAACCTCACGGCATAATGAAATTTGGTCACCTTCTGGCTGCCGTAATTCATGGACCCGCTTTTATCAAGCAGAATCGTCGCTCGCAGGTTCGTCTCTTCCTCGTACTCGCGAACATAAAACCGGTCTGTTTTTCCGAAGACTTTCCAGTCGAGGTGTCTAATCTCGTCACCAGGCACATAGGAGCGGTGTTGACGAAACTCTACGCTGAAACCTCTATGCGGCGAGCGGTGAAGACCGGCACAGAAACCCTCTACCACCAACCGGGCCACTATCTCCAACGACCTTATTTTCTGTATGTCCTCTGGTGTAAGGACTTCTGCTGTCTGAGCCATAGGTAATCACCCACATCGGCCGGGCGAACCTCAATCGCGTTACAATGCCTTGGGTTTTCGTCGTGGGACGGATGCAAGCACTCTGTCGATAATGTCATCGACCGTCATCCCCGCGGCTTCAGCATTAAAGGTTCTTACAATGCGGTGTCGCATGACCGGATGTGCGAGTGCTTCGACGTCTTCCAGCGACACATGAAACCGGCCTCTCAGCAAGGCCCGCACTTTTCCTCCAATCGTCAACATTTGACAGGCCCGAGGTCCGGATCCCCATTCCACAAGCTCTTTGATGAAATCAAGAGCCTCGGGCTCAGTTGGACGTGTGAAGCGCACTAAGTCCAGTATGAGATCGGTCACATGGTCAGGAACCGGGACCCGACGCGCAACTTTTTGACACTCAATTATCGTCGGACCTGTAATTACCTGCTTTAGTTCTATATCCAATCCCCCGGTAGTGCGTTCGATAATTTGCCGTTCTTGGGGCCGGCTGGGATAAGTCACTTTGACGTGAAACATAAATCGGTCTTGCTGGGCCTCGGGCAACGGATAGGTCCCTTCCTGCTCGATCGGGTTCTGGGTAGCCAGCACAAAGAAAGGCTCCTCCAACCTCATGGTCCTGCCGCCGACGGTTACTGAATGCTCCTGCATGGCCTCAAGCAACGCTGCTTGTGTCTTGGGCGGCGTACGATTTATTTCATCGGCAAGAATCATCTGAGCGAAAATGGGTCCCTTTTGAAAAACGAGTTCTCGTCTTGCCGATACAGGATTTTCCTGTATGATATCGGTGCCGGTAATATCCGCGGGCATAAGATCCGGCGTAAACTGAATGCGTCTGAAAGAAAGCTGCGCCACTTCCGAAAGACATCGCACCATCATCGTCTTGGCAAGACCCGGTACTCCTTCCAGAAGGCAATGTCCCTGAGAAAGAATTGCGATCATCAATTGCTCGATCACCTCGTCCTGGCCGACAATAAATCTACCGATCTCTTCTGTAATTTCTTTGTATGCCCTTACTAACACTTCTGCCTGTCTGGCGTCGCTCTGCATGATGAGCACCTGTCCCTTAATAAAATAATTCGTGAACGTAGAACGCTTTTATAACCTAAAACAGTGTTTTTTTCAACCTAAATCTTGGGCCTTTGCAACATAACTCAAACACAAAGTCCCTGAACTGGCCTGAGTCTGGGCTGGTCCTGCCAGCGTACAGAAGCCAGTGCGCACGGAAGCATGTTTCCTTTGGAGAAATACTGGAGAAGCGGCCAGGAAGAGCGAGGGTCTTTCGTGGTTCGATGAAACTTGTGGTTTGGCCAAAGGAACTGGTGGCCCGCAGTACGCCAATGGGCCGAAGTGATCGACGTCTCAGCGACCCATTATCTGCAAGTTCCACAAAAGTTGCATGACAAGGCTGCCGCAAATGAAGCTCAAACTGCCAAAGAAACTGCCATACAATCAGAAGATACAATGAGAGCGGCAAAACGAGGCGACCATAAGATGAACTTCCGTAAGGACTTATGGCAATGGGCGGTACTGGACTTGAACCAGTGACCTCCTGCGTGTCGAGCAGGCGCTCTAGCCAACTGAGCTAACCGCCCTGGCAAACCGCTCTTGATGATATGGTAAGAAAATACAAAAGGCAAGGATTTTTGTAATGGTCAGTTTAAATTTCTTCTGATGACCGCGGCGGTCGAAACCGTTCGCTGCGCATTGCCGCTGGCAACGGTTATGGACATCTGAACACTTTTGACTTTTATCTGCGTATCTTCAATCACTGCATTCTTTGTGAAAGTCATCGCGGTCACGTTGTCACAAAGCACATAATCGCTATCGGACGCATCGTCGTTTGTAACCAGATAGAGTTTGTTGTCCCCATCGTTGTATCGATACGTGATATCCTGGCCGCCAGCGGTAATCAAGGTGCATTCAGTAGCCGGCGAGTTAGGATCCACTGCATCCGCCGTTCGAAGCTGGCTGGTCATCCGGAACAGCGCCTGCCGGGCGCTGTTCATTGTCTTGAAGATGTCCTCGTTTTCCCGATAATTCATGATCGAGGCGTTAAAAGCGACAGCCACGGCGGCAAGCAATATGCCTGCGATCGCCATCGCCAGGAGCAATTCTGCCATCGTAAAACCAGTTTCATATCTCGTATGCTGCATTGTGCCTCTCACAATTCGCCTACCACTGTACCGGGCGCATGTCACGTCATTCAGTATCGCGCCCGAAGCCAGCTCATTGAGCTGATTCCCCTCGAGTTCAAGGACACCTTGACGGTGACTCGCACAAAATAGCTGCTATGGTCGCCCACCACCTGTTCAAAATCCGACGCACTGACATTTTCAACCGTGATCTGCTGGCTGAACCCCGCAAAATCAGTCAGGAGGTTTCTATCGACGCCAATCGGCGGCGAAAAGCTCGCGCCGTCAAAATCGTCCAGGTCGTCATAGCTGGCGAGGGTCTCGGTGCCT
>Ga0209427_10006737_pt1 | contig 13058 bp, 4 predicted proteins | sample DeeMarSWOR136_30_FD_187465 | JGI IMG/M metagenome (GOLD analysis project Ga0209427, IMG submission 187465) | Marine sediment microbial communities from White Oak River estuary, North Carolina - WOR-1-36_30 (SPAdes) (version 2) | ecosystem: Environmental > Aquatic > Marine > Intertidal zone >... | reverse complement strand
AAACGATATTCGGGATTAACAGTAAGCTGCTGGTGCAGCCATTGTGGATTAAAGTACTGCTCCTGTGAGCCGGCAGGATAAGGACCTGTGCGGTCTTCGTAGAGTTCGAACATGGTGTGCTCGGCATCGTGCCTGAAGAACTTGAAGCCATCCGGGATGTTTCGATTGTAGACGCCGTAGAAGTTGTTCGGGCGACTGTTTCCGAGGAAATTGGAGATCGGCGCATCAAAGTCTCCTACGTAGAATGTGCAGAGCATATAATCGATGAGGTTGTCGATATCAGCCAACCTTTCATAGTTTGGATTTTTCGTGCCATCTGTATTCAGGCCCTGAATCCTGTAGTAAGCCTCATTTGTACCGAATCCGGCTACGGCCGCCTGCCACAGCCTTCCGTATGCGGCGAGGTCGCCATCCGTTGCTTCTATGGTGTATGGCCTGCCCGGCCCGGCATCTACCTTGACCACGTCATAGTCGTCCTTGTCGCCGCCGAGATAGGATTCGGCGTAGCGCGCCTCGGAGCGCTCCTGAGTCTGGAAGAGGCCCCAGTAATGGCCATTGATGTACAGATGATAATAGCGGCTTCTCGTGTAGGGTTGGCCCATCTCACGCTGCACATCGCGCGAGAAGACCTCACGGACCATGGTGTTTTTACCACCATGGTCCAGGCCGCCGCTGCCTTTGAAATTCCATGAGTAGTTCGAAGCCGTGCGAAGGTCCATTTTGTCGAAGGCATCGACGCCCTCGTCTCCAAAAAGCGGATAATTGAGTTTGGCCGGCCCATATACATTTCGGAAGAACAGTCGGAACGCATGCTTGGGATTGTCGTCCTGTCGTCCGTACCCACCACGGATACGCAGGCCCGCATCAATCTGGAATCCTTCACTGCCATTGGGATAAATTAATTCCAAAGACGCGGGCCGCTCCCATGCCCGGCCATCCTGCAATGCGTTGACATAAATGCCGGTTGAGGGATTGAAGAGATTATCCAGGTCAGTAACGAGTGAAATCGTCGGAAGAGACAGCAAGGCATCATCAACAAGCCCGACATACCGTGGATCATTAGTCACCACGTCCGGGTCCATGCCGTAATCAATGATCTGTCCATTGATGTTGAAGGTAGGCCAGCCGGGACCAGGTGCTTGGCCGTTGGGCGACTGTGTGATTACATCGTTGACAAAGATATAGGTGTGTGTCTCAACATCGGAGTCGAGGAAGCCGGGTTTGACGGCGGCAGCACGGATAGTGGAAGTCTGATTGATGGTAAGCGGCGTGCTGTAAGTACTTCCGTGAGTTATTGTCGGCCGGGAGCCATCGGTAGTATAACGGATCTCGGCGTCATCATCTGCGGTCGACAGGATCAACTGGAATTGGGTATTATGGAAACCACGTTTATGACTGAACCATACCTCACTAACAACACCCTTTGCACCGGAAACATTGAACTTTTTCGGTGTCGGAGTGGTGAAGTACTGCGGCACCGCTTTGTTGCTGGCGGCGACCAGCTCGGGCAGGATAAGGAACTGGCCATTGTCCTTGTCGTCGTTTAGACCGTGAATGGCCAGCACATTCTTACCGGACTGCAAAGTTTCCATAAAGGCCGTGAGGTTAATGACCTCAAAGACCAAAGAGTCACCCATCGGACGGTTAGAATCAGACGTCGAATTCCACTGTACAGTACTGGGAGCATTGCGGCTGGCAACTTCCTGGCCGTTGATATAAGCAACAAAACCATCCTCATACTTGATGCGCAAGGTTAACGTATCAAAGATCTCCGGCTCACCTAATTCGAGGTCAAACTCAGTACGTATCCATAACGATGCGTTGACACCCAGCATATCCTCCTGCACGGAAGTGGTAATCATACCGGTATCCATAATTGTCTGGATATCTTCCTGACTCAGCGCCTGGTCGTAGACGTGAAGGTCGTCGATGAGACCATCAAAGTAGTAATTCCACCATCGGCCTATTTTGAAGGTTATAGTGTCGGCCGTATTTAGCGTTCTCGGTGTGTCAGGGACAATGAGTTGACCGTCGGCGTATATCCTGGTTGCGGAGCCATCATGAACGTGAGCAAAATGTACCCATTTGTCCTTTGAATTATAAGTGAAATCTATGTCGTAGCTCGTTCCCCAGTACTGTACCCGCCACTGATTATCAATATTCTGAGTTCTCAACGAGAAATCCCGCCCATCCGACCACTCCTCCCCCATCTCGAAGATGCCGCCTTGGTTGAATGAACGCGTATATACCCAGGCGGTGACGGTTCTTGGAGCATTGCCACCAAGCCCAAGGGCAGATGCCACCTTTCCGGTCTCCACATATTCACCGGCAGCATCAAGATCGATTGACCGGTCAAATATACCCGGCACATAATCAGGGCTGCCATAAGGAGTTCCATTATGGCTGCCGGTGCTGTCGCTGCAGTCACCATCAAACCTGTAAAGCGCTATCGCAGTGGTGTCAGTTCCCATCCCAAAGCCCAGGCCGGTCTCACCGGTATCCCATCCTGAGTCAATGAAATCGACAGCGGTCCAATCCACTCCCACGTCATTAATGTTCGGGACGTGATAGGAAGCAGTTACTCCTGTTGGGACAAGCATCGATGCGTACTGTGCCAGACCGTACGAAATATCAGTCAACTGTACAGGGAACTGCGGCCAGTATTCGTGGACGACAGCAGTACCGCCGGGTGCCACCAGGGCGAGATAATCTCCACCCTGGTTCAGTTCGAAGTTGGTGTGATAATAACCGGCAGGATCGATATACGGGTAATTTAGGGGGTTTTCCACTTCTGTTTTCTGTGAGGCAAAGACAATCATGAATTCACCGGATTTAATCTGGTTACCGTCCGGGAATTGCCACTTGGTAAGGTTGGCATCACTGTCAGTCAGATACCAGCCATCCAAACTAACGGCAGTGTCCGTCGGATTGTAAATCTCAATCCAGTCGGAAGATTCGTCGTTTCCGTCCAGAAGCTCACCTTCTTCAAGGGGTGGCGCACTGGCGTTACTGGCCAAGAACTCACTGATTACGAGGTGGGGTTGTTCTATCTGCCAGTTCTGTGCAAGTATAGCCAAGTCGCCGAGGTTTACTCCATTAGCCCCATCTAAGTCAGCAATGCAGATAGAGACAAGACAGTCAGGGTGCAGCCACTGCCAGGCAAAAGTCCTCAGGTCTTCGAAATTAACCCTGTAGTCTTTATTCAAATCACCTGCGAGTTGAGATTGGGCAAGAGTTGAACCAGCCAGTGACGCTATCAATACAAGTAATATCAATGATGTTTTTCGGGATATAGGCATTTAAGCCTCCTTCCTAACCGATGTTTTAGGCCATTGGCCGGTGTTTATTCTTTGTGGATTCCCATTTTGTGATTGATGAGATAAGGGAATCCAAACTGTCTTGAACTCTTCATTACATAAAATAGACGCAAAAGAGGCCCAAAATATTACGGATTTTCTGTAAAATTATAATAAAATTCTCTGAAGGTATATTGAATAGTATAGTATATGGCCATTTTCCTCGGATTTAATTGCTTTCTTAAAATCCTGATTTTTAGTGTATGAGAATCTAAATTCGACCACTCCGGAATTTTATACTTCGCCAAGAATTGAGATTACAATCCTGATTTTGCGGATTGAGATATAAAAAGCAGTGATAAAGACAAATTTCTCGAAATTTTGGTATAATTAGTAAAACTCTGCGAAGAAAAGTTAAAAAAACCGTTAGTTTTCGGCCCACCGTGCATCTTTATTTACAGCAGTTTTGAATGGAAAAGAACAGCGATTATGTCCAATTGGTAACGCAAGCTCAGCTTGGTGATAAGGAGAGTTTGAATCGCCTGGCTGAGGGGGTAAGGGAACGTCTATATACGTATGTTTACCGCTATACACTATCAGATGAGCTGACAGAAGATATTGTTCAGGAGAGTATATTGAAAATGCTTGAGGTATTAAATGAATTAAAGGAAGCCGACCGTTTTTGGCCCTGGCTGTTCAAGATAGCCCTTAGCAAGATATTCGGTCACCGCCGGGCGGAACACATGCGAAAAACCATCCCTAAGCCGGCTGCGGGTCTCGGAGATGTGCAGCGCCAGAGGCAGACGGCAATCGCAAACGTGGTCGGTCAGGAATTAAAGGAAATTGTTTTTACTGCAATGCAAAAGTTGAAGCCTGAGCACAGGGCCGTTATCAATATGCGGTGTTATGACGAGATGGGGTATGCCGAGATTGCAAAGACGATAGGTTGCAGTGAGTTTGCCGCTCAAATGTTGTTCTACCGGGCGAAGAAATCGCTTAAAAAACAACTCTCCCGGCGTGGATTCGGCAAAGGCTCGCTGCTGATGGCTTTGGTTCTGTTCGGTAAGATTACAGCTCCGAGTGAGGCGGCCGCTGCGAAAGTGTCTGTAATGGCGAATGCCGTCAAGGTTGGCGTGCCGGCCACTCTGGCAGCCATAGCAGTCAGTAAAACAGCATTATTGTCGCTGACAACAGCTTCTGTCCTGACGGTTGGTACCATGATGGCAACTTCGGCGTTTGATGGAACGACGAAATTGCCGAAGAGCGAGTCTCCAAGAAGTTTACCGGTCATTGGTCAAGTGGAGCCGGCATCAGATAGCATTCAGGAATGCTGGTATTATTATCCGCCAAATGGAAACGGGGCGTTAATGATGCGGTCGGAATCAAACTTGGATAGCATGCAATCTTACAGCCAGTGGCTGCAAAACGACCAATCCAATTACTACAGGCGAAAGAATACCATTTATGTGGAAAACTACCGGATTTGGCACAGCGACCTGACCTTGTGGCGGCTGCCTACGGACAGCCGACAATTGACAGATTTTCTTTTCCAGGTTGAAGGCAAGAGTGAAGAGATGAGATATGTTCCCCATAGAGCAGGTGGTTTGGTGGTAGTCGTAAAGCAGGACCAAAACGGCAACCACTCGCAGATAACTCATCGCCGCGACATATCAGATGAAGAATATTTCCGGTACAAGTGGCCGGCGGGGGCAAAAGTAGTAGACAAGCGCGACACGATGCACAAACGAGGGTGGACGTATTTCAACATTACAGGCCGAATAGATGAGAAAGAGGTCCGAGGCAGAGGCAGGATACCTTTTATCTACTCGGCCATTGATAGGCATTGGCCGTGGGTGGTATTGAAAGTAGGGGAAACAATTGTAAATGAAGGCAACTTTGCGGGGCTTTTTCGGCCCTGGATGGGGCTGCACACGATAGATACGGTTCGGCGTGATGCGGCCGAGAAGCGAATATGGTTTGAAACAAGATACAACAAGCGAAGCAAAAAGGCGGAAGTAGTTCTGAAGCCCGAAGATGGAAAGATTGTGTATACCATTGATATGGAGAAAGATGTTATTGAGAAAATGACATTTTCAACAAGTGATGAACGCAAGGGAGAGTTGGGATTTTCTTACCTTCAGGAAATTGACAATACCGGAAGTGAATTTGCGGAGCCTGGCAGGCAACTGAGTTTACCAGAAAGAAGTGAAGGGATGCTGTGGCTCTTACGATTAGTGCAAGGTAAGCTGGGACAGGAGCAATAATCTATAATTTTGTGGGAAAGGAGAAGAGGCCATGAAAGTGGAAACAATTGGAGGAAAAATTCTGGCGGTTACAATTATTGTGTGTTCACTTTGGACGGTGACAGCTACCGGAGAGACGAACACCTATAAATTCGATCCGAATCAAAGTACGGTAGTTCGGTCCTTCCTCACCAGCGATACATACACTTTAATCGGAGCGTTCCAGCTAACATTTGATGCCAATTCAGGCTCGTTCGACTGGGTCGATGCCACGTTTAGTGACGACCCGAATTTGCAAACCGGAGACCTGAGGGAGCTATTCTATATGGATGAGCTTGTTGGTGACGTCGTCAATGATACGACCATCGAGTTTGAATTCCCTCCGGGGCATCCTTTGCTTCAGAGCTACGACATCCATATCACTCTTGTCTTTCAAAATGGGCAAGTTCGTCTAACCGGCCAAAGGTCTCCTCTAATGGTCGGTGAGCCGGGATTCACTCTGGATGCCGTTGCGAATGTGGTGACCATTTATTATGTGGATGCCGTCAACGGTGACGATAACAATGATGGCTTGAGTCCCGAGACGGCTTTCTCAACTATCCAGAAGGGCATAGATTCGGCACAGAATGGGGACCTGGCTATTGTCCTCCCCGGTACTTACACCGGCCCCGGCAACAGAAATATTGACTTCAAAGGTAAGGCGATAACGGTTCGCAGCAATAATGGGCCAAATACATGCATCGTGGATTGTGAGGCACAAGGTCGAGGATTTTATTTCCACACAGGTGAAAATGCTGATTCTGTGCTGGAAGGGCTCACGATTATGAATGGAAGCATTCAGAACATGGGCGCAGGCATCTTTTGTGCCGGAGCAAGTCCGAGCATACGTAGTTGTGTCATCAGAAATTGCTCGATTTTGGGCACCGGCGCCGGCGGAGGAATCTCCTGTGACGGTGGCGGGCCGGCGATAATCAACTGCACCATCATAGACAACACCGCACTCGAAGGGGGTGGAATATACTTGCTGAACTGCAGCGCGATGATTAATACTTGTACCATCAGCCGCAACGGAAATTATTATTCCCTGGGTGGTGGCATATACTGCAGAGACAGCAGTCCCACTATTTCTGATTGTACTGTAACTGAAAATGATGGCGATAATGGTGGCGGCGGGATGTATTTCAAAAATAGTAGTCCCAGCATCACAGATTGTACTATAACTGAAAATTATGGAGGTAATGGCGGCGGTGGGATGTATTGCGAATACAGCAGTTTGTCCATTACGGATTGTAATTTTGCTCGGAATGAAGCAGATTACGGCGGTGGCGGCGGAATTATGTGCACGGACAGCAACGCGGTTATCAGTCGCTGCACTTTCAGCGAGAATGGGACCGACGCTGACTACAGCGACGGAGGCGGTGCGATCCACCTTGTGCGTACCGGCGGGACGGTCGCCAGCTGCTCCTTCATCGACAACGAGACCATCGGTGGAGCGGGAGCCGGAATCTTTTGTGATGATCAGAGCAGTCCGGTCATCAGCAACTGCTCATTTGTCTCCCACCGGGACGACGTGGTCACTTGCTCCGATGGTAGCAATCCAATTATCCGTGACTGCTCATTCACCGCCAACTGGGGCACGCCAATAGATATTAGCGGCAGCACCCCGACGGTCAGCCATTGTGAGATAGTGGATAATTATATGATGGGTTTCGAAATTGGGGGAGTTTGCAGCCCGCTGATCGTCAACTGCAGAATCACGGACAACGATTTGGGCGGCGTATGGATCGGAGGAGGAAGTCCCACGATTGTCAACTGTACGATTGCCGACAACCGGCAATATGCTGGAATCTACTGCCAAGGCGGCCACGTCAATATTCACAACAGCATCCTGTGGAAGAATACACTGTTGACGGGTGAGCCAAATAGTATCCTCTTGGAAGATGGTGCGACAGCCGCAGTGACCTATAGCGACGTACAAGGCGGCTGGCCGGGAGCGGGTAATATCGTTGCTGACCCCTGGTTTATCGATCCCAATGGTGGTAACTATCGGGTGACGCCGATTTCACAATGTATCAATACCGGCGACAATTCAGCCGTTACGCCATCAGTAATGACAGACCTTGACGATAATCCGCGCATCGTGAACGGAACTGTAGATATGGGGGCGTATGAATTCCAAGGCATTCAAATTTTATATGTCGATGATGATGCTGCTCAATTCGGCAATGGTACAAGTTGGGCCACAGCATTCAAGTACCTTCAAGATGCATTGTTCAACGCCGTACCGCCCGCGGAGATACGAGTAGCCCAGGGCATCTACAAACCTCACTTGAATACCTACAGCGCGGCGCCACCCAGCCGAGCGGACACTTTCCAACTCAAAAATGGCGTGATTATCAAAGGAGGCTATGCCGGCCTAGGCCAGCCGGACCCCAACGCCCGCGACATCAGCTTATATGAAACCATCCTCAGCGGCGACCTAAACGGCGATGACAGCCCGAACTTTGGGAACATCCAAGAGAACAGCTATCATGTAGTCACAAGTGACGGGATCAATGCAACTGCCATCCTTGACGGATTCACCATCCGTGGTGGGAACGCCGATGGCCCCTATTCCCTAAAAAGACCCAATTCTAAAGGTGCGGGGATGTACAACAAGTCTGGCAGTCCAACGCTTGCCAACTGCACTTTTAAGGTCAACTCTGCCGCTGCAGGATGGTGGTGCTGCGGCGGGGGCATGTACAGTGAATCCGGCAGTCCGACACTAACCAACTGTACTTTCGAACAAAACTCGGCTGGTTCTGCCGGAGCAATGTGCATCGAAAATGGAAGGCCGGTACTTAAAAGCTGCACATTTGTTGGCAATACGGCCAACAACGGGTGCGGCGCGTTAAACACTGGTTATGACAGTCCCACGATAATCAATAGCAGGTTCGAAAACAATCGTTCCGGAACTTACGCCGGCGCGATCGCGTGCCACAACCGCAGTCCAAAGTTTATCAACTGCATAGTAAGGGGTAACTCCTCAAACGATAGTGGCGGCGGGATATTAATCTCAGACAGTTCTCCCATCCTGACTAATTGCAAGTTCAGCGGCAATACAACGGGTGAATACGGCGGAGCGGTGCATTGTGAGGAGACAAGTTCGCCAATAATCAGAAACTGTTTGATTAGCGGCAATAAAGCAGAGGCAGATGGTGGTGGAATCTCCAACACTGATGGAAGTGATGCAATAATTGAGAACTGTACGATCAGCGATAACATTGCAAATGGAGAAGGCGGAGGGATATACTGTATAGATAAAACGTGGGTAAGTAATAGCATTCTATGGGGCAATTCCCCGGACCAAGTAGCTCCATATTATAATCCCGATATACGTTACAGCAATATAGAAGACGGCTGGCACGACGAAGGAAACATAGAAGCCGACCCTTGTTTCGTTGAACCGGGTTATTGGGATGCGAATGGGCTGTGGATTGAGGGTGACTACCATCTGCTTCTCGGTTCACCATGTATCAATACAGGAGATCCTGATTACGTGGCCGAGCCTGATGAAACAGATCTTGATGGTAATCCTCGTGTAATCGGCAACAGAATTGATATGGGGGCCTATGAATTCTTCGGTCCGGTATATGTCGATGATGATGGGCCAAACGACCCGGGTCCGGGCGACCCACAAGTCAGCGATCCTCTTGAGAATGGAACCGAGGACCATCCGTTCGATACTATCCAGGAAGCCGTCGATTTGGCGGCAGACGGGTATATAGTTCTGGTCCGTCAGGGTTCATATGACGAACCGGCCGATGACAAATGCGTCGATTTTCTCGGGAAAAATATCACTCTGACAAGTGCCGACCCGACTGACTGGGACGTAGTTAACAACACAGTTGTTGGAGGCTATGTGCAGTTTAGCGGGACCGAAAGTCCGAATTGTAAATTTACAGGTTTTAGAATTAGTAGCATTGAAGGTGCAATCTATGGCAATCATACACATGCAACGATTAGCCATTGTAATATAAGCGGCAACGGGCCCTGCGGCGTAACGGTGATAAAAGACTGTGACGGGACAATCACCAACTGCCTGATAACAGATAACACCACCTTTTTCCAGTGTGGCGTATTTCCTGTTGTCTTTGGCTGTAACGGTTTGATTAAGAACTGTACTATAGCAAATAACGAATCCGGGCTAAGTGTCGGCACTGCGAAAATAGAAAATTGCATTATCTACAACAATTCCGGCTCTCAGCTTGGCGTTGGCGACACAGAAACCCTGAATATTTCGTATTGTAACCTGCAGGGTGGTTTGGAAGGGATTACCGGCGGAGGCATTGTCAACTGGGGGCCGGGAAATACTGACACAGATCCTTGCTTTATTCGGTTAGGATACTGGATAATGGATGAAATGACATTAATCGAAGGCGACTACCATTTGCGAAGTGAAGGCTGGCGTTGGAATACGGAGGGTAAATCCTGGACCTATGATTTTGTTACCAGCCGTTGTGTAGATGCGGGTAATCCGGGATCACCGCTTCGCGGGGAGTTAATGAGCGTGCCTCGAGACCCGGACAATGTATGGGGCATCAATCTACGTATAAACATGGGTGCTTATGGTGGAACCAGCCAGGCCAGTATGCCGCCGCACGGCTGGACACTTCTGGCAGACCTGAATAACGATGGAACAGCCAATTTTGTGGATTTTGCGTATCAGGCGCAGGATTGGCTGACAATGGCGCCCGAACAGCCGGGTGATTTGAACCGTGATGGTGTGGTCAATAAGACAGATTTAGCGGCTTTAGCTGAGTCTTGGCTGAAGAGAACCACGTTTTTTATTCCCGAGCCGGTTGTCCCGACAGGTTCGTTACGGGTGGTAATCTTGCCGACTGCGGTTATAGACGCCGGAGCGCAATGGCGCGTCGATAGCGGCACATGGCACGATAGTACATATACAAAGACCGGTCTCTCCGCAGGCCCTCACATGCTTGAGTACAAGCATATCATCGGCTGGATTACGCCTCCTACAGAAACGGTCCAGATTGAGTTAAGCCAGACGACCACAAGGGTAGGAACGTATATCCCGGTGGATGTGATTCCGCCGGCACCCGCCCCTGTAATACTAACCATCCAAGCAGTTTCGCCGAATTCAATTATGATGACCGCTTCTGAAGCCTTTGATGTAAGTGGCGTACAGTATTACTTCGAGGCCACAACGCTTGGCGGGCATGACAGCGGATGGCAGGACGAGCCGAATTATACAGACGTCAACCTCATTCCCGATACCACGTACTGCTACAGGGTCAAGGCCAGGGATAAGTCAGTCAATTATAACGAAACCATTTGGTCGTCCCAGGTCTGCACGGCCACTCCGCCGCCACCGGATACACTGCCTCCACTGCCTGACCCATTGCAATGGGATCCGGTTGTGGATGCGAATGGCTATGATGGCCGCCCGCTTGAAGTTTTTCTTGCTCCATTTGGCTTGAACGATTATGGGGCCACAATGAGGGCGACAGACGCTGATGATGTGGCGCCGCCCGGCGTGCCCCCGGCTGAGGTGGAGTATTACTTTCAATGCCAGGATGACAGCGGATTCGATAGCGGCTGGAGAACCGTGGCTGCTTTTCCCAATGAGGATGACCGCCGAACATATACGGTCAGGATAGGAGGCAGCGGACTTGCCTACAGATTCAGGGTCAAAGCACGCGATGCCTCCGACAACCTAAACGAGACCGACTGGTCAGACTGGTACCCGGCAATTTATCGAGATCCCCCATAGCAGGTAGAAAGGTCAAACGACAGCGAAAAATTTAATCCCGGCCAACGGACTACGATATACCAGAAAAAACTTTTATATTGACGGTGGCAAATAAGTAGGTCAAGCTTTGAACAGAATGCTCAAGGCTGCGCCTTAAATTTGTGCGCTATGAAAAGAATTGACGTTTAATTGTGGAGATAGTATTATTTGAACAGATTAAGATTTTGTGCGGGAACATGAAAAAAAGTATATAAATTGTGTGGGAGAAACCTATCAAATTCAAAAGTCACAATTGCGGCAAGAAAGGCTGTGAGAGTTGGGGATTTACTTTAGTCGAACTTTTGGTGGTTATCTCCATCCTTTCGGTGCTGACGAGTATTTTGATACCGGTTCTTGCTCAAGCCAGGCGGCAAGCACGCATGTTACTCTGTATAGTGAACCAGGGGCATATTGTGAACGCCGTGAGCCTGTATTCTGTAGACAATGACGCCAGTTATCCGGAATCGGTCGCCACTATAACATTCGGAAGTAACTGGCATTGGCAGGAGCCCACGATGATGACTGCCTGCAAGCCGCGTCCTTCGCATACATATCGCTCGATGAGCGCCTACCTGCACACTTATATTGAGGATGCGAGCATCATGTTTTGTCCAAGCTCGCCCGTAAAATACGAATACCTTCAGAAGGCTTGGGATAACGGTGATGAATGGGACAATCCCGAGACGTCCTTTCCATCCGATCCGGTTTTTGGCACGTATTGCTTTTACCATAACTACGTGGGTTTTCTTCCCGACCATGCAGCTCCCTTGAGAGGACCGCGGAATTCTTTGGGTGAGCCGGGGCAAAGCAGATTGCTCGTAAGTGATTATTTCGGTTACGACCATCACAGAAGCCCGAATGCTTACGGCAGTTGTGAACCATTTACGGGCTCAAGCTTTACGCCGGGAACCGAAGTTTCGTCAGCTTATTGGTCTCGTTTGAAGTCTGAGCAGGTTAGTTTAAACACAATTGATGTGAAGCTGCACGCAGGCTACACGGACGGCCACGTGGAAAGTTTCAAGGCATCAGAAGTAGTTCCTATGAAAGTATCCATAACTCCCGATGGTAGCGTTCCATATCCGGGTGGAGTGGGACTTGGACCCGGGGACTTTTACCTGCCGTCAAACGGCTTGCGTTAATAGCGCTGTTTTGACAGGTAAAGGGTTGCGAGTATAACGCTTGCAGCCCTTTCTTATTACGGGAAACCCTTGTCGAAAAACAACGAGCCGACCCATCCCACAAAAAGTTAAACATGCCTATACAGTTTTTAGTTTGACGCGTGAGGCAGTTTAGCATATTTTTGTCATCACGAATGTTACAATGATTGAATCTAATTACTTAGGCCGTACAAAATGAATACAATCTGGGCATGTTTACTTTTAGCTGGTGGGCTGTTAATACTGTGGAAAGCCGCCGACCTGCTGGTGGCCGGGGCCGTCGGACTGGCGCAGCAGTTCGGTGTAAGCCCGCTTATCATCGGGCTTACTATTGTTGCTATGGGTACATCTGCACCTGAGGTTGCTGCCAGCATCACAGCCGCTCTTGCAAATAACGGAGACGCGGCTATCGGTAACGTTTATGGCTCAAACATCGCTAATCTTGCGCTTGTCGGCGGTATGGCTGCGCTCATTAGGCCCATTAGTATACAAAGGCAAACGCTGCGCCGTGAGATACCGGCGATGTTGTTAGTTGCGCTGATGCTGTGGCCTGTACTACGTGATCTCTCAC
>Ga0209427_10006736_pt1 | contig 13059 bp, 15 predicted proteins | sample DeeMarSWOR136_30_FD_187465 | JGI IMG/M metagenome (GOLD analysis project Ga0209427, IMG submission 187465) | Marine sediment microbial communities from White Oak River estuary, North Carolina - WOR-1-36_30 (SPAdes) (version 2) | ecosystem: Environmental > Aquatic > Marine > Intertidal zone >... | reverse complement strand
CGGAATAGGTCTGATGGGTACTGGCAACACATTATCGTTTGTAGGAAAGAAAAAGGAGGAACAATAAAAAATGACCGATTTTGCGTGGCCAATAATCTTAATCGTGAACGCAGTCCTCGTGCTGCTGGTTGGCGTACTTGTTCTGTGGAAAGTCCATAAAGACAAAAAATCGGGTTACCCCATTCAAGATGAACGCACAACAAAGATCAGCGGAAAAGCAGCTATTGGAACATACTATATCAATCTCGCTTTCATGATATCATTAGCGTTGTTCAACATATTCGGAACAGAGTTTCTAGATTTGCCTGAACTTGAGGCTGGATGGGCCATAATCGCAATAATGCTGGTCTCCGGCATCTCCTACGGTCTGTTAACATTGTATTACAGCAGAAAAGGCGACCTCTGATGCGGACAAGAATCAAGGAACTAAGAGCAAGACACGATCTCACTCAAGACGATCTGGCAAGGATGGTTGGAGTACGCAGAGAAACTATACTGTACCTGGAGAAGGGAAAATACAATCCATCATTAAAGCTTGCATATGAAGTCGCTAAGGCTCTAAAGACAACCATAAATGACCTCTTCCTTTTCGACGACGAAGAATAGGTCAAATGACTGTGCGCGCAGTGATTTACCAAAATAAACTAAAGCAACATTTGCTCGCAATAGGCGGAAAGAATATAACAACCTTTCATCTGAAAGACGCTAACAGTAAGAGGAATGAATAATGAAGACTGTAATCCGTACCGACAAGTTATCCAAGTTTTATGGCCAAGGAGCCGAAGTTAAAGCCGTGAATGAGCTTGACCTAGAGGTCTATGAAGGAGAAACCTTTGGGCTACTCGGCCCAAACGGTGCAGGCAAGACGACAACCGTTCGCCTATTAAACTGCATCATAAAACCCACAAGCGGGTCAGCTTACGTAAATGGATACGACATCCTTAGAAATGAGACAGACGTCAAAAGGGTAACAGGCTTGCTTGCCGAGTCACCTGGATTATACGAGAAGCTTAGCGCTCACGAATTTCTGGAATTCATGGCTGCCCTCTATGATGTCCCCAAAGATGTTCAGCCTGAAAGAATAGATAGTCTACTGAAGCTTTTTGGCCTTTATGACAGACGCGATTACCTGCTAGAAGGCTACAGTCGAGGAATGAAACAGAAAATCTTGATTGCATCAGCCCTAATTCACGATCCATCCATTCTGTTTCTTGACGAACCAACCTCAATGTTGGACCCTCGGGCAGCCCTCATGGTTAAGGATTTGATAAAAACGTTATCTGACACAGCAGGGAAAACCATTTTCATCTGCAGCCACATTCTTCCAATAGTTGAGGAATTATGTGACCGTATAGGCATCATCAACCAGGGCAGATTGATCGCCGTAGGTACGCTGGATGAACTTTTGGCTCAGACAAAAACCAAGACTCTGGAAGACGCCTTCATCGCCATAACTGGAGGAGTAGAGGAGAAGGAACTTTTGGCTTGGAGAGGAAAATAGATTGCCAACCCCTAAGTGGCTCGTGATTGCTAGGAATGAATATCGCATCCGCATAAACAGAATACGGAAGATAAAAACGATTTTTCCCTACTTGGTCATTGGGTTACTGGCGGTTTACGTAGCATTCATTGCACCAACATTGGTTAGTTTATTTGTCGATGAACTTCTCGCTTTCTGGCTTTCCCAACTGGCTCTGGCAATGGTGCCCCTGTTAATGTTCATGATCTTTTTCTACCTCCTTATCCTTCCAATCACCTATACATTGCAGGGAATGCAGGCTGAGCAGGTGGAAATATTTCTTGCTGCCCCTATAAAGCCAAGCCATGTTTTGCTAGGAGAATTTCTGGGGACAATGCCTTTCTACGCCATCGCAATCACGGTGATAGCTGGCTTTTTTACGGCTGCTCTCAATCCCTTGGGGTTGGATATAGTTCAGATAGGGATAATCATCCTAATTTTCGTAGTCACCTTTCTTTCTGCCCTCTGGATCGGCACAGTTATTGCTGCCCTGATCCGAACAAAGTTCGCAAAATCTGCCCGGGGAAAAGATATTGGAAAAGCCCTCTCACTTGTCCTTGCTTTACCCATGATCGCATTAATGTACGCAATTATGGGGGGAGGCTTACTTGAAGCTCTCGCCAATCCGGGAACAAATGAAACGGTTAGAACGTTTCTGAACCTGCTACCCAGTTCTTGGGGAGCGGAAATTATTGTCGACTTCGCATCCAATCCTGGAAACCTCGGGGCAGTTGGTTTTGAGACACTAACCCGATTCGGCGGCCTCGTCTTCTTCTTTGTGGCGGTGCTGTGGCTGGGCACCAAAATGGCCAATCGAGCTTACAGCATTGAACCCACCACTTTCACAGCTTCTAGAGCTAAGCCAGATGGCTGGTTCTATGGGATCATAAGATATATTGGTGGAGGCGGATCTTTTGGTACCCTTCTAGTATCCGTGTTCAAGGATTATGGTCGAAGGCTTGAAAACCTTTCAAAAATTATTTACATTGTGGGTTTAATCGCATTGGTGAACATCTTTTTTGGAGTAGGTCATGAGGACCCAGAAAGCGCCATAATAATGGGTCTTTTTCTGTTTCCTTTCCTTGCAGTATTAGTGGTTGGACAAGTGACGACGGCAGGCAAAGAAAACCTTTTCGTCTATAAGAAATCTCCTTTTGGTGTGGGAAGATTTGTTAAGGCGAGGTTGCTACAGAGTATGCTGGTGGCTGTTCCCATTGCCGCAATGATTACAGTGGTTTCAATGGTGCAGATACCTCAGTTAGCCCTAATTGAATTGTTGGCTTTCACTGGATTCTTGGCTCAACTGGTTGCAGGGAACGTGGTTTTAGGCCTCGGTCTCTCCCTCTTGAATCCACAATTCTCGCAAAATGCTCGTGAACAGATGATTGGAATAATGGTCAATGCGCAGGTTGCAGTGTTTGTTTCAATAGGGATTTTCATAGGTTCGATGGTTGTCTTTGACTTGGGCATTTTCGCCACCATGTTGATTCAAACTGTGGTCATATGGCTACTGGGAATAACATTCCTATATGTGGGTAAAAGAAAACTCAGCAGAATGGAATAACAAAAATAAAAGGCGTACGCCTATCCCCTAAATGTAGAAATTAACTCTGATTCTCTGCTCCAATTCGTGAAGACGCGGATACCGTTGATTCAGCGGAAGATTTGGGGTTTAGTTTAGTTACTAATCCAAACTTTAAAGGCATCCCAAAACCGACCTTTAAATAATCAGTTAGCTAAGAATTTATAGAATAAAATGAGAAGATAAGAGGGCAACTCAGTTGGACCTGAAAAAAAGAATCGAACTCACAACAAGAAACACCGCAGAGGTTGTGACTCCCGAAGAAATCGGCACATTACTGGAAACAAATGACCGCCCCCGAGCCTACTGGGGCTTCGAGTGCTCTGGACTACTACACATCGGCATAGGGCTGGTCTGCTCAGCCAAAATCAGAGACATGGTAAACGCCGGCTTCAACTTCACCATCTTCCTAGCCGACTGGCACTCATGGATAAACAACAAACTAGGCGGAGACATGGAAAACATCCGCACATGCGGAGAATACCTGAAACAAATCTTCACAGCTCTAGGCTTAACACCCGACAAGGTGGAATTCCGCTGGACATCAGACATAACAGAAAAAGTTGACTACTGGGAAAAAGTCATCCGCATCGCCAAAAGCGTCTCAGTGAAAAGAACATGGCGCGCCCTGCCAGTTATGGGACGCGAAACAAGCATGACCGACATCGAAACAGCCTGGGTATTCTATCCGTGCATGCAAGCAGCAGACATCTTCGAGATGGACCTTGATGTAGCCTGCTCTGGCATAGACCAGAGGAAAGCTCATATGCTGGCAAGAGACGCAGCGGAGAAGCTCAAGTGGAAAAAACCTTCATGCATCCACACGCCCCTGCTTATTGGGCTCCAGGGACCCCAGACCACAGAAAAAACGTTTGACGAAAACTCAGAGTTGAATCTGGAGATCAGCTCCAAAATGTCAAAAAGCATCCCACAAAGCAGCATCCTCGTTCACGACTCTCCGGAAGAGATTGCCCAAAAAATAAAAAATGCCTTCTGTCCCCCCAAAGTGGTGAAAAATAATCCTCTGCTTGAATTAGCTAGACTCATAATTTTCCCAGAACTGGACGGTTTGGTGATACCGCGCCCGGCCAAATATGGTGGTCCAGAGACTTTTGAAAGCTTCGAGAGCCTTGTGAACGTCTACGGCGAAGGCAAAATACACCCGTTAGACCTGAAGAACGGCGTCTCAGAAGCCCTGGTTGAAATCCTGAAGCCTGTCCGCGAACATTTCCGGAGGCATCCCCAGACGCTAGAAAAGATGTTGAAGATAGAGATAACTAGGTAGAAGAGTTGCCAACGAAAACCGAGAAACGACTAGAGAAAATCCAGAAGCTCTTGGAGAGGCTTTCAAAGCAATCCGCAAAAGGCGCGCCGATCGTTGTGGAGGGAAAAAAGGACATCCAATCTCTCCATAAGCTGGGGATAACTGGCGACATAATCTTGGCAAAAGCTTCAGGAAAATCCTTCCTCGATGTTCTCGGCGAAATAGAGAAAAAAGAAAGAAGTGAGGTCATCCTTCTGTTTGACTTTGACCGGCGCGGCAAAGAATGGACTCGCCGCATGGCTTGTATGCTAGAGGGGATGAAAATAACTCCTAATCTTCTATTCTGGAAGATGCTTTTAGGCTTGGTCGGACGTGACGTAAAAGACATTGAGGGTTTGGCGGCTTATCTTGAAACTTTGGAGAGTAGGAGTGTCAAGTCGTAAAGTATAATAGACACTGAAGAGTTTAAACAGAATCGTCTCAGTTTTAATGGGGACAAAATATCATGATTGAGGTGAATAGAAACGAAATCAGCACAAACTTTTACGATAAAGTATGTTATTCGCGCCCGATTCGAAGTGGAGGGAGTCGTTGAAAAACCGGATGTGATCGGGGCACTTTTTGGACAAACTGAAGGATTGTTTGGACCCGAACTTGACCTCCGAGAACTCCAAAAATCGGGTAGAATCGGCAGAATAGAAATAAGTTTAGAATCAAAACAAGACAAAACTACTGGCAAAATAAACATACCCACAAGTCTGGACAGAGTGTCCACAGCCATTATCGCAGCCAGCATCGAAAGCATAAACCGCGTAGGACCATGCAAAGCATCAGTTATTTTGAACAAAATAGAGGACATACGGGACGCTAGGCGGCGGATCATCATAAACCGAGCCAAAGACGTTCTTCGGAAATGGACCGTCGAAACCATGCCCGGCACAGACGAAATTTTCAGAGAAGTCTCAGAGATGTTGAGGCTGGCAAGAGTCGAAAAATATGGACCCGAAGAATTGACTGCAGGACCAGAAATCAACAATGCAAAGGAAATAATCGTAGTTGAAGGACGAGCAGACGTAATCAACCTGCTAAGAGCCGGAATACAGAACACCATCGCTGTCGAAGGCGCCAAAATCCCGCAAAGCATAATCAAACTATGCAAAGAAAGAGAAGCAACCGCATTTCTAGACGGGGACCGAGGTGGAGACCTTATTCTCAAAGAGCTTCAGCAAGTAACCACTATCAAGTATGTTGCAAGAGCACCCCGAGGCAAAGAAGTAGAGGACCTGACCTTCAACGAGATCGAGAAAGCCCTGAAAGACAAGGTTCCTATCGAAAAGGTTAAGGTAACAAAGAAGAAGGAGCGCCGGAAGAAGCTGGTTCCCAAACAAATCGTTGACACTGCAAAAGAGTTGAGTGGAACTTTGGAGGCTGCGCTCCTTGACAAAGAGATGAAGCAGGTGGATCGGATGCCCGTGAGAGAACTTGCAGAGAAACTTCAACAAACAAAGGATGTAGACACGGTGGTCTTTGACGGCGTAATAACTCAGAGGCTCATAGACATCGCTGAAGAAAGAAACATCAACTATCTTGTGGCTGCCCGAATTTCGAAAGCAATGCAACAGCCACTAAAAGTAAAACTGATAACCTTCGAAGAAATCCAAGCTTAACAGACACAGGGAGGTAAAATTGCCTCCATTTTCCTTTTTTATGCTTTTCATGAAATTATCATTACCTTTTTTAGCAGTTTTAGGCAAATCACATATTGGTAAGAAAGGATAGAGTCTGCTTGAAGATTTTCAGAATAGACCTCAAGAAGGGCTTCGCGAAGGTTATGCCGGAGAGTCTGGATGACCTGTGGCACCTGTACAACATAATTCTCGAAAAGGATGAAGTTTACGCCCGCACCACTAGGCAAGTGAAACCCGATGATCAATATGCACGACCAACAAAAGCAAAAAGGGTTCCTGTTAACCTAGGCGTGCAAGTTGAAAAAATGTATTGGGACAGAGTGCTCAACCGCTTGAGAGTAAATGGAATAGTGATTGATGCACCTGAGAAATTAAGCATTAAGGGTTCACGGCACACATTAGACGTTTCTGTCAATAAACCTGTAACCATCGTCAAAAAACATTGGCTCAAACATGAGCTAGACCGATTAAAGCGAGCCAGCAAAATCACAGCTGCTCCTCTCACCATAATTTCAATCGATGACGAAGAGTATTGTGTGGCGGTTCTGCGGCAATATGGTATCGACGTGAAGGCGGGGGGAGGAACCAAGCTTCCAGGCAAGTTCGAGTCCGAAAGAAGGGAAAAGGAGAAACAGCTGTTTTTCAAGGATTCACTTAAGTCTCTGCGGGAAGCATGGGCTTCTGTTAACAGTCCGATAGTTGTTCTTGGTCCCGGATTTATCAAGGAGGATTTTGTTGATTACGTTAAAAGAGAAGCTAGAGATTTTGCTGAGTCTATTGTGGGGGTGAAGGGCGTGAATAGTGCGGGTTTGTCTGGAATACAGGAGTCGCTTCGCTCAGGAATCCTCACTAACATACTGCAGAACCTTCGGGTGGCTGACGAAATGAATGCCATGGAAGACGTCTTGGCTAGGCTCGGAAAAGGTAAACACGACGTAACCTACGGAATAGATGAGGTTGAAAAGGCGGCAACCTATGGCGCGGTTGAAAAGCTGTTGGTTGCGGATTCGATTCTAAGAGAAACCACAGACGAAAAACGGAGAGCACTAGAAAAAATAATGAAAAACGTTGAAGATGCACGTGGAGACATCATGGTCATCAGCACCGAGCATGAGGCAGGAACAAAACTGCTCTCACTAGGAGGCATCGCAGCCCTCCTACGGTTCCCGCTACCCTAACTTGGTTGAAAGCATCAAAGGGGGCTCCTTTGAATATACTAGTGATTGTGTGAACTTTCGACGGAAATCTTGTGTTATGCTGCTGAATTTCAGAAAAAAGTTAGTTTTCAACAATCATCTGTTATTAGGAGCCTAATAGGGTCTGCCTGCACGTTTCGGTGTTAACAAAAAATTGTGAAACCCTGATTTTCAACAAGGAACAACTATCATGGACCGCTACGTCAATTCTTTGGAAGAAAACCTGAGAGGTGCTCCTGAATACGTCAAGGTGGGATGAGGAGCATAGGAAAAATAGAAGCAGGAAGCAGTCGAGGGGATGATTAGTGAGCGAACTCGAGTGTTCTTCTCTGAGAACAAGGGTGTTCTCTAGGGAGAGCTAAATACTATTCAAATGTCGATTTCTGCTGTGGTTGAAATAGATGAGAAAGACATCTACTGTTTTGGGAGTCCTATCTCTGCTTTTGATAATAAGCGTATTATTCGCAACGGTTCAGTACTGCAACGTGTTGTCTCTAAAGAGTGAAATATTTTCTCTGCAGAGTGAAATAAACCAACGCAACAGCGCAACAGTTGACCGCGACACCGTAATCACTTGGTTAGATACAGCATTGCAACTTGCAGAATCAAGAACAAACCTGAAATTGCCAAACGCGTCCAAATATCTAAAAACGCTTCCAGACCAAAACGGCGAAGAGAAGACCACGAAGGTCTTCCTGAACTCCACAGCCGCAGGTTACCACTATTTTCCCACAATGGAGTTCACAACTGACTTGTTCAAAGTCAGGGGCAGTAGTACTTCTTCCAGAGGAGTACTTGAGCTTACACAAAACAGGTCTATTGTGCTGTCAAGGTGGGGCTGGACTTTCGACGCTGGAGGACTTGCAGCTGGACTTTATGAGTATCAGATAGGAACTTACGCGCAGAATCCAGTCTTGATAATTGGGGTCACAATTAGGAGCGATTACACGTCTGCAGACCTTGGCGAGGCTGTTGGCAATAGAACTGGCAACTATTTTTCATCCATCAATTTGGCTGTAGGGCTCTTCAGTCAGAACGGCAGCGTCATTGAAGCTTCAGTAAAAAAGAATGTTTGGGCTAGTTCTAAAACGGCAGTTGGAGGGCTTCCGTTCCTACTGGGAGCGGGACAAAGCAAACAGGTAGTCTTCTACCTCTCACCTTCCAGCTTAGATATTGACCACTACGAAATCTACGTCTCTTCGCTATCACCATATTGAAAAAGTCTGCAGTAAAATGGTATATCTCCCGTGTCCAGTTTTTCCTCTTGCTTTTTTTGGGTTTGGGGTTAAATTTGACCTTTCTTTCAAAAAGAATGTCCGCGCAATTTATGCTTGTGCTTAGATTGGGAGACCTGGCGTAGTTCTATTGATAATACCTACAATTTGTCAGAGCAAATATCTAAAAAGAAAAATGCCTCGGCACGTGCGTTCACGTTTTTTAGAGAAGTTAATTTTAAATAATAACTGAGAGTAGTATAGAATCATTTTGTTATTGTGCAGCGGGGGAAAAGAATGAATCTAGAAGGATGCTTTCATACTGAAAGACCAAAAACCAAGTTTTGTACCAATTGTGGAAGTGGTCTTTGTTATGAATGTTATATCGAGGAAGAACTTGGTTCTCGAGTAACTGCGTCCACCAGTATTGATATGGAAGTGCGTAAAGATTTTGGATTTTTTTGTCCATCATGTTACATTGAAAGAATAAATCAAAGCAATTATAGAATACCTAGAGAGGCGCGCACGCATGTTACACTAGATCCCAATAAAAAGCCCACGTTCTATAATCCTTTCAGTTTTAGCAGCGGAACACCGTTAATAGTCAACCTAGTTGGTGTAGCTTGGTTAGTTTTTGCTTTGTTGGCTCCCTTCATCATACCATTTGGGATGGGGTGGGTTATCACTATTGTTATTGTGCCTCTTTGGGGGATTCTCCTGTTTTTAGATTATCGCAGAGGAGTAAAGGCCTTCGAAAAGTTTGAGATAAAGAAACAAAAAGCATTGGATTTGTTGAAAGAGCACAGACGTTCAGGTGCAAGACAGAAAAGAAAAGAAGATGAAGAACCGTTGCCACATGTGAAGCGCTGTCGATATTGTGGTGTTGAAAACAAATCTGACCAAACCTCTTGTAAAATCTGTGGCGCTCCATTATAACCTGAAATTTCCTTCTTTGGGGTTTGGGTCTATTTTTTGTGGTGTTTTGTTCGTCTGCGTACTGCTGGGTTTTGCTCTGCAAGTTTTTTCATTGCTTGCTCAAACGTTTCGTCGGGTGCCAATTCTTTTTCGATGAAGACTCCTGTTCTTCCCACCTCGTCGCGGCGTAGTAGAGCATGTACACGGTCCAGCACAGTGTTGAGGGAGACGCCTAAAAGGTTGGCAACCTCTTCTTCTCGACCAACAACCGCACTTTCTATGTGTCCTTCTTTTGTGGGTTCGATGAGCATAAGCCGCTTATCTACACCTAGCACACGTTTGTTTTCTTTGAGTGCCGAAAGAGCTGCTTCGCCACTAAACTTGTAAAAGTCCTTCTCTACAGGACGGAGCTTCACCAAAGGAAACGACAGACTAGTCTGCGGGTCCAATCCGATGTATCCTTTCAAGGCATAGATGGGCGTAGCCTGAACAATTGTTCGCTGAATAACCGGAAAACCAGATCGCTCAAGTGAAGTTTCTATGACAAACGAGGAAGGGGGCGATGGCAGAAACACGTCGATGTCGCTTGATTCTGAAACGTCTCCGCGGGCTATGCTTCCGTGAACGATGGAACGCAGGTGGCAGTTGTCCAGTGTCTCCATTAACTGACCTGTTTTTGTCCTCAACTGCTTCAAAAGTTTCCACCGCATCTTGTTGTAGACGACCTCTACTCGTTCAGCTCGTTTCATCGGCTTCTTAGCCATCTTTACTTCACCGGTTCAAGGCAACTCTTCAACCACTCTAAATAAGATGACGAGCCATCCACTATGGGAAGCGCCAGAATCTCCGGCACATCATAGCTGTGAAGCTCCTTTACTCTCTTCGACAGCTTCTTGAAAAGCTTTTCATGGGACTTCATGATCACAAGAACCTCTTTTTCCTCCTCTATCTTTCCTTGCCACCAGAAGAAAGAAAAAACAGGGTCTAGAATGTTGCCACAGGCGATCAGCCGCTCCTCCAGCAGTGTGCGAACTATCTTCACGGCTTCTTCCCTGCTGCTGGCTGTCATAAACACAATCAGGTATGACATGGCTTCTCCCACAAAGACTATGGAGTAGTGCTATTTTAAATAAATCAAAAACGAAGGTTTCTGGTATGCTGATCGCTGGAGTTGACGAAGCCGGTCGCGGACCTGTAATCGGTCCTTTGGTCATAGCAGGCGTCTCTATCGACGAGAACGATTTGCCTAAACTGGTGGACCTTGGCGTGAAAGATTCTAAACTCCTTTCTCCGCAGAGACGCGAAACACTTGCCTCACAAATAAGAAAGGCGGCTCTGAACTGTCACATCGTATGGCTGTCTCCAGCTGAGATTGATCGTGTCGTTGAAAGCAAAAGAAAGCTTCACAAACTGAATCGCCTCGAAGCTGTGGCAATGGCTAGAGTGATAGAAGTTCTTAAGCCAGACATAGTCTATGTGGACGCATCGGACATTCTGCCAGACCGATTTGCAGAACACATCGCAGAAAAACTCTCGTTTAGCCCCAAAATAGTATGCGAACACAAGGCAGACGCAAACTATCCCATCGTCTCAGCAGCGTCCATCGTAGCCAAGGTGGAACGGGACAGGGTGATTTCCAAGCTGCAGAAGAAACACGGCAACATGGGTTGCGGCTACCCAGGCGACCCAAACACAATAGAATTCTTGGAAAATTGGATCAGAAAGTTTGGCGACTACCCAGATTTCGTGAGAAAATCGTGGAAAACAGCGAAAAGAGTCAAGAGCAAAGCAGACTCGAAACAGAAAAAACTGCAGTAAAACTTGTTTCAAACTGTTTTGTGAGCATTGGAGCTAGTTAAGCTGTGCGAGAAGTTCTTCTGGGCACTTCATCTTGTTAAGAACCTTGTAGCATATCAAAGGAATTTCTTCATCTTGACTTCTTTCTCCGTAGCTTATGAAAACCGCATGAGCGCCGACAACCTCGCCAAGACTTTTAACCTCTCCCATCCGCTGATCCAAGTTCCTCTCCCCCGCATCAGCAACACCCCCAATTATCTTCAACCCCTTTTCTGGATATCTCGCAATAAAGTCGAAGGGCGCTCTTCCCGTGGAAGTAACCTTGAAATCGAATTGTGAAAACTTTCTAAAAACTGCCTTCAGAAGACGATGTTTAGAGATTATGCGTCGGGCTTTGGCTAAGAAACACACCCGCTCGGGACCTTGAAACACGTCTGTGGTTTGCACCACCGGGGCTCCCAGAATCCATTCGAGCTTGTAGGCTGCGGGGACTGAAGCTTTAGCCATTTCATTCTCATAACCGTAGAGAGTTCTCCTAGAGATCCCAACCATCTCAGCTAACTTTCCAACAGAAAGCCCCAGCTCTTGCCTCCGCTCCCTGATAAGAGACCCGTCAAGTTTTATATAGTAGCCTCCAGGTCCAGCCTCAACCAAAGGATTCACTCCCCGCAGGAGCATATCTTCCAGAGTCTGGGCAGTTATGGCACAGACATCATACCTGGTGTAGACCGTGTCATCCTCTAGAGGTTTTCTGCGCGTTTTTTCGCCGACAATAAGAGGTATTGCAGAGAAGCATCCTGAAATCTTCTGAAGCTCAGCCGCATCATTGAGGTACGTATTTCCGATGTTGGTTTGAATCCTCAAGAAAATTAGCTTTTTCTCTCCCTGAGCCGCTAAATCAAAGCAGCATGGTCTGGAGCAGCATCTTTGTGACAAACGGAATCCGGCTTTTTCCAGAATACGTTCCGTGACACCGAGGATCTCCGTTCCTTCCATCATATACCCTCAGCTATGCAAACCTATCTGGGGGTCGCTTATAAACGTATACAAAAATCTACAAAACCCAACTAAAACGGAGCACACTTGGAGAATGAACCAAACTGCTATATCCGCGGTTCAGTTGTATGCACTGCAAGAGTTTCCGGTTTTCCATCCTGTTCTCTAGCCTCATCCGGCGTGGCTTGCTATTTGTGTGTACGCAGTGCTTTTTTGGCTGCCTCTGCAACGTTTGTGCCTGGTTTGACTGCTATAATGGCTACGTGATGCTGCTTTAGCAGCTCAGATGCGCCAATGCCCAGTTCATTGGCAAGTACCACTTCAACGCCTTCGTCCACCAACATTTTAACTGCGATGGGTCCAGCTCCATGGTGATATGATGCTGCAGAATTCTCCAGTATGGTTACGCCTGTTATCTTTTCATCTTCAGCATCCACTACAGTGAATGTTTTGGCTCTACCAAAAACGTTTGACACAACGTCTCCTAACCCATTCTTTTCATTCGTTGCAACGGCTATCCTGAGCTTTCCCAAAAAAATTTCACCTCCCCCTGACTCCAAGGTTTTCTAAAGGGCGTCGCGTTCACGATCCTGCTTGCTGTTTCTTCACTTGAGTTTTGCTTTCAATTCTTCGATTCTAGCTTTGACGCCGCCCATCTCTTGTTCAAGGTCTGCTTTCTCTGCCTCCAACTGTTTCTGATAATTTTCTAGGGCTGCAACTTCCTGGTCTGGAGACTGCGGTTGTTCTGCTGGCGGAATTGCCTGTGGGTAAACGGGTTGACCTACTACTGGTGGTGGGTATGTATACCATCCTCTGCCAAACCCTCTTCCCCAGCCTCTGCCGAAGCCTCTGCCACGTCCTCTTCCCCATCCTCTTCCGTATCCTCCT
>Ga0209427_10006733_pt1 | contig 13065 bp, 11 predicted proteins | sample DeeMarSWOR136_30_FD_187465 | JGI IMG/M metagenome (GOLD analysis project Ga0209427, IMG submission 187465) | Marine sediment microbial communities from White Oak River estuary, North Carolina - WOR-1-36_30 (SPAdes) (version 2) | ecosystem: Environmental > Aquatic > Marine > Intertidal zone >... | reverse complement strand
AGTGGAAAGCAGAAGATGATAGATGAAACACCTGGGTTCGAGATGGCACCGGGTCAGGATTGGAGTTCTACCTTCGAGATAGAGAGCAAGTCTCCACCGAAATGCACACAGGAAGTAGTCTACACGCCTATGAGGGTGGTGACAAAGCGGGTTCTCGGAACGGTCGAGAAGATCCCTCAGGATATCCCGGTCGTTCAGATCGACTACAGAAAGGAGTTCGATCCTCCAGACGTGAACAGCTTCGACAAGACACCTGTGGAGGTGACTGTCGAAGTAAAGAACAATGGAACTGCGAGATTCAACTCATTGACAATTGAAGACCGTCTTCCTGACGATGTAATGCCTCCTAAGCCGGAACATGCCAAGGTCTGGGTGAGAGGCAAGGAATACGAAGGCCAACTTGAGATCGAGGTAGACCCCGACGACCAGAACCCCGAAGTGCCTCACAAGATCACCTTCAAGATGATGAACTTGAAGGACTCAGTAGGCGAGGTGGAGCCTGGCGAAACCGTAAGCGTGAACTATGCCATAATGGCTTGGAGAAGTCGACCCGAGAAGGAGTATCCCTGCCCAATACGCTGCTTGGCAGAAACTCATCCAGCAGGACTTCCTTCAGAAGTAGCTAGTGCAGAAGATGGTCATAAGATTGGGATAATCTACAAGAAGAGGAGCATCTCTGCGAAGAAGGCTATTAACAAGGGTGCCGAGGCGGGCGAATACATCGTTGTACTCGTAATCGAGAACAAGGGCGAGGTGACAGTTGAGAACGTAAAGGTGACCGACTGGATACCAACTGGTTTCGAATACGTTTCCGCAGACCCAGAAGAAGAATCACCCACTGCGAGTCCTACAGAGGACGGTACTAACCTGGTGTGGAACTGGACCAGAATGAACCCCGGCGATAAGAGAAGAATCAGCGTCACTGTACAAGCTGGAGAAGACGCTGGCGAGTACGAACGCCGTGAACCCGAAACGACATCGGACTAGGTTTCACCCACCGCTTCTACTAGGCAGGGGGGAATGCTCCCCTTGCCTAGCTGTTCCCCTCTTTCTCATCGGCCTATGGCGATCCGTGCTGTTCTTGGCCAATCAAGCTAGCCACTTCAAGAGTGGACCAAGAGAGCGAAGTCCTCATGTTCCAAGGTGTGTTTCCAGAGACGCCTGCAATCACATTCCAGGGAATCGAAGACCCCGCTATTCTGATTGAGTGAGAAGTCACGTATTGCAGTCGTGATGGACTCGTCACACTGACCACAGTTGTGTACCCCACGTTTCTTTCCTGCTGCAACGGGATCACAGACGATGTTGATAGAGGACTCAATCTGTTCCCGAGCTCGACTTAGAGACTCAACAAGTGTCCAAAGCCAAGGGGGTCGGTATAGGCCTCTAAACCACAGTCTTTCGACTAGCGTATGTTTCTGCACATTGACCGGGTTGACTGAAATGGTCGTTACTCCCATCTTCGCCGCATCTTCAATTGTACGGACAGAGTCCAGAAGTGCGTCACGTTCAGTTAGAAAGAGGGGCTTAAGAAGCACGTATGCCCTTATGCCAATCTCTTGAGAGTCGGCTGTCTTCACTGCCGCCACGAAGTCCTTGGTTTCGAAACCTTTGTTTATGCAGACGGTTCGGATTTCGTCACTGCTGCTCTCAAGTCCGATGCCAATCTCCACATGACGAGCCCCCATTAGGTCACGGAGAGCTCCCATACTGTCATCTGTGACATACTGCGGACGAGACTCCAATACAACCTCGGCCACCCGTTCATCCTCGCTTATAAGGCGCAGAATCTGGTCGCGTGTGTCAATTGGCACTTCATCTTCATCAAGAAAGCTACCACTCGTATATACCTTGATGGAGAGTGGTTCACTCTCCGATGACGCACTCTCTAATGCATGTTTGAACTGTTGCAGAATCATGTCTCCAGGAACGGCTTCGTGATACCCATCCAGTAGATAGCTGCACATAGTACAGCCGCCACTCTCCCCGCGCGCATGAGAGCACCCAGAAGTTGCTAGTACTACAGAGAGTGCACTTCCAACGGTATCACCAATCCGGCTCTTTGATACCCAGGTAGCTGCAGGCCTTGAAAGATCACGCTTCCGAATCCGGGCCAGCGAAGTACCCCTAGCTTCCACATTGGACTTCTGAATCGCGGGCAACATTGCAGCAGGGATATGGGACATCTACTCCTAACCTCCCACCTTGTGTCGAAGACTGACCGCCCGGCCCTTTGCTAGTTCGCACATCTCAAGACCAGACATCTCGCTCCTGCCTACAGCAACGACGTCCCCTTTTGAATCAAGGATGATCACTTCATCTCCCGGGCGAATTCCGGGGTCGGCCTCCTGGACTCCCACGGCAAAGATAGATCCGCCTTTGATTTCACGGCCCTCAAATCTGACCCAGTTGTGATTCAACGGTGCCAGGCGGCGTCCGCCCTCGAGTGTGAGTGACAGCATGCCTGAGTCTGAAACGAATGCACAGACCTGTTCTTCGTCTACCTTGCACGTGACCATGTGATAGAGCTTGCCGTGCAGCCTTGAATCATCGGGGATTAGCACATTGCCAGTGCCGTGCCCGAATTGGTAGTCAGATGTTGCACGAAGAGTTTCCAATAGATCTGTCCGTTTCCTTCCCTCTATATTCAGTATATCTTTCATATCATGAAGCGTATCCCTGAGCGCTTTGAGAGATTCTCTGCCTGTGGCGGGATGTTCGGGAGTTGTGTAGACGATACTCTGGCCAATCTCCTTCTCGGCATTCTGCACAATTTCCAGATACCCTCCAGACACATGTGCAACCACGATTGCAGACTCTTCGAACTTCCGGAGATGCTCCACCAGAGCGCGAACTGCGATTTCAGTTTCCTCGGCATCCCAATCGCCAGTGACAGGTATGTCATACTGAGCTGCAGGATGCATTCTCTCAAGCTCTCTGGGTACAAGACCAAGGGGGGATGTCAGTATCGTTTCAGCAACTGAGAATCGAGATCCTCCGAGTGAGGCATCAAGCACCTCCGAGAACCGCTTATGCGATCTAGAGTCAGAGTATGGCTTCCTAGCAGAACATGGTAGTAGTAGTACAATCTTCTTGTACTCTTGCGGCGTGAAGCGTGTAGCGACCCGATCTCTGAAGCGCCTAACAGCTGGAGCATTGTAAGATTCGGGACCAATCAGTGGAACAAACTTGGAGCCGACTGTAGGAGTGAACTCTTCCAGATGGTGGTAGAGTGTGCTATCGATTCTCCTTAGTAGACCAGCCATTGGTGGAGTAGCATGGGTCATAGACTCAACCAGCCATCGCAGCCTTCCAGTTTTCATGGCCTGAATGCTCTCTGAGAGCAGCATCTCGTAGACGGACAGATTGTGTCCGCGAAGTGCCTCCTCCAGATGGTCATCAAGTCCTGAGGAGAGATCAGGCAATGAAACACAAGAGGGGCATGAGCAGAAGCGCAGATGTTTGGATTCCCCTACACTCTCAGAATCCATGCGCCACACTCTTGTCTTATTTGCAGCAGCCTCAAATGCATGTCCGACATCCAACACGTCGAAACCGACGTAGTAGAGGATAGGAACCATCCATGGGTAGATTCTCCCAATTGCCAACGTCAACCAATTGCGAGGTGTCCGGCTCCTCAGAAGAAGAGAATTGTAGTCAGTGGGCCCAAGGCCTCCATCGAATCGAAAAGCTGCAGCCATGAGACCCCTTTGGCCGAGTCTTCTGAAATCATCCACAGCCGCCTCCAAATCTAAAGATGTCGGGACTCTAAGAATCATCTGAGAGGGTGATATTTCGTTTCGGGCTTCTTCAAGCGCTTTAAGCTGGTAATCAAGCAATCGCCTAGCAGCTTCTGAGCCGAGAAGACCTCCAGCCATCATGGAGGGAAGCAGCAACATGTCTGTGGGACGAGAGGGTTGGATGTTCTCCTCAGTAGTGAAGGGCCAAGAGAAGACTACGGGATGGCTGACGCGTGTTTCCTCGCGTCCTAAGGTGGAATAGTACAGAGGAAGTCCGGTTGAGTGCTGTGGACCAATGAGCACGGGAATCCTGACAACGGACTCTCCCGCCTTCAGAACCCCCACTCTTGCAGGACCATCGTGACCTCGGTCAATCATCAATTCGCTCAAGCAGAGTCACCCTCTAATCTACACCAGCGGTTCGTATCCAACGTATCCTTTCGTATCCACGTCCGTTTCAACCTTCCCAAGAATCTGCCTGACGCTGTCAAGGGCGCCCAACTTGAATAGTGGGCGATTATTGTTTCCACACTGATACGAGTAAGTACAGAGAGGACAACCATCTACTGTATCACAGTCGCACTTCGCAAGTATCGTTTCCGTTCGCCTGAAGGCCTCGTCAAGCTTGGTGAAGAGAAGTTTCGATGCTCCATTTCCGCCAGGACTACCATCATACACGAAGATAATGCCAGAGTCCCCCATTGAGACTCCGCCAATCTCTCTTGTGCTCCCTCCAGTCAGCATATCACTTGATTCGATTACAGCGTGTTCTAGGGCATGAAATGCTCCACCATAGAGTTCTCCTGGGCTCATCTGCAGACCCTTTGCTCTCTTTAGTTTCCCATCGAGATACTTGTTGACAGTCTTCACAGGTTCTGGAGCTGTGAACGCGAATCCTCGAGTCACATATGTATAATCAAGAGGAGTTGACAGATCGGATTTCCCTACTACCCTACCAGACCTTGTTTCTTTCTTCACGAAGCCATAGACAGTCTGAGTCATTTCCAGTTTGCAGTAGACAGCATTCAAACCAAGTATCCTGCATGTGTCTGTCACCTCCACTATATGGGGCATGGTGGAGTAGAGCGGTCGAGTATGGATGCTGCGGTCCTGAAACGGCACCACAGTAGCTCTGCCAAAGCCCGGTTTGTATCGGTAGTCTACCGACAGGTAGTTGCGTCCGCCATGGAGGTATATTGCCCCTGGATGTAACTCCTGAGCTGCCATCGGCATAGTCCTCTCACCGATGGTTCTATTCCCCGATCTTATCTGAACTGTATCACCAATCCCACGAATGCTATAGCCCCTCCATTTCTTGCGTGCCAAATCAGCATCAGCAACACGGACTAAACCGTTCTCCAGGATCTTGAGTATCCCATCTTCAACGAGAGTGTCCAGAATCCCTCGTTGCCGAGGGAATGTAGTGACTTTGAGCCTTCCACTCATCGCTGCTGCAATGAGCTGATAGTAACCCACGACCTCGTTCTCGGGCTCCATGTATGCGGCATCAATATCAGAAAAGTACTTCTCGGGCTCATGACGATAGAATGATGATATGGGGTCGTTGTCACGAAGCGCGAGAATGGCAACACTCTCTTGTCCCTGCCTTCCTGCACGACCAATTCGTTGAGTAAGGCGTGTGATTGAGACTATCATGCTCACAACACTGTCTAAGTCACCAATATCGATGCCCAGTTCAAGCGTTGGAGTTGAAACGAGGACCTGGAGCTCGTCGGATTTGAACTGGGACTCAACTTGACTTCTGTACTTCTTCGAAAGCCCGGCACGATGCACCATTGACTTGACACCGGTGTCCCGAATTAGCATGTTGAGCACTTCGGCCTCAGAATGAGTGTTCCCGAAGACGAGCGTCTTGAATCGCCCTTCTCGAAGCCTTCTCACGAGATCAACAATCATGCTATACTTACTTCGATCTCCTGGATAGAACATCATGAAGTGGATTGGTCCTCTCTTCGCACTCTTTGACTCTACAAGGTGCACCTCTTTGTCAAAGAGCTGATCAGCAAACTCTTTCGGGTTGGAGATGGTGGCTGAAGCCCCGATCTTCTGAAACTCCCCAGACTCCATCTCAAGTCGTTTCAGAATGTAGTACACATTAGAGCCCATCGACCCCGTATAGAGATGAATCTCATCAAGCACCACGTACTTCACTGTCCGGAGGAGGGGCACCAGACGAGACTGAGACCAACCGAGATGGTAGTGTAGGACATCTGGATTGGTCACAAGGATATCTGGAGGCTTCAGGTAGATCTTGTCCCTTCGGCTCTGCGAAACATCTCCGTCAAATATGGCCGCGTTCAGACCGGATGCCTTGCACATCTCGACAATCTTGTCATATTGATCGCGGGCCAGAGCCTTAGTTGGATATATCAGCAGGGCCCGTACACCTTGTTCTGTGAAAGCCTCCTGAACAGTGACAAGCAGCTTCCTGATTATAGGGAGTATGAAGGCCTCAGTCTTTCCTTGAGCAGTCGGTGCGGAAATAACTATGTCACTTCCATCAAATATCAGGTCATCAGCCTCATCCTGAAACGCGTAGAGTTGGACTATTCCCTTTTCAGCGAGGAGCTCCTTCAGACGTTTGGGAATCTTCACCTCGTCAATCGTTCTTCCATACTCTGCGTCTGTAGAGGGCATATGTCGATATCTGACGAGATAGTCCTGACCTCCTTCAAGGATTGCTCGCACTGGTTTACTGAGATCTTCTAGAGGCATCCCACCTTGGATTGCCAGCTCAGAAATCTGTTCGCTGGATTGGATTCTCGACCTGCGCGAGGGCCTCATTCTAGTAGAGTCTTCTCTTGTTGAGAGCGTTTCCGACTTGGGACTCCTTCGTCGTTTTGCCCCGGAGGCCGAAGGCACCTGATTCTTAAGGATGGCTTCGCTAAATTCCTCATAGGCATCAAACAAGTCCTTGTTTCTTCCATCGACTAGCAACTCTGCATCACAAGATGAGCACATTACCGTCCAGATGTGGCCCCCTTTCTTGATGTAGAGTTTCGAGCCACATTTTGGACAGTGAAGGACAGGCACAGTTGATACACTTCCTGCCATCTGTCTTGGGCCAACTTATCAAAGTTTGGCAGAAGCTTGCCAAATTCGAGTGCGCAAGCACAATCTTTTTAACAATTGTGCATTCAGCATGCACAGCCGCTCTCATTCGCAAGGGAGATGACGATTACATGGTTGAAGAGATTAGTTCAAGTGACATAGACAGAGTAGTAAGCGAGAACAGGATTGTATTCATAGACTGCCATGCGGTCTGGTGTGGGCCGTGCAGGACCCTATCACCCATTCTGGAAGAACTGGACGAGAAGTACAGTGACAAGGGCTTCAAGGTTGTGAAGCTGGATGTCGACCAGAATAGGGAGTTCAGCATGGAGAACAGAATAACTGGAGTTCCAAGTGTTCTCGTTTTCAGCGATGGACAACGCGTAGTATTCGATGATGGTCGTGGTAGCAAGTCAGACAAACTGATTGGTGTCATGCCTCCAGAAGTCTACACGCAGATTATTGAAGACCTTCTAGCAGTGGCTTAGACTAGCCTAACCACCACCAGACAGATGATTCATCTGTATGGTGGGATTCCCATTTTTCATCATTCAAAGCTTCTGTCCAGCAAGATTCATAGTCTGTTTGCTTTCTGTGATTGTTTCTGGATGAGATTGTCTTGGTCAAAGAGGTTGACATTGACGGAGTCGAATATGAGGTAAAGCAGTCAAAAGTAACCCTCATTGACTGTTGGGCACCCTGGTGCAAACCATGCAAGGATCTCGCACCAATTCTTGAGAACCTTGAGATGTCCTACTCTGACAACCCGGATGTTTCTTTCTTGAAGATTGACGTCCAGGAGCATCACGAATACGGGAGAAAGCACGACATCATGGCCATTCCTTGTGTTCTGGTTTTCTTCGAGGGCGAGCCAGCCCTCTTTGAGGACCCTAGTGGTCGAATGGGTGAGAAGAAGACGGACCGTCTAATCGGGTTAAGACCTGCAGAGCACTACGAATCTGTCATAAGCCATCTTCTACAGACATAGGCATTCCAAGCAGAGCACCTGATGCTTTATATTCCTCCACACTACAACGAGCTAAGACCAGAGTATACTGAGGTAGTAATAATGCCGATTCTTCCCTTCGGAGATAAGAACCCAAAGATAGACGCGAAGGCCTACATAAGCCCCCAGGCAACCATTGTCGGAGACGTAGAGATTGGACAGGGGGTAAGTGTGTGGCCAGGAGCCGTGATAAGAGGCGATCAAGCCTCAGTTCGTATAGGTGAGAATACATGCATTCAAGATAGCGTTGTGGTCCACGCACACACAGACGACAATCCCGCCATCATAGGCAATCTCAGTGTCGTAGGCAGTGCCTCTGTCATTCATGGAGTCTACATCGGAGACTCCACAAACATCGGAGAAGGATGTGTTGTTTTTGATGGAGCCACCCTTGGCGAGGGTATTATGCTGGCGCCCGGTAGCATAGTTCCACCGAACATTGTCATACCTCCAAGAAGCCTCAACTCAGGAGTTCCAGCATCTCAGATAAGGGAACTCTCTAGGGAGGAAGTGGAAAAGCAGACTCTAAGAGCGGAAGCAATAGCTCAGGTGTTCCAGAAATTGAAGAGATGGCAGGGAGCGCCTTAGATCATATGGTTTCTCTTGCCACACTTGAAAGGCTCTCAAGTCCATCTTCTGTAACAACAAAGATGTCCGAAATCCTCATGGGCCCAGTTCTCGGCGAATAGATTGACGGATTCAGGGAGAAGACCATACTTTCCCTCAGTAAACTGTCGCTATCCGAGTGAATCAATGGGGGCTCTCTGAGGTCTAAGCCTATGGAGTTTCCAACAGGCCCTTGAAGACTGCCAGCTGGTATCTTCTTCCCCAACTTCTTCATTATCTTTCCATGAACAACTGACAGACTTGTGCCTGGCTTCATCACTCGTTCAGCAGTCTTGTATACCTGAAGGAGTCCTTCGAAGGCCCTCCGCTGAGTCCTATTGGGTTGACCAGTGTGTAGAGTCCTTGCAGCTTCCGCGAAGTAACCTGACTCACTGACTGTGATGTCAATTGTCACGAAGGAATCACTGGAGATTCTGTTTCCACTTGGTTGGGCAAAAGGAAACCTGGCGCGTTCGCCCGAAAGCACTGCAGCCCGGATTCCTCTAAGTTGGCCCCCTGCAGCTCTCATTGCAGACTCGATCTCAATTGAGGCATCAGCCTCAAGAGTCCCCGGATACACAATCTCTAAGGCGGTTCTGACTCCAATTTCAGCTATCCTCACTGCCTTTCGAATGGCCTCTATCTCTGCTTCATCCTTGATCTGCCTGAGTCTCCATAGCATGGCTGAAGCACCCTTGAAGCCTGCTCCAGGCAATCTCCCCCTGAGGTAGTCCAGTTCTTTGATAGAGATACGTTCTTGCTGCAAGCCAATGATGCCGGAATCAGTGCCGAGTTCTTCTAGAGTGGTTGTCACCCTGTCCCAGAATGATTCGTCACGATTGTAGCCCAACTCACCAATGGCTTCAGTATCTGTACGTCGAACCATGGCCGCAATTGAGCTATTCCCAATGGCATCATGCTGTAGTCCTGACATTATCAACTGTGGTTGACGTCCAGCCACTATCACGCAACCAAATGGTAGAGAGCTTGTGGGACTCTCATATCCGGTGAAATACTGAACGTCCGGTCTCCTGGTCAGAACGAGGGCGTCAATCGCCTCCTTCTTCATGGAACGATAAGCTCTCTCAAGGCGTTGAGGTGTAAACTGCAAACAAGCCATCTCGGATGAGTCGGAACTAGGCTTCCTGTCGAATTATCCACTCATTTAAGCATAATGTCGATATGAGATAAAAGAGTGATGGCGGGACCGCCCGGATTCGAACCGGGGATTTCCAACTCCGCAGGCTGGCGCCTTATCCATGCTAGACTACGGCCCCATTGAGGCGGGGCTCAGTCGGCTTATAGACTCTTCGTTGAGATGCAGTAGAAGTAGGTGGCTGACCTTTCAAGAGTGTGGCACTTCTAGTGCGTTGACAACTGCCTTACCCTGTCGTTTTGTGACTCTCAGCGTGACAGAAGATGTCTGGAGAATGAAACTCTCACCCTCATCCAGAACATCCATTACAGTGCGTCCCATGGGTCCATTCAGGTAGCGAGTGAATCTGCTAACGATTCGTTCAGTGGGTGAGGAGAACCTGTTCATCATGCTCATGATGTTTGACCTCTTGTCAGCAGCGAGTTCTCCTACAGGTCTTTTAAACTCAGATTGAACTTGTCATCTGGAAAACCAATCGAGAATGATGGCGGGACCGGCCGGATTTGAACCGGCGATACCCAACTCCGGAGGCTGGTGCCTTATCCATGCTAGACTACGGCCCCAAGCATCCACGATTCGCAGTTCTTTAAAGATTTGCCCACGATTGGCCAGTGATTGTCGCAGGGTCAATCAACCACCATGCACCCCTTTTGCCCTTGACTTCCCCTTTCTCGAACGAGAGTATTGGCTTACCGAGAATCTCTTTGGCACGTTCGTTCAGCTTCACGATGCGAACATGAATGGTCTTACGTTTTTCCCGATCGTTGAGTAGGCTGTCAGCCAGCTCAGGCGTAGAGGCTCCTTGATATTGAAGCAAGTAGGCCAGTATGTTTCTGTCAAGATCGTCACGACATACCTGAGAAGTTGTTACGTCATTCAGCCCAGCATAGAAGACACTTGTTGACCGTATTTCCTCAAGATGTTCCACTCGAGCCTTGAGTTGCTCAACCTCTTGAGCAAGCTCGTGCACTATTGGAGGAATCTCTTGGTCGAGTTTCCAGAGGACTGCGTCTTTAATGAACTTCTTTCGACCTTTTTTCCCAGCTACCTTGTCGATTCTCTTCAGAATATCTCTGTCCAACCGGAGATGTATTCTCTCGACTCGATCAGGGCCTTTCTTGGTCATCCATCCTCACACCAGATTCCTGCTGGGTTGTGAATCTCTTGGTCTGAGAACAGTTCAAGGAGAAAAAGCCTTCTCTTCAAGAACGAATGCCGTTACTCCGACACAGTTATAACAAGTTCCACAGGGAGCACGCTGAAGAACGCGACGGTGACAGTCCATGGTTAACAAGGAGAAGGCTGTGAAACGAGAGCTAGTCCGACTTAGAAGGACGCAGAACCCACAGCAAGTGGACTTTCGAAGAATGCGCAAGAAGCGTAAGGTGAGAGCCAAGCTCCGGGCGGAGAAGAGGAAGGTCGTTGTCGGACCGAAGGTCGAGAAGGAGAAGAAAGAAAAGAAGCGGAAGGCCAAGAAGCCCATAAAGAGGAAGGAACCAGAGTTAGAGTTCATCGAGGACGAACCGGAACTGGAGGTCATTGAAGACGAACCAGAGCTTGAAATCATTGAGGAAATCGATGAACCAGCGGTTGAAGAGAAGAAGAAGGCCAAGAAGCCAAAGAAGAAGAAGGAACCGGAATTGGAGGTCATTGAAGACGAACTGGATGACGATGCCATAGACGAAGAGCTCGCTGACCTCTATACTTACGACGAAGACATTGATGAGGAAGAACTCGACAAGTAAGATCGAGCGCCCCCCCACAACAAAGAATAAGGCGAGGGTAGACCAGAAGCTCAGTACATGAGGATCATCCCTTCCTTCATGGAAATATCCTCACGGTGATTCCTATGACCACTCTGCTCGGAATCGTAAAGTATCTCGAGTCCATTGCACCTCCACGGCTAGTCTTCAAGGGGTTAGAGAGCCGGGTGGAGGTAGGCCCTCAGACAGAGAGCGAACAGGAAAAGACTACAATAAACAGGATTGTCATCGCGACATATCCTTCCGGACGCGTTGTAACGAAGGCATCACAAGACAAGGCCAATCTGCTGATCACACACAGACCGCTTTTCCCATTCGCCGTCGATAGAATCTCGGGCCTTGACCTGATCAGGATAAGATTGCTTAGTAAGAACTACATCTCAAGCTTGACCCTTGGTAGTCCCTGGATGTGCGCAAGAGACGGGCTGACAGATGCATTTGTGGAGCTGCTCGAGCTGAAGAGAGTTGGAGATTTCTCAGTAATGGGAGACCTAGAGGAAGTAGTTCCTGCGGGCAGACTGTGCCTCCCTCCGAGTGTTATGAATCATTCCCGCTTTGCCAACTACTTGACAGAGAAAGTTGGAATTGAGTCAGTCACATTCTCCGGTGACTTGGATGATGAGGTGAAACAGATTCTCATCTTTCCGGGCAGCCATGTTGATGTTCCGGAGATTGTTGAAGCCAAGAATCTCAATGTAGGGTCTCTGGTCACTGGGGAGCTTTCTCCAGAAGTCAGACTCTTGGCTATTGAAGAGGGAGTCAATATCTTTGAACTGGGGTCCTTTGTGACGGAGGAGCCAGGAATGAGAAGACTCAGACATCAATTCAGTCTGGAGTTTCCAGACTTGAAGGTGGAGTTTGTTGAGTCCATCACGCCCACAAAGTCGCTCTCGTACAAAAAGGAACGACACTGACTCTCTATTCGATGCCTGGATATCGAATCATCACTACGTTCTTGTTGCGTTCACAACCAACGTGGTCTGCTACTGGTATGCACTTAGTTCTGAAGATATGAACTGTGGGACAGTGTGGTTTGAATTCGGTCAATGATTCGAAGTTGCCCATGCCCTTTGCTACAATCAGTTCTGCTGATAGGAAGACATCCTTGAACGACTCTGAGTTTCTCTCGAGGTTGACACCAATCGCTGCAGCACCTGTATCTATCACCTCGTCTGCGCATTCAGAGAGACCTACCTCCTCAGCATCTGTCATCGTGGCATCGTTGAGGACAGGTCCGCCCTTGACAACAGCGATTACCTTGGGACCCAGACGCCTTATCTCGGAGATAAGAATCATGTCCAACACGATTTCGCCAGCATTGTCTGTCAGAAACAGGACTTCCTTGGAATTAAGACAGAGATGCATGAATTCTTCGACCTGGTCAAAGGCAAGATCTGATTCAACACGTTCTAGAATATGCCTTAGCTCGTCAAGAGTGAAATCGCGACCAGATACGTCGAACTCAATAGCGTTCGCAGCAGCGGCGATCAGTGTGGCCCTCCTGAAGCGCATCTGTGGATCTACTACCTCCTCAACCAAATCCTTCAGGTCAGGGAGAATGCTGAGGGCCATAGCGTTTGATTCGCGTTTGAGACCCTCATACGGATCCCTTCCTGTCATTTTCTGAACCAGAAGGTCTCTATCAGTGCCTATATGGCTCGGAACCGACGCGGCATTGAAGTTCTTTCCCAGGAAGTCAAGCATTGCAGTAACTAATCTCAT
>Ga0209427_10006732_pt1 | contig 13065 bp, 7 predicted proteins | sample DeeMarSWOR136_30_FD_187465 | JGI IMG/M metagenome (GOLD analysis project Ga0209427, IMG submission 187465) | Marine sediment microbial communities from White Oak River estuary, North Carolina - WOR-1-36_30 (SPAdes) (version 2) | ecosystem: Environmental > Aquatic > Marine > Intertidal zone >... | reverse complement strand
CCAACATGATATTCAAGATCAAAACCCCCTAAAAAAAATAATCTCAGAAGTTGACGCTATAATCCATCTCGCCGCCCTTGTTGGCGTAGGCCAATCAATGTACCAAATCGAACGCTACATCAACGGAAACACCAAAGCCACCGCGACCCTACTCAACATCCTAGCAAAAAAAGAACATAACATAAAAAAACTTGTGGTAGCCTCCTCCATGAGCGTCTACGGAGAAGGTAAATACCACTGCGAAAAATGCGCTACCGAAGCCTACCCTGACTTACGCACCCACCAACAACTGAAAAACCAACAATGGGATCAACTATGTCCAAACTGTGGCTCAATCCTTAAGCCTTTACCAACCGACGAAAACAAGCCTCTGATGCCAACATCCATCTACGCCCAATCCAAACATCATCAAGAAGAAATGTGCCTCCTAATCGGAAAAACCTATGATATACCAACAGTAGCTCTCAGATACTTCAACGTCTATGGTTCTCGCCAATCATTATCCAACCCATACACTGGGGCATGCGCCATATTCACAAGCCGCATACTAAACAACAAACCACCCTACATATTCGAAGACGGCAACCAAAAAAGAGACTTCATCCACGTGAAAGACGTGGCTCAAGCAAACTTAAGAGCACTTGAAAACAACAAAGCAAACTACAAAGCCATAAACATCGGAACAGGAAAACCAATCTCAATCGTCGAACTGGCGGAAACCTTGATAAAACTCTACAACAAACCAAACCTCAAACCATATGTATCCAACGAATACCGCAAAGGCGACATTAGACATTGCTACGCCGACACAACAAAAGCCCAGAAGTTCCTCAATTTCAAGCCCACAACAACACTACACGAAGGACTCACCGAACTAGCTGGATGGGCCAAAACCCACGGATGGGACGCCATAGACCTCTTTGAAAAAGCGTTGCAAGAACTTAAGGAAAAAGATCTTGCCACCTAGTCCGCATCATTTGCTCTCATCTTTTTGTCCTGTGCCTTATATCGGATATCGAAATACTCCTTATCTAACGTTATTATCTTTCATACTGTTGTAAGTGCGTGCCCAACGGGCAATCTGGAACAAAAGAACATGGAAAAAGTTAGAATGAAGCTGAAGCAATTTTCTTCATTACATCAGGAGACGGTAGCGATAGCAATCAAAGCTGCCGTATTAATGTTCGCAATAGGAGCGGTCTTTTTTCAAGATCTAGCCTTAATATTCCAGGATGCTTTGCAAACTGAAACAACGAGTTACATTTTGGTGGTCCCGTTTCTACTGAGCTATCTTGTTTACCGGAAAAGAAAAATGTTAAGAGCGGTAATCACGGTTGAAAACTTGGACCAACCGAAAAAGATTAGACGCCTGCCAATAATCATCGGAATCCTACTATCAATAACAGCGATGCTTGTCTACGGATACGGCTCATACAGCTTCACGCCCCTGGAATTCCACATGTTTGCTCTACCCATTTTCGCATCTGGACTGACCCTTATTCTTTTCAACAAACAAACCCTCAGACAACTAGCATTCCCCATAGCCTTCCTCATATTGTTAACACCACCGCCGTCAGAGATCCTTTACACCTTAGGTTCAGCCCTGTCAGTGATAAGCTCAGAAGTCTCCTATAATCTCATACGATTATTTGGGATACCGGCTAAGCTCGTAAGCGAATACGGCAATCCAGCGATACAGATTATAAGACCAGGCGGCGCAACGCTATCCTTTGCCATAGATATTGCATGCTCAGGCATCTACAGCCTGATCGGTTTCCTAATATTCGCTTTGTTCATCGCCTACATAATCCGAGACAAGCTATGGAAAAAATTCACTTTATTTATGATCGGAATTCCAACAATCTACATACTTAATATAATAAGAATAACTACAATCGTTCTAATAGGTTACCACTATGGAGAAGAAATTGCATTACAGCTTTTTCACCTGCTAGGCGGATGGTTTCTCATATTTCTAGGAACATTATTGCTGCTAACATTTACAGAAAAGATTCTACATGCACAAATCTTCATTAAACAAACACAAAAATGTCTGGGATGCAATCTAAAACCTGCTTCAAACCATAACTTTTGTTTCACATGTGGAAGAATTCTCAGAACTTCTTCCTTCAGATTCCCAAGAACAAGCATAATAAAAATGGCCGCAATAATTGTTGGCTCACTCGTGTTAATATCTATTCAAGCACCAGTTTTCGCTCTAGTAGAAGGCCCAGCCCAAATAATTGATCAGACACCAGAAGGTAAACAGGAATACATTCAATTACTACCACAAATCCAAGGATACACACTAAATTTTCTGTATCGCGACGAAAACTTCCAAGAGATTGCAAGGCAAGACGCTTCACTCTTGTACGTCTATCAACCCTTGGACACAACAAAAGAAACTGTATGGGTAACCATTGAAATTGGACCACGCTCATCACTTCACCACTGGGAAACATGTATCATTACTTATCCAATACAAATCGGGCTGTCTCCACAAGGAACACAACTAGTCCAGAAAGATATCCTAATCCAAGAAAACCCCCCCATAATCGCAAGATATTTTGCATTCCAATGGTCAGAAACAAACGAAACAGAAGTAGTCCTATACTGGTATGAAACATCATACTTCAAGACAGATGGCGAAACTTATGAACAAAAGCACATAAAAACAAGCCTGATCACTTATCCTGACACCCCCCAAAAAATAATGGCTGCAGAAAACCTACAGCCCTTTGCTACAGCAATCGCAAGCCACTGGCAACCAATCAAAACATTATCGACAATAACCGTGCTTCTATCGCAAAATGGAATAAACTTTGCCGCAATAACTAGCGGGCTAGTGATTGCTATAATAATTGTTTACTTTTCGGAGACAAAAAAACAAAGAAGATTAAATGCCAAAACATATCAAAAACTATCAACACCAAATAAAGAGATTGTTGATACAGTTTTCGAAACACAAAAATCCACAACGCCTACGCTACGCGCTATTGCAGCTACATATAAAAATAGAATAGGTGAACCCGTAGAAAATGAGAAATTGTTGCACAAAATCTCGGAAGTAGAAAAAACAGGCATAATAAAAAGAGAAATAATCAGCAATCAAGACGAGCCAACTCGAATATGGAAAACACAGATTGCTTAGAAAAAAATTCAAAAAAAGAAGCGATAAATACTTGGGAGAAAACACACTCTAACGCCTCGAATGGAAAATGCTCAGAAAAAAGCTGAAATAACTAGGTGATCAACAAGAATGAACTTTCCTTTACCGTTTTGGGACATAATCGTCTGGCTAGCAGTTGCTGCATTAATCCTCCTTATTACTTCAGAAATGCTTTCATCGCACTATAGAAGCATCAACATCCCCATAGACAAAAAACGGCTCAAAAACGTCGCAATTGCAGTATCAATCGTATTTCTTGCAGCAGTCATAATAAGAATCATGAACATGCCTTCTGCTCTATAAATAAATAAACCCAATAAAAACAGGTACAGAATTTAGCCTGGTTCAGATATGCAAGTGTGTTTAATACTCTTCAATTTCTGTTCCTCTAAGCGTACAACAATCACAACTCCTTTTTTCAAAATTATTCCTAATAATCCTTTTTTTATCAGGAATTTAAAATCTAAACAACATTTAGACTAGAAAATCAAATATTTATTTAGGCTGTTGCAAGACTGTCGCTATAGAGGTTTGAATACAGTGAACCAAAAAAACAAAGACAGACTGGAGCAAATTCTGATAAAACTAGTTAAAGAAAAAAAACCAGCAAACGTACAACAACTGGTCGATCTAACGAGATTAGAAACCACCTTTATTTCAGAACAGAAAATTATGCAACATATTCTTCGACTTCAAAACCAAGGTAAACTAAAACTAAAAGAACCATCAATCCGACCCCCGCTGAAATTTAGCACATATCTAAAAACAAGAGAAGCTACATGGTACTGGATAATTATTATTCTCGCAACAGCAGCAGCACTAACTGTATTCATTTTCCAAGAGAACACTCCCCCACTGATATACATAAGATATATGCTTGGAGCCATTTTTGTTGTATTCCTGCCGGGCTACAGTCTCATCAAAGCATTATTTCCAGAGAAAGAACTGGACAACATAGAACGCGCCGCCCTAAGCATAGGAATTAGCCTAGCCATAGTACCAATCACCGGGTTGATCCTCAACTATACACCTTGGGGCATAAGAACAGTCCCCATCACTCTAAGCCTCCTCGCACTAACCACCATCTTGGCCACAGCAGCCATCATGAGAAAATACCAAAAAACAACCCGCAATATACTTAATGAAAAATAATTTGCATCCATAAATCACCCATCAAAATTAAAAAGGCAACTAACATGGAAAACGGCAATATAGCTGAGGGAACTCTCAAAATAACCTTAGCCACCGCCCTCGAATATATAATCATTTCACTATTCTACATGATTGTCACAAAAACAAATGTTCTCACCCAAACAGACATCGGAACCTTATCAATCCTAAGCTTCTTAGCCTCAACCTTCTCATTACTAACCCTGCTAGCATTACCTACAGCATTAACCAAATTCATCTCAGAAAAATTGGGAAAAAACCAAACAGAAGAAGCCACGGCAACCCAAAAAACAGTAACAAAAACAGTTGCCATACTATCAATAGCGGGCTTCGTAGTTGCTGTCTTATTATCTCAAATAATTTCAAGGCAACTGTGGAACAACACAGAATATATATTTCTCATAATTCTAAATTTCACATACGCATTTCTGTTTAACATTGAATTCCTCTGTAAATCTATTTTACAAGCACTGTACCTTTTCGGAAAAATGGCCACTATTACCATAACATGGATAATTACAAGCCGAGTAATAGCTATCTTACTAGCCTTACTTAACATGGGTGCCACAGGAGTAATAATCGGCTATATAGTCGGATTGATAATAACCTTAACCATTGCTCTAAATTTTCTACGCGGAAAACTGCCAAAAACAACTAAAAACATGCCTCTTAAGCCATTGATATCCTACAGCTTTCCCATATTCTTAACCTCCATAACAACCCTTGTCTTACAGTGGGCAGATATTATAATCATAACTTCTCTAACAAGCGACCTCTCTATAACAGGAGTCTACTTCATTGTAGTCAGCAGCGTTAAAGTCCTCTCTATGCTATACGCACCCATGATGACCACTATATTCCCCGCCCTCTCAACCCACCATGGACGCAAAAAACCAAAAAACATCAGCAAAATCCTAAAAATCACTAGCCGATATATTATATACATACTTCTCCCTAGCTGCACAGGTCTGGCAATCATCGCACCCACAGCCCTAACTTTCTTTTATGATCCCAGCTACGCAACGGGATCTACACCCCTAGCAATATTGTCAATTATGACAATTATTGTAGCGATTTCAGCTCTATTCACGACAACATTTCAAGCTATAGGAAAAACAGGGCAAATATTAAGAATCAGAATAGTAGCAGCCATTTCATTAATCCTCATGTTATTATCCTTCGTTCCACTCTTAGAAACAACCGGAGCAGCCCTCGCCCACCTAATCACTCAAACAATGATCCTTACCCTTGAAATCTACATACTAAAAAAAGAAATCAAAATACGTCTAGACAAAGAAGCACTCTGGAAGTCTACAGTCTCTACAACAGCATTTATTCCTTTCCTGCTAGCTATTCAATTAATCCTAAGTACAAAACTATCTACAATCCAAACCCTTGCCCTAGAGTTACTGACAGCGGCTGCAATTTACGCATTTTCGCTTTATGCCTTAAAAGCCCTGAAACGCCAAGATTTCAAACTGCTAAGACAAGCCTTCCCAAAATCTCTAGCCAAATATATCAACATAATCGAACGCATAATCGTCAGATAAAAAACTATAAAAAACAAGAACTAATCAACTACTAAAAGATCCAAACACCCTGTATCTATCGACAAAAAACAATAAGTTGGCAATTCACCAATAAGCTAACCATGCAATACTTAGACTCCGCGAAGAGTATATTCCTACCCAAACAACCTTTTTGTAACCCAAATTCAACCTTCAAAGGCAACAATCCAATAAATTTTCCTGCATGCGCGCCAAAGTCTATTAATGAATATTAAAGTGAGTTTCTGATAATGAAAAGTGACATTTTAATTGTAGGGTCGGGAGTTGGTGGCGCAACAGTTGCTAAGGAATTAGCAATTCGTGGCCATAAGGTTACAATCTTGGAGAAAGGGAAACACCATAAATTGGGAACCAAGAGAAGAAGAATGGGATTTTATTCAAACGTGAATTCTGTAGATGGAACCCAGATTCTAAGAACCATTATGGTTGGAGGGGGCTCAATGGTTTCGTTTGCCAACGGCGTTGGAGCTTTACAAAACGAGTTGAAAAAATTAGGCATTGACTTAGAAAACGAATTTGAAGAGGTCGTAAAAGAACTCGGTGTGGTATCATTTCCTGAGAGATTTATTGGTGAAAGAACAAAAAGGTTGAAAGAAGCTTCAGAGGAACTCGGATATGATGTGAAACTTATGCCAAAATTCATCGACTTTTCGAGGTGTAGAGGCTGTGGTATGTGCAATCGAGGATGTCGTTATGGGGCTAAATGGACAGCCAGAAACTTTCTTGGTGAAGCAAAAAGATTTGGCGCGAGACTTGTGACTGAGGCATCTGTAGAGGAGGTTCTTTACTCAGGTGCTGAGGTTAAAGGCGTGCGTGTTCGTGGTTCTAATGGAATTTTCGAAATTAATGCTGAAAACATCGTGTTAGCCGCCGGAGGAATCGGCACCCCAATAATTCTTCTAAGATCAGGGTTGGAGAATGCTGGAAGCAACTTCTTCGCAGATCCATCGGTTAACACTATTGGCATAATTGAGAAAAGGGGTTCAGTAAATGAGATGAGCATGGCCACCATTATTGATGAGTTTCAAGGACAATATGGTTTCATAATCTCACCCGCACCCGTTTCTGAATCGACTTTGGCTAAATTGAGCTATCTTCCCTTCTTCAAAAAATTGTATGCCTTTAGGAAGTGTCAAATTTTAAGTCTGATGACTAAAATCAAAGATGATGCTGTTGGAAGGGTCGAAATTGATGGGACGGTACACAAACCATTAACAGAAAACGATCGCAAAAAACTAGACAAAGGAGACGAAATCTCAAGAGAAATCCTGCTACAAGCTGGCGTGAGTTCCAGATCACTTTTTAGAAGTGAAGTACGAGCTGCTCATCCTGGAGGAACAGCGGGAATAGGTCGGATAGTAAACACTGATCAAGAAACCGAGATCAGTCGCCTATTTGTAAGCGACGCCAGCGTGCTTCCCGAAGCTCCGGGTCTCCCTCCAATCTTGACCATCGTTGCCCTCTCTAAGAGATTCTCCAAGAAACTGGCACTAGAATACCTTTAAGTCTTAAACGTATGGGGGAGATTAAGACTCGATTTTTTTTGGTTTTAGAATTAAATTTTAATCTTTTTCTTTTTCTGTAATTTTTCCTATCTCCACTCCCTCTCATATACCGTCACTCTTTCCCACAACCATCAACACCGTTCAACACCGCACATACTACACAGCCAAATACTGTAAAAAAAGTTGAGTTGGACTTCATAAAAATTATACATATTCAGGTTTTATTTATCTGCACAACATGATGTCAAATGATTCAAATTATTAGAGGATGCGCGCAAGCATCCAACAATATATTAACGGTGATGAAAGATGCTTACTACAGTGGCTGAAAAAATTGTCGAGCAATTGTCGGAATTAGGTGTAAGATTCATCTATGGTATCCCAGGTTGGTCGAACCTACCAATTATTGATGCTTTGAGGAAAGAAAAAAAAATAAAGTTTATTCTAACTAGACATGAACAAACGGCTGCTTTTATGGCCTCAGCTCATGCAAAACTCACGGGTGACATTGGAGTTTGCTTATCAATTGCAGGTCCCGGAGCAACAAATCTCATTACAGGCCTAATGGATGCTGCTACTGATAAAGCCCCTGTTTTAGCCTTAGCGGGCCAAGTTTCTTTAGATTTTTTAGGAAAAGAGTCATTCCAAGAGATTGATCAAATTCAATTATTCAATTCATTTACAGTGTTTAACGCGTTAATGATTAAGCCTAATCAAAGTATCAGTTTACTCATTTTAGCTGTGAAAAAAGCATATGCAAATCAGGGAGTGTCAGTATTGAGCCTGCCATCAGACATTCAGGCAGAAAAAGTTGAGGTTTCTATACTCAAAAAAGAGAACATTATCTTCAAAAATACAGTAATCCCCACTGATGAAGAAATAAAAAAATTTGTAAACCGTATAAACGAGAGCAAAAAGCCAATTATTTTAGGAGGTTGGGGAATTAGGAATTGCGGAGAAGCGCTTTTATCATTTGCACACAAAATATCGGCACCTATTGCTACTACTTCAAGAGCAAAAGGCATCATAAATGAGAATGATCCATTATCAATCGGAGTGTTGGGTTCGCTAGGGTGTAAATACACCGTCAAAGTTATGAAAAAGGCTGATTTACTAATTATAATTGGATCTAGCTTTAGACAGAATAAATTGATACCAAATATCTCTATAATTCAAATTGATGTTAATGAGTCTAAACTTGGAAAAGAATTTCCAATAGAAATGGGATTAATCGGTGACGCAAAACCAATTTTAGAAAAAATAAATTCAATAGTTAAAATGAAAAAACCTGATAATAGTTTTTTTCATCATGTAAACAAGCTTAAGAGGCAATATCTAAAGGAAATAGATGAAGACTCAAAAAAAGTTATAGAGCCAATTTTTCCAGGGTTCGTAATTCAAGCGATAAAAAGAAACGCCAAAAGAAACGCAATAATCTGTATTGATTGTGGGGATCATACATATTGGTTCTATAAAAAATTCATTTGTGAAGGTGAAAAAACACTTCATTCAGCCAATTTATCCAGCATGGGGTTTGCGTTTCCCGCAGCCCTTGCAGCACAGTTAGATTTTCCAAAAAATCAAGTAATTTGTATCACTGGAGATGGAGGGTTTGGTATGGTAATGGCAGATTTTACTACTGCTGTGTTGTATAAATTACCCATTAAAGTAATACTTTTCAACGATAATAAATTTAAAAATATTAAGAAATCACAAATAATGCAAGGGTATAAAGAATTTAGCACGGATTTGGTTAATCCCAATTTTTCAGATTATGCAAAATCATGTGGTGGAGAAGGTTTTCGAGTAGAGAAACCTGAGGAATTAGACAAAACCTTGAGACAAGCTTTTAATTTAGATAAACCCGTTATTGTAGAAATTATTGTTGATCCTGAGAAGCTCGCTCCTTGGCGATCGCGATTTTGGAATTATATTCCATTCCGTGCTTGAATGCTTTTTGGAGGACTGTATTCGTCTTGGAAATAAAAGATATACAAATGCCAAGCCCATTACTTACGTGCAAATTTTCCGACAAAGAGCTAGAATTTACGGGATATATAGTAATTGACTCGGCGATAAGAGGAAGATGCTGTGGGGGAGTCAGGCTTTCACCTGAAGTCTCTCTTAATGAAACAATCTTTTTAGCTCAAAATATGACTCTGAAATATGCCTTTTTAGGCATCCCTTTAGGAGGAGCCAAAGTAGGAATACGCATTAATGAAAAAATATCAAAAGTAAATAGAAAATTAGTTTTCACCAAAGTTGGTAGGATATTGAGCCCATTCATAATAAATGGTTCTTACGTGCCAGGGCCCGACATGGGCACCTCTGATAAAGACATCGATTGGTTACTGAACGCAGCAACCTACGAGGAAAAAAATCGAGAACATGCCTCCACCGCCTTGTACACCAGTTGGACCATGTTGACTTCTGCTACAGAAGCTCTTAACAAGCTAAGTTTGAAATTAGATAACTCTACAGTTGTAATAGAAGGTTTCGGTAGTATCGGAAGTTCATCGGCAAAAGTTTTTTCAGAAAAAGGAGCAAAAGTAATTGCCATTTCAACTTGCAAGGGCGCAATTTATAATTCAAAAGGACTTGATGTAAGAAAACTTTCTGAAACCAAGGAAAAATATGGTGACGAGGTTATTAACCAGTATCCTGACGCTGAAAAAATAACGAAGGACGAATTGTTATGTTTACCTGCTGATGTCTTACTTCCTTGCGCTGGATCTTGGACGATTAACTCAAGAAATGCCCATAAAATCGCGACGAGAATTATCTGCCCAGGTGCTAATATCCCTATTACAGGCGAAGCTGAAAAGATCCTATTTAATAGAAAGATAATCAGTTTGCCAGATTTCGTTTCAAATTCTGGTGCAGTATTAGGAGCCTTCATGGGATCTATGGTGACCGAACAAGCAAAAAAGGAAATCATCAATAAATATTTTAATAAAAGAGTTTCACAAGTGATCCAAACATCTCAAGAAAAAGGCGTTCCGCCTATTGAAGTTGCGAAAGAAATTGCATTGGAAAGATTTCACAAAATAAAAAATAAATATGAAAAACATGACCTCAAGAGCCAACTGAATTGCAGATTTAAATCCATTATTCCAAAAGTCTACAGAAAAATCTTCATAAAACCCAGAGCCAAAAGGATTTTCATCCAGATGTTACATTCAACGGAATAAACTTTTTAGATTTCCCTCCCTTCCAATTAAATTGTATTTGACTTTGTTGACAAACGCTTCACTGAAAATCATTTGAGTGGGACAAAATTGGCGTTCTATCAAAGAAAACCGATCAAAAGATTAATTGACAACTCATTTTTCCAAATAACACAATCGAGACAATATTTCAAGTTGAAAAAATCTCAATGGCTTTCTCGTGCAATATTGAAAAAGATTCAAGAGAAGAAGCTTAGAACCATAATAAAGTATGCATACTACAATGTACAATATTATCATGACCTTTTTAAATCCTTGAACTTGACTCCAAGTGATATCAAAAACGTAAATGACCTAAACCAAATTCCCATTTTAACCAAGTCTCAAATTCAAAATAAATCCCAAAAGATTATTGCATGCAACATCGATAAAAATAGTTGCACATCAAACACCACATCTGGGTCCTCAGGAAAACCTTTAACACTTCTTTTTGACAAGAACGCGATGAGCAACATAGGAAGTCGTCACATTCGAAATTACTTTGAATCCGGAGGTCATCTTAGAGATAAAATCGTCACTTTCACAAATCCAAACCGTTTCGCCCATATGAAATGGTTCAACCATTTGGGTTTCTTAAGCAAAAAGTATCTTTCAGTTTTCGATAGAATCGAGAATAATATATCAAAGCTTCTAGAATATTCTCCTGATGTAATTGAAAGCTATCCTTCAGTGTTATTGCTCATTGTGAATACCATTCAAGACAAAAATATAGAAGGACTAAATCCAAGATTAATCCTCTCCACGGCAGAATTATTATCCCAAAATGTTCGCAAAAAAATAAATTCAACATTCAACATCGAATTGTTTGATCAATATGGATCAGCAGAATTTGGAACCTTTGCTTGGGAGTGCCAAGAACATAATGGTTACCATATGGACATTGAAAGCGTTGTTGTTGAGTTTTTAAAGAATGGGGAGAATACTTCGCCCGGAGAGAAAGGAGAGATCGTGGTAACGGGCTTATTCAATTTTGCCATGCCATTAATACGATACTCCCTGGGTGACGTTGGTAGTTACCGCATTGAGCAATGTTCTTGCGGTAGAAGATTACCGCTGATGAAAATTATAGAAGGAAGAACAGATGATTTCCTAGTTCTGCCAAGTGGCACTATAATATCTCCTAGAAACGTCAACTTTCTTGAAAATGTAGACGGTATATCGGAATATAGAATAATCCAAAAAAAACCAAACAAAATTTTAGTTCAAATCACCAAAGGAACAAACTTCTCTCAAAAAACCGTTTCGCAGGCTAAAGAAGAGATAAGAAGTGGGTGCCTCGGTGAAGACATAATAATTAATGTTGAAATAGTTGATCAGATTCCTAGAGATAAGTCAGGCAAAATAAAAGCAGTGGTTTCTGAAATAAATAAAACCATTATCAAATCAAAATGAACCAGCGCAATCAAATTTCAACTTTAGCTAAAAGATTCAAATAATCCCTGAGAGATAGCAAAAGATGTTTTTATTGATGTTTGAACCTCAGTAGTAAATCATTAAATTTGTTTTTTTGTTATTTTCCCAGTTTTATGTGTACGATAGAAGAATCCTTTTCTGGTAAACAAACCCTTCAACGCCGCAAAAGCTATAACTGGAGTAGCAACAAAATTCAACAGCCAAGCCCACCCCACTTTCCTAAAATCTTTTTTGGCCCCCTCCAAAGATAATGCCACCAGAGAGGAGGAGACTCCAGCAGGCACACTCGCCAACAATAATAATAGGCTAGTTTGCACAATGGGAAGTGGCAGATAAACTGTGGGAAATAGCAGAGTAATCAGCCACGCCAAACTCAATAAAACAATTAAAGTACTGTTCAGAAAAGAGGCTCCAATGAAAACGAAATCAATTTTTTCCCTCAACTTAAGAAAATTACACCTCCAAATCTTCAGGAAATGGTTTCTAAAGGTACGTGTATGACCTTCGGCCCACCTAGCTTGCTGCCTAAACAAACGCCGCAAGGTGCTTGGACATTCTCCAGATGCAACCAACCTAGGATCATACAAGACTTTATACCCGTTCTCATATAGACGCATGGTAAGATTCCAATCTTCATCAGTCACCTCTTCAAATCTCAATTTCCTCAACAAGTCAGCACGAACCATGAAAACACTTCCAGTTAACGGCGAAAAAAGTCCCATCTTCTGTTGCCCATTCAACTCAACCATATTGTACAAGCTTGTCCAAACCCTCACCCCCTTCGTTATCCAATTTTCATCAGCGTTAAGATCGTGCCTCTGATAACCCTGAACCACCGCCACTCCATCATCCTCAAACCTAGAAACGAATTGGCTGGCTAAATCCTTGGGCGGAACAAAATCTGCATCAAACACCAAAACATGCGTACTGCGTGGATCCATATGATCCAAGCCGACATTCAAGGCCCCTCCCTTCCAACCCTCACGCGAACTCCGATGTATGACCCTAACCAT
>Ga0209427_10006731_pt1 | contig 13065 bp, 12 predicted proteins | sample DeeMarSWOR136_30_FD_187465 | JGI IMG/M metagenome (GOLD analysis project Ga0209427, IMG submission 187465) | Marine sediment microbial communities from White Oak River estuary, North Carolina - WOR-1-36_30 (SPAdes) (version 2) | ecosystem: Environmental > Aquatic > Marine > Intertidal zone >... | reverse complement strand
ATTGAGTAACGCCTCCAGTTCCTCTTTCTTAAAGAAGCCGGTTTCTAGCTCTATCTCCCCTTGCATACCGACAACTCCTTTTTAGGCTTTACCATTGATTGCAATCACTGCAATGTGCTCAAGTTTTCCTTGAGGTCTACAAGCTGCCGCATATGTGATTTTTCTTCTTCAATTATCCCGTTCACAATATCGTAGTCGGGCTTGCGAACGAGGTGTTGCATCTCGGAATATATAAGTATAGAGTCCTTCTCCGCGCCGAGTGCGATCTGAATAGCCTCAGCATCACTGCTTACCTTCTGAGCCATCTCGCGGGCAACCTTGTCATCGGTGAAGAGAAGTGAGTTGACCAAGGTTTTGAGATAGGCATCATATTCCTCGGTCAGTGTCTCTGGTGATTGGTAGTCTCCAACGTTTTGAAGCATGTTCTGGAAGATTTCAAGGTGCTCTCTTTCCTTGTCGGCCAGATAGGTATAGGCCTGATGAATAGTAGGATTGCTGGTAGCTTCAGCCAGGGAATCATAGAACACCGCTCCATTCTTCTCGATCCCGATGGCGATGTTAATAAGCTCTCTACCTGAGAAAAAGATGCCCATTTAATAACCTCCTTAAAGTCTCTGGAGATAACGGTGCGCCTGGAGAGCAGCCTTGGCTCCCTCGCCAGCGGCGACAACTATCTGTTTCTCGGGGGCATTAGTAACATCCCCTGCGGCAAAGAGACCTGGTATGCTGGTCTCACAGGTAGCCGTCACCTCGATCTCGCCGAGCTTATTAAGCTTGGCGATGTCTCTGGCAAACTCGGAGTTGGGCACGAGCCCGATTTCGACGAGAATGCCTCTCACCTCGAGTTTCTTTTCCTCGCCGCTTTTCAGGTCCCTTATTTTAATTCCGTTCACGAGATTTTCGCCCTCTATCCCCAGCACCTCGTGCTCTAGGAATGTGGTCAGGTTGTTGGCTTCTTTTGCCTTGTCGATGAGTATCTGGTCGCCGGTCAGCGGTGTCAGCGATACCAGATATACGTGCTTGGCTATCTTCACCATATCGTCAGCAGCCTCCAGCGCCGAGTTGCCCCCGCCTATCACCGCTACCTTCTCGTCGGCGAAGAGGGGGCCATCGCAGACAGAGCAGTAGGTTACTCCTCTTCCTTTTAATTTCTCCTCGCCGGGTACGTTTAGCTGGCGGGGACGCTTACCGGTAGCGATAATCACCGATTTCGCTTGATAGCTCTCGCCCTTGTCTGTCCTGACTTCGAATACACCATCTACCTGGGCCAGGGCTTTTATTCCCTGTCCGATAATCTGCTCTACGGGGAACTGTTTTACCTGCTCCTCGAACTTTTTCATCAACTCGGCTCCTTCGATAAACTGGTAGCCCATGTAGTTCTCAACGCCTGTTGTCCACAGAACCTGGCCACCGAGGTCTTTGCTCAGGAGCAGGGTGTTGAGCCTCTTCCTCGCAGCGTAGACTGCTGCTGTCATCCCCGCAGGCCCGGCACCGATGATAATGAGCTCGTGCATAAGTTACTTCACGAATTTGATTTTACGGGATTCCGAGCTTCTCTTTCATCGCTGACTCGTCAAAGCCGATTATGAACTCACCGTCGATCTCAATCGCTGGCACAGCCATCTGCCCAGATTTAGCGACCATCTCTTTTCGAGCCTCTTTGTCCGAGGCGACATCGAAGTCCTGGTAGGAAATGTTGTTGGTATCCAAGAAACTCTTGGCCATCTTACAGTAGGGTCAGGTCGGGGTTGAGTAGATTTTTACCTCTTTTACGCTCATGTTGACTACTCATTCACTTTTAAGAGTGATGGTGGATAGAGTGTATAGAAAAAACACTGATAGTGCAAGATGGCAATAAAATATGGCAATTGAAGTTCAAATTCAATATTAAATACGGGGTCTCATGCTGTATGTGACTTTTGTCTCATCGCTCAGGCATGATAAAGCAGGGCAGGGCATAACTTGACATAAAATGTACGATTTTAAAGATACCCCTAAGCTAAATAGCGTGGTACAATACCTGAGTGCATTCATGGCTAAATAGAAATATGGCATATAAACTCTCAGATAGAGATATCTTGAAATAGTAAAACATACACAATGCAGATACCATCGTTTTCCACCGAATCCATTGCTCGTAGCTGCAGCCGGCGACCATGGCTCACCATCGGGGTATGGTTCTTTATTATTCTACTGTCGCTAGGGTTTATTTTCCTCTTCCTCGGGGATGCATTGACCAGTGATGTTACATTCACTAACAACCCGGAATCCGAACGTGCCAACGACATCTTAGAGGAGCGGATGGACGAGGGGTACTGGGCCACGGAAATCGTTATTGTCAGGTCTCAAACGCTGACAGTTGATGACCAGGCATTCCAGGCAAGGGTTCAGGAGTTATTCGGTGAAATCGCCGCTTTGGGCAGCGAAGTCATTGATGTTGCCGTTAACTACTATATCACCGGCGACGAGTCTCTGGTGTCTGCGGAACGGCATACAACCATCATGCCTCTCGTTATGGCAGGCTCGTACGAAAACGCCCTGGAAAACATCGGGCAGGTAAACGATATCGTTCATAAATACGGTGACGCGGATTCATTCGAGGCTCTTATTACCGGTGATGCCAGCGTCGGTGAGGACTGGGAAGAGGCGGCGCAGGCAGACCTCGAAAAAGCTGAGCTCTTCGGAATTCCCATCGCACTGGTTATCCTGTTGGTGGTCTTTGGCACCATCACGGCAGCGGTAGTTCCGGTACTCATCGGCATTATCGCTATCGTTACGGCTGTTGGAGCCGTTGCGGTGATAGGACAAGGGTATGAGCTGTCAATATTTGTGGTCAATATGATAGCAGCGATGGGATTTGCGCTGGGCATAGACTACTCACTGTTTATCGTGTCGCGATATCGAGAGGAACGATTCAGGGGACGGGAGAAGACGGACGCGATTGTGATAGCAGCGGCAACAGCTAACCGGACCGTGTTCTTCAGCGGGATAGCCGTAGTCCTGGCATTGCTGGGTATGGTGATTGTTCCACTCACTATCTTCCAGAGTATAGCCGCAGGGGCCATTCTAGTCGTTATCGCTGCTGTTGCTGCCACACTCACATTGCTGCCCGCTGTGCTTAGCCTGATGGGAGAGCGGATAAACTCCCTGCGGGTGCCTTACGTCGGTCGCAGATTCGGCAGGCAGGAAGCCCAATCAGGAGGCTTCTGGGAGCGGATTGCCCGTATCGTAATGCGACGTCCCTGGGTCAGCCTGATACTTGCGGCAGGTCTGCTCATCTGTGCAATCGTGCCGGTATACCAGTTCAACCTCGGTGCATCTGGCATCAGTTCCATGCCGGATAACTTGGAATCCAAGAAAGGATTCCTCATACTTGAGGAGGATTTCTCCTTCGGCATGCTTACACCGGCGCAGATTGTTATCGACGGCGATATAGGTTCAGCTTCCGTACAGGATGGAGTAGATAACCTGACCACAATCATTGAATCCGATCCGTCGTTCTACGGTTCACCCACTCTGGCTATCAACTCGAGTCTTGACCTTGCCAAACTGTCGGCACCGGTGATGGGTGACCCAAACAACGACCAGGCTATGAATGCCGTGAGGAAACTGCGCTCTGAATATATTCCCCAGGCCTTCAGTGGAGTCGATGCCGAGGTGCTGGTGACCGGAGCCACCGCTGCAAACATAGACTATATAGATGTGACCAGAGACTACCTTCCTATAGTATTTGTGTTTGTGCTGGGACTGAGTTTCATCCTGTTAACTGTGTTCTTTCACTCCATTGTCGTCCCGATAAAGGCCATATTGATGAACATCCTCTCCGTCGGTGCGACCTATGGGCTGGTGGTGCTGGTCTTCCAGATAGGCTTCGGAGCCGACCTTCTGGGCTTCCAAGCTTTAGATAAGTTCGAGGCATGGGTTCCTATATTCCTCTTCTGCGTGCTGTTCGGTCTCTCAATGGACTATCACGTCTTCCTGTTGAGCCGCATCAGAGAAAGATATGATCAGACAGGGAACAACACGGAATCGGTGGCTTTCGGCTTGCGCTCAACCGGGAGCATCATAACGGGAGCGGCAATTATCATGGTAGCAGTCTTCTCAAGCTTTGCGGCAGGTGACCTGGTGATGTTCCAGCAGATGGGGTTCGGTCTGGCGGTGGCTATCTTACTGGATGCTACTATCGTCCGTTCCGTCCTGGTACCATCGGCGATGCAGCTTTTGGGGACACGCAACTGGTATCTCCCAAGAGCGCTGAGATGGTTACCGGAAGTCCGTCTTAGAGAGTAACAGTTGCCCTTTATGCTATGGCGTTTCTGGTGCGACTGGACGTAAATATTTCTCTACTCGAGGATTCCTTCTACTATAAGCTTATCAATATCGTCTTCGGAGAATCCCAGTATCTCTCTATATACAAACTCATTATGCTCACCGAGAAGAGGTGCCCGTCGTATCTCGCCGGGGGTGGTGGATAGGGAAAACGTGAGGCCGTCATGAGCAATTACTCCGGCCTCGGGGTGTTCAAGATACACATAGAAACCTCTATCCCTGAGTTGGGGGTCTCTTGTGAGCAGGTCCTCCCCGTCCTGAACTACTCCCGCTGCTACCCCTGCCTGTTGCATCATCATCATCACCTCTTCGGGTGATTTATCTATCGTCCATGCTTCAATAAGACGGTCGAGTTCGTCTTCATGAGTCTTCCTGTCTTGGAAAGTGATGAATCTATCCTCCGTTGTCCACGGCGGGTTGCCAATTACAGTGCAGAATGCTTTCCACTCATCATCTGTAAAAACAGCAATGGCGCACCATCGTTCGTCCTTCATTCTGCGTTCAGGTACAGACTCCGGCATGGCACAGTAGTCGACCTCACTATCTTCTGCGCGGCACCGATATACTCCATGCGGAACCGCGTGGGGTAGCCGGTTATGCATGGCTCTCTGTATGCGCCCGTTAACGGCGTAATCCAAGACAGATGTTTCGGTCCAGCATACGGTAGATTCGAACTGAGCAACCTCGATAAACTGTCCTTTACCCGTCTTATTACGATAATGGAGAGCTGACAGGATAGCCGTAACTGCGTGATAGGGATTACTACTGAAATCGGGCAGGGCTGCCATCCCTGTCCCTATCGGCGGACGGTCGGGATTTCCTGTCATATAATCGATGCCTGCCATAGTTCGTATACTCGTTCCGAAGCCGCGCCATCGTGCATAGGGCCCTGTAATTCCCGTAACAGGCATCTTTACTACAATAATACCCGCCTTAATTCCAACCAGCTCCTCATAGCCGAGCCCCCACTTCTCCATAGCTCCTGGATAGAAGTTATCGATGACGACATCGCTTATCGCAACAAGCTTCTTCACTATATCCCGTGCTTCAGAATGATTCATGTTAAGGGTTATCCCCAGCTTACCTGTATTGAAATTATTAAACATGCCACTGATGTTGTAGCTCTCGGGCACATCTTGTTTTCGGGGTGCCTGCCATCTCATCCCATCGAGCTTTGTGCTACTTTCTATCCGAATCACCTCAGCTCCGTACGCAGCAAGAAACCGAGTAGCGTAAGGCGCTGCTCCGTACCATGAGAAGTCGGTTATTCTTACACCATCGAGAGCGAATTTTCTTTCCATCAAACCTATGCCCAGTTATCTATTTGTTGTTATACCTAAATAATTCCGCGCTCTTTAAATACTTCGAGGTCATCGCTTGTAAATCCTAGTTCTTCAATGTATATATCTGTGTTATGCTCTCCTATCAGCGGAGCTCTATGGGCTATTCTCCAAGGTGTCTCGCCCAACCTATAGGGGGCACCCGGATACATCAAGGTATCTTGCAGTTCTGGATGCTCTACGTTTACAAAGAATGAGCGTTCGACGAGCTGGGGATTTTCCACGACATCTCGGGCGTTGTTGCAGGGGATGGCTATGATATGCCTCTTCTGTCCTTCCTCGCAGAGCCATCTTTTATCATGTGCCTTGGTGAAAGCATCCGTGACCTCCGTGATATGCTTCCTCACCTCGGGTCGGATTTGATAGTCCATTTGCTTGTATTTAGCGTCCGATAGGTCTGAAGCCTCGCCGACACTGTCCAGCCATTCCACAAAGATATCCCAGTCGAATAAGGCAATCATATTTGCCCAACCGTCCTTGCATTCTTGGAGGGGAACACCGAGACGCCCCGACCTCGCCATGATACGCCCCTGCAGATCGTACATCTGTGTCACCCACTGTAGAGCATGGGCAACGCACTGCTGCATGGATACATCGATGTATTGCCCCTCTCCTGTCATATCACGGTAGTAGAGCGCGGTCAGTGTGGCTATGCAGGCATTTATCGATGCCATGTTATATGCTTGTGAGCCACCGACCCTTGTAGGCGGCTCATCCTCCCAGCCACAGATGAAAAGGAAGCCGCCCATAGCAAGGCCGATAAGATCGGAAGCCTTGAAGTCCTTATATGGACCTGTTTGCCCGAAAGGAGTAATGGAGGTCATAATCAGACCGGGATTTATCTCTTTGAGTATCGAATACCCCAGTCCCATGCTATCCAGATACCCTGGCTGGTAAGTTTCAACAAGCACATCTGCTGTCTTTACCAGCCTCTTCATGATCTCAACACCCTCAATACTTTGGAGATTCAGGGTAATGCTCTTCTTGCTCGTATTGAAATGGAACCAGTAAAGGCTCTTCTCTGGATCGATTTCATCATGATAGAAGGGGCCGATTCGTCGGACAGGGTCGCCACCTGGTTGCTCAATTTTTATCACTTCAGCACCTAAGTCTGCCAACTGCTTAGTGCAATACAGACCAATTGGTCCGGTCAGATCGAGGACTCGAAGGTCTCCAAGTGCTGTATTATTGCTTATACTGTTTTCCAATTAGTACCTCCGCGGCATCGATGTCAGAGGGCAATTATTCTTTCCTGGCCTCTGTGCGTGGGATCTTTGAGCGTCGATATGGCAGTCTATAAGAAACGTGCATGTTGGTTAACTGCCTGCAATATTTACATCGCTTCCCCTAAGGTTAGATTTTATAATCTACAGTGATATTTATGGTTCCACTTTACCCTTGTTTTTTCCCCTCACAAGGAGTGTATCATATAGCATAGGATAGCCGCAGCTTGAAAATCTCCCGATGATGTCGAGCAAATCCTGCTGTTTCAGGTTGCTAAGCGTCTATTCGCCTTTGCCGCCAATTACATCCCAGGTGGCTTCGGTTATCTCCGTTGCTCCCGATTGAGTACGATATTCACATCTCCATTCGATATTGCTGTAATCGAACGATACTCCCTCAAGCGGCAGCACATCCCCGCTATCCGTAGAGCTGCTCAGGCTGACTGAACTAATAACTACACCGGTCATCGTATATGTCATCCTCGTCTGCTCTCCTTCTTCTAAACGGTACACATCTAGTTTTGCCTCGTTCAGGCGCTGTCCGTTGCAGCAATAGAGGGCCAGCTTGGGCGAGGCCTTGTCCAGCAGCTTGAAGACCGTGAAGCTTTCGTGCTGGCAAGCCGAGGCTGACGCGGATTTGGATATGTCGTGGCTGTAAGAATGGACATCAATCCAATCCTTATGAAGGGGATCTTTTGATGATCCGGGTATCTCCTTAATAAATAGGAATATCTGGTATTCAGCTGCACCTGTACTACTTGTACTCGTTTGCATAGGACCGGGAAGTGGTGCGGAAACAGTAGCCGTCGGAGATGCCTCACCTGTCGCTGGCGAAGCTGAGCCGTCACAGGAAACCGCGAGCACTACTATTATGCTCAATACCACAATATAGAATGCAGCTTTAAAACACGTTCTCCAAGGTAGTTGTTTTGCCATGTTACTCCCTCCTCAATGATGCCGATTTGAGTAGACCAGACCATACTTTATAAGTACCTGTTAACACATTTTTTACCCCCTTTGAATGAATAATTATTTTTACCCCGACAGTATTGAGTCTATTCTCTAGCATTATCACACATAATTGCATCAGCAACGGAATCTACCTGGACGATTTCGTAGGGGCTGGAGTAACTGCTGTTTCCGGAGTTATGGTGACCTGCGGGGTCGGGGTTACCACGGGCGTAGCAGTAACTGCCCGCAATGTTTGCACTTGGAAATCAACGCTGCGGGATGCGAGTATATCGCCATTATTACAGTCGGTAATAATGAGCTCTGTTTCTATTGGCCTCCCTGCTATTTTATAAGATGGAATATCGCTCAACTCTACTGAATATGATTTTTCTGCGCTGGAACCCTCTTCTAGGGTAATTTGAGCGACGTCATGGATAGCTATCCCGTCGCTGGTGTCAAAGTCGCGTATCATTAAGAGAATATCAACCTGCCTGCTTTGACCCATGTTAGCTATCTCGAAGTGTAGAGTTACCTTGTCATCCGTTTGATATTCATTCTTATCTGCACAAAGACCTACGATATCTATACCGGTATCTGGAATTTCATATTCAACATCAAATACCATCTTCGTCCATATCCTTATTTCACCTGTTTCTAGGTTGTATTGAACCGGGTATATACAGATTCCCACTTCGGAACCGCTGCCCCCAAATACGAGGTGGCTATAAGCTTGATATGGTTCTACCGGCCAGAACCCTTCGAATACAAACTCACCGGTAAGGCTCGCTTTCTGACAGGCAATGCCAGCTATGGGCACATTATTTCGAACCACAACATTTTGTGATTCGGTTTCAACCCAGGAGATATTTTGTATCTCCGAAAAACGCGGGAGCGTCTTCTCTATAAATAGCTGTGGCAATACCGGCTTATTGAAGGAAACAAACTGGACTGCTCCCGGGATGTTGACTATCCCTGAAGGGGTCAGGGAATAGTCAGTTAACATTATCTCTATCCTTTCGGACTTCTGTTCGGGGTCGTAATCTGAAGAACTAGCCACGATAAAGCCATTCTTAATCGTGCTGGTTACCGGCTCCGGCTCAACTGGCGGATCCTTGTAGGTTGGGATACCGTAAAGCGTTGGGATCGCCAGTACTCTCCGATCCCAATCATTAAGGGGTTCCACTGACCTGAAATAGGATTGCATCGCATCCCTCAATGCTGTCCCAATATCAGCGCCATTAACTACATTATTTACTATTTTTGTAGCCAATAACTCGCCATAGCCTGTCTGTGCTTGCTCAGTTTCACAGCGGCTGTGGGTAATAGCGGTATATCCTGTTGCACCTACGTAAGCAATAACTCTCATGGCGGCAAAATCCTCTGGGAACTCAGAGTAGGTGGTCGGATTATTCAATTCATCTGGTGCGTGATAGAGCTTATTCCCAAAGTTAATACCGGTATGGCATCCCGAGGTTATGATTACCGCCCCATCAATGGAATCGATTTCATGGGTATTGCCAGAGCTGCTGCTTACGCCAGCTGCAAAGTAATCACTACCAGTGGAGATTTGATTGTAGTTGCCGTGCCCCGAGAAATATACGATGTCATGCTTTGCTTTTAATAACGGTGGTATGCTTGCTGACTCGTAGTTACACTGTATCAGAGAATCATCTGTGGCAACCCCTGTGATTTTCATTAAATCATTTGCCCTTGTACCCCCATCGAGGTAGTCAAAGCTTGCTATAGATACGAACTGGTTCTTCGTTATCTCCCCATTGTTATTCATGTAGGTATTTATTACATTCAGTATTTGCTCAGGCGTCTCAATAAGTCTGCCAACAGCTAGCTCAGGGCTCAGTTCATGGTCTGGTGACGTGTCCAGGTAAGACAAATCCATATAGGGCGTGTCGGTTAGATAGTATCCATTGGCGCCGGCAGAATATATTTCGTAGAGATAGCCGGACTTCAGGGGTAGGCCATCAGGCCAGGGGCTGTTGGCCCATATGCTTTCGCTCGCTAATCCCTGGAACGTATAGTCATCGGGTCTGGCTTTCATGGGAATGACCTCATGAGAGCCAACCATAATTACATATTTAAGAATGGGAAATTTGCTATCATCGCTCTTTAAATTTTCGATATAGCTGTCTATGGCAGAGACAAGATTGTTAGTCTTGGTAATATCACCTTCGTGTCCGTTCCATATATCGTATGCAGTGTCAATCTCAAGGTCATGTAAATCACCGAGATCCAGTACAATACCTTTACCGTTAGGGTTATTTATAGCAAGATTTTGCACCGCAGAGCTTAACTCATCCACGCTCTTGTCATCATAGCCGAGAGTCCTCATTCTCTGGTAGTTAGCTACTATAAGTACTACGGTTTCTGCATCTCCGGTTATAGATGGTTTTTCGGTGGATAATAGCTGTGTGCCATTATCACCGCCACATCCAGCCACTACGAGAGACGTCATCAGCGATATGAAAAGAAAAATGAATGCTGGTTTCCTTATCATCGTTAATTAACCTGTAGACTGTACAGCGATAGGTATAATGATGCCATATAGAATGCTTCTTTGGACATACTTAGTGAGGTCGATTGATGAGGCCTGTGTTTCAATGGCGGGAAAATCCGCTAAGAACACTAGCACATAACCAGGCATTTGTAAAGAAGAAAGGCAAACGTGTCTTTATTTAATATGGACTTTTCAAGAATGATATATAGAATAAAAACGCCCCATATTTGATAGTTGTCTGTATTGCCCTGTAGAACTTCGAGTGAATTAATGATCTATATGATATTGGGATGTGTGATACAATTGCGGTCGACAGCGGCTGAAAGGAGGTATAACGATGCCAACATATGTCACGCTGGTTAAGTTCACATCCGAGGGGCTGAAAGCTGTAAGTGACATCGGCAAGCGGTACGAAGAAGGCAGAAAGATAGCCGAACAGATGGGAATCACGACGACCGGTGCCTATGCTCTTTTAGGGCGCTATGACATGATGTTTATATATGAGGCACCGGACGAGATAGCTGCCGCAGGTATGCCTTTATCTTTTGCAGCCGATGGCGGGGGCCAGACTGAGACCTGGACAGCGATTCCAATGGCGGATTTTGCGAAACTCGCTGTTGCGGCCAAGGGCTGAACCATTAATATAAAACCGTAAAAGATGAGAAGCTCAATAGGGGCATAAAACTGGCGTCCCTGGTGCGACTCGAACGCACGACCCACTGCTTAGAAGGCAGTTGCTCTGTCCGACTGAGCTACAGGGACGCTCTGGATATTTATTATGCCTCATTTTAACATTCCCTTCCGAGATTTGACAAGTGGATACACCTTTAGATACTTTAGGTAACAGGGTAATATAGATAGTACTCTATGCAAAGTTGACAAAAGGCGCTATAATACCGCTTCGGTGTTGTTGCCAAGCGGTGGTGATATTTTAGAGTTTGAGATATATGATGCAGCCGAAAAAGATTTTAATCCCTGTTAATGGCACAGAGGCCGATGAGGAGGCTATAAGGCTGTCTTGCCGTCTGGCTAAGAAGTCAGGTGGAAAACTCTATGTGACCTATGTGATTCAAGTAGATCGCACATTGCCGTTGGATGCTGAGGACAGGCCGGCAATCGATAAGGGAGAGCAAGTGCTCGACCATGCGGAGCGTATTGCCGAAGAGATGGACTGCGCTGTTGAAACCGATATGCTACAGGCACGGGAGATAGGACCGGCTTTGGTAGATGAGGCGATAGAGCGTGGAGTTGACCTGATTACAATAGGGTTTACTTACAAGAAGCAGTTTGGTGAATTTACTCTGGGGGAGACCATCCCCTATGTGCTGAAGAATGCTCCTTGCTGGGTGCTTATCTGCCGGGAGCCGATCTCCGAGGAGGAAGACTGAGCTAATGAATGTGGTCATAATGGGTTGTGGGCGTGTCGGTGCAAAATTAGCTGAGATGCTGGATGCCGAGGGGCATAATGTGACCATCCTGGACCTTGACCCCTACAGCTTCAGGCAACTCCCTGAGAATTTCGGTGGTACTGCGATTGTGGGAAACGGGATGGATGAGGAGGCTCTCAGGAAGGCGGGCATAGAGGAGGCGGATGTCTTTGTATCGGTAACACCAGGGGATAACCGCAATGTGATGGTGGGGCAAATCGCCAAACATATTTACCACGTACCTAAAGTGGTCTGCCGCATCCATGACCCGATTCGTGAGGATATGTACCGCAACCTGGGGTTGGATACCGTCAGCCCCACCAAGGTGGTTGCAGGTCTGTTAAAAGAAAAGATCGAGGGGTAGGGGAACATGTATATCATTGTCGTCGGTGGTGGAGAGGTAGGATATCACCTGGCAAAGATACTGCTCAATGATGGGCATGAGGTGCTGGTAATTGAGCAAAAAGCCGATGTTTGTGAAAGGTTGACCGAGGAGTTGGGCAGCGTGGTATATCGCGGTGATGGTTGCGAAGCAGCCACTTTGGACCATGTGGGCACCGGCAGGGCGGATATGCTGGTTGCCGTTACCGATGGCGATGAAGACAATCTGGTGGCCTGCCAGGTTGCCAAGCACAAGTTCAATGTTCCCCGAACAATCGCCCGTATTAGAAACCCCAACAACGAGGACATTTTTAAGACGCTGGGCGTTGATGCAACAGTAAGCAGTACCAACATCATCTTGGCTCATATCGAGCAGCAACTCCCTTCGCATCCCCTGATCCCCTTGCTCAAGTTGCAGAGCGGGTCTCTCGAGGTCGTTGAGGCCAAGATCCCCCCTGATTCAAAGTTGGTGGGGAAGAAGATAGGTGACTTCCGTTTGCCCAAAGGTAGTGCCGTACTGCTGGTTATCAGCAAGGAAAAAGGGCCTAAGATGCCTACGCCGGATACCGTGATCGAGGCTGAGGATGAGGTGATGGCGGTCACTGAGGCTGAGAACGAGGAAGCGATACGGGCGATGCTCAGCGGTAAATGATTGGTCGCCTGAGTGGTTCGATTGAAAGGTTGGAATGACCACGGTCGCGTTTCAGGGAGAGAGGGGAGCTTTCAGCGAAGATGCAGTACAAGGGTTCTTCGGTGATGTCGAGCTTTTACCTTGCCGCTCTCTCAGAGACGTTTTTGGGACTGTAGCTGAAAATAGGGCTGATTTCGGGGTCGTCCCCGTTGAGAACTCCCAGGCGGGCAGTATCAATGAGACCTACGACCTCTTGTTGAAGTACGACCTC
>Ga0209427_10006728_pt1 | contig 13071 bp, 11 predicted proteins | sample DeeMarSWOR136_30_FD_187465 | JGI IMG/M metagenome (GOLD analysis project Ga0209427, IMG submission 187465) | Marine sediment microbial communities from White Oak River estuary, North Carolina - WOR-1-36_30 (SPAdes) (version 2) | ecosystem: Environmental > Aquatic > Marine > Intertidal zone >... | reverse complement strand
AGTTCTCTTATGGTCGGAGGAAACCCATGCTTTGCGTTGAAATCTATGAGGAACTTCAATACCAGCCCTTGCTTGCTTGTTAGATCTTCCATGAGGTTACCTCCGTAAAATAGAATATATGTTCTATTTGCTATAGAATAGAACTAATGTTCTATTTGTCAAGCAAAAAAATACAAACATTCAGCAGGCCTCGACTCAATTTTTCCAAACCCACACCCGGGGCCGATGTGGCACATCCGCCGTGGCGGGCCCCACCAGTTGGTTACCACATAGATTATGCGGACACTCAAATTCCGTCTTGCGACGATTACAACGTAGACCCTGAATATCCCATCCTTGTTCTCGGATTGTTCGCAGGCCCTCGCACAACTGCACAACCTAAAACCGCCATATGTTGTGATCGCCTTCTCCTTGACACACAAGGCCAAATCCCCTATACTCAATTCACCCAAAAGCGAGTTCTTATCAAAATCAAATACTCTATTTGGGGACTCAAAAGCTTTAGGAGGCATAGCCATGAAAGGAACCGAGGTTGCAGATTTCTTAGCCAAATTTGATAAGAACGCTTTGGAAAACCTGTTTCTTCAGGTTGAGACAGCAGTGACAAAGAATGCTGCTGAAAAGGAAGGAATTCTTCAAGAGGCATTTCGGGAAATTCACTCACTCAAAGGGACGGCTTCCTTTGCCCACATTGAATCCTTGACGGATCTTCTACATTCTATGGAAGATGCGCTAGGGGTTATTTCCAGAAGTAGCCATCAGATTAGAGCGGTGAAGGACACCAAGGTCTTTGATATTTTCTTTAGCGGACTCGATGTCGTGGAGGAGCTATCGACCAAACTGAGTGATCGCCCCTATTTTGATGTGAGAGAATCCCCTGACATGCTACGTCGGTATATGCGAATCGTGGCAAATAGTAAGACTCTCTTGGGTGATCCTGGTCGTTATTTTGAAATGACTAAACTTAACACAGATTTGTTTTAGTTTGAAAAGAGATAAAATGCTTATTTATGTTATTGATGATCAGAGTTCCCACCGTGCGATTCTCAAAGGTGCCATTCAAGCCGTATTTCGAGAAAAAGGCATAGAAGACTTCGAAATTGTTGAATGCATCCATGGGGCCGACATGTTAAGGAAATCCTCCTCGAAAAAACCAGATCTCATCTTCCTCGATATTAATATGCCGGAACTTGATGGCTTGTCTACGTTGGTCCGGTACAGGGCCAAAGACGGTTCGACTCCTATCATAATGGCAACACTTGAAACCAAGGAGAGAGTCGGGAGATTGACTAAGGAACGGGATCTGACCGGTCTTACCGAGGGGAAAAAAATGGAACTCCTTTCAAACGTGGTAGAACGAGTCCAACGGGGAGTCTTTCAGGAGGGCAAGATCAATAGTGTTCTGGAAGCCGTCTCATCCCTTAGGCTTGATCCGATCGAGATTGCTGCCAAGTACGGGGCCAACGGATGTGTGAATAAACCGTATAAGAAAGAGGACATCGAAGCCGCTTTGAAAAAGGTCTTGCGATTCTAGGAATGCAAGAAAATGATTAAGACCCTTCCCCAAAAGTTCCTTGGCCACACATAGATGTCTCAGATAAGCCCTTGAATAGTTGCGACAGGTATCGCAATTGCACCCTTCATCAATCGGGCGAGAATCATCCTTAAATTGCGCATTGAGGATATGTATCCTGAACCGCTCCGCCTCTTTAGCAAAGAGCGTCTCGGTGCGGGCCATCCGCGTCGGTGCAACACAGTCGAAGAGATCAATGCCTCGCTTCACCACCTCAAAGATGTCCTTTATCTCACCGATCCCCAGAAGATGCCGTGGTTTATCTTGTGGCAGAAGCGGGATCGTCCATTCCAGGACCTGGCACATCTCCTCCTTAGACTTGCCGAGAGAGCCACCGATGGTAAATGCACCATCGTCCCTCTTCGTTCCCTCTAAAGGCCTCAGGGACTCTCCTCGACTACCATGGTTCCTTCGTGGTCAATTGTATAGGTCTTATCTCCTGAATTGTGATAAGCAGTAATATCCAAGTCGCCCTGGGTCCCACTGACGCTCACGTTTACAGCCTTTGTTTGTCTAAACCCCATATCGATCAATGATTCAAGTGATGAGATCGACTCGCCTGGATAGTCGTTAAAATACAGCTGTGCAACGATGTATGCACCCTTGGCGTCGGCCTCAGACGAAGCGTTGCAGACCTGTTTTCCGCGGCTCATAAAGTATGGCAAAGCAATGGCTGCAATGATGAAAAGAACGACAATAACCAATATGAGGCCAACCACCGTAATACCCTTTACATTCTTTTTTCTCAGTATTTGTGACACTTGCCCCACCATGTTAAAAAAGAAAGAACGAAGCATTTAGATTAAAATGGCAGAATGCAATGGCAATTGGCAATCACTCTTTGGACTCTAAAAAGCCTCTATTCTTCAAGGTTACTCTTAGTTTATCTAAAGATTCAGCCAACTCCTTGAATTCGTCGTGCTTACGAAGTCGAATGGGTGGTAAGTCTTTACCTTCGGAAAGCATATTTATGCATACTCTTAATCTATAAAGAGGCCCGGCAATTCTATGGGAACATAAAAGCGCCAATATTGCTGTACCCAGAAGAACACAAAATAGGCCGGAGAACACGAACGCTTTGGCTTGATCCCATTTTCTGTGAGATTCGTGATATCCGAGGAGTACACTGTTTTCGAAAGAACCCAAAATATTCTTCAATGTTTTTACGTCATCTGCGGTATCTTTGGTGGCAGCTTTCTCTAAGCGTGGAAGAGCTTTCTGTATCACGGAAAGTTTGGCAAAAATTCTGTCATTCTCTAATCGAAGAATCACATCTCCAGTCATATCCATATAATAACCACAATAAAGCGTCATTACCAATGTTGGAATCACACTGAAAGCAATATACCTAAGTTGGCTGGAAGGATGAATAAAGTAATGCCTTCTTTTGTATTTCTTGCTCATTTTTCGCTCCTCAATTTTGGTATTCACTAAGATGTTACTATCCTGCCCCCAACAAGCCTCCCTCGGCCTCTCCCACAATCCTCCTTGTCAACATTGAGTATACGGCTGGAACAACCAGAGAGCAATAACCGAGGTTATTGTTGGTACCAATAGACCCCCACTCATTACGGATAGGACAAAATAGATTGCATTGTGAAAGTGCTCTTTGCAGTTTCGCCTCCTACCAACGTGACAATGATTCGAGTACGCAAACACCACGCCGCCCCTTCTTTTAGCAGGAACCATGCCATGGTACTGAGGGCAAGAAATTGTCTGTAATGCCAAATAATTAGAGCACATTTGTCGAGCATCTGGATATGGAAATTCCGGTGAAGTTGATTCGCGATCTGGGGATTTGTCAGATTATTGACGCTTGCGAACCCAGCTCTGGGGATATAGTTAGCAGGAAAATGATATACGATAAACCCGAACCACCATATGTTGCAGCTCTTTTTCCATTGACACACAACCCCATTTTCTCTATTCTTGCCCCACCAAAAAGGGAGTTCTTATCAGTTATTTTTCTTGACTAAACGATCCGTTTTCTCTATATTTTTGGTATATTTTCTATATATTATCAAAATAATAGAAAGTCTGTTCTTTAATGGAAATGATCCAAGAAATAAAAGAAAATAGATCAAAACACCATTTCCCGATTTTGATAGCCGAAGACAATGCTGTTTCAAGAAAACTCCTTGAAAAAGTCCTAATAAAGGCAGGTCATGAAGTCGTATCCGCAGAAAATGGACGTGAGGCATTAGAAATATTTAACGGAAAATTTTTTCCCATAATTTTAACCGACTGGCTCATGCCGGAAATGAACGGTATTGAATTATGTAAAACCATTAGAGAAAGCTCTACTGAAAGATATGTCTTCATTATTCTCCTGACTGCAAAGGATTCCAAAGATGATATTGTTTTGGGTTTAGAAGCTGGAGCAGATGATTATTTAACAAAACCGATTAACAATGCAGAACTGATGGCCCGCCTCAATACTGGAAAGCGAATTCTTGAGCTTGAAAGTTCGCTAAAAGAAGCCAATGAAGAAATCAAGTTGCTGTCCATAACTGATCCCCTAACTGGCTGTTACAATAGAGGTTATTTAATCCAAAAACTTCCCCAAGAAATTAGAAGGGCGAGAAGATATCAACATCCGCTTTCTATAATCTTCTGCGATATTGATCATTTTAAAGCGGTAAATGATATCCACGGTCATCAAATAGGAGATCAGGTCTTAAAAGAATTTGCTACGTGCATAAAAGAATCTTTCAGGTATGATGTGGACTGGTTGACAAGATATGGAGGTGAAGAGTTTTTAATAGTACTTCCAGAAACAGATATAAAAGGCGCTAGTTGTTTGGCTGAAAGACTTCGCGGGACTATCTATCAAAAAGAAATTAATGTTGATGGGAAACCAATTCATATTACAGCAAGTTTTGGTGTTTCTGGCTTTGTTCCTAAAACGCCCGAGGATAGAATCTCATCTGATGCCATGCTTAAGCAGGCCGACAAATATCTTTATCAATCCAAACAGGAAGGAAGAAATAGGGTAACCTTTGGTGACTTATAAGGGAAAAGGTGAGACCTTTGCATAACCCCTTCTCCCTCGTTCCTATGAGCTTTTTGACCCATCCATGGGCTCACTCACTAAATCCTAAGAACTCGGCCTAAAGGCCTCAAACAGCTTAGGATTTCCCACTGACGTGGGCCGTTCGCTTCGCCCGGATGGGTGCCCCAAAAAGCTCATAATGGTCGCTCGAAGTGGTTTTGCAAAGGTCTCAGGTAGAAGATATATTAAGAAATGGTAAGAAATCAAGCACCTATCAATTCAGATAATTGGGGAAAAGAATCGTGCATATTCTATTGAAATAAACAAACGATGAAAATAACTAATGATCATTGGTAATGGAGGAAAAGAATGGGAATCCTCGGTATTGATGTTGGGTTTGGATTTACAAAAGCAACAGATGGTAATAAAATTGTGATATTTAAATCGGTTTTAGGAGAGTCCAGCGAAATACAATTTTATTCAGGTTTTGGGAATGAATCGTTTGATGATAGCTTGCATGTTACAATTGATGATAACTCGTATTTTATCGGGGATTTTGCTGAGCAGCAATCAAGTGTTCGTCAATTCACACTAGATCAGGATACGCTGATTTCTGACTTTGTAAAGATATTAGCCCTGACCGCTGCAGGGAGTTGTTATAGAGAGAGCGCTTCAGTTAATGTTGTTTCTGGACTGCCCATCGGTTATTTTAGACGGGATTATAAGCGTTTTTCTGAACTTTTAACCGGCCATAACAGAATAACGTTTCATTCGCCTGATGGAAGAAATCTTTTAAAAACTATCTATGTCCAGAAAGTTAAAATTGTACCGCAACCAATTGGAAGTATTTTTAACATTCTGATGAATGACAATGGCAGAATTGTAAATGAAGAGGTGTCAAAACAGAAAGTTGGTGTTGTTGATGTGGGATTCCGAACAACAGATTTTACCATTTTCGATCATTTGCGGTTTATAGAACGTGGAAGCAGTACGCTAGACACTGGAATTTCAAAGTGTTTCAGTGTTATTTCAAGTAAATTGCGGGAACAGAGTGGTGTTAGTATCGAACTTTACCGCTTATATAAAGCGGTTGAAGCAGGATCAATCAAAATCAAAGGGAAAGAGTACACTATTGCAAATTTCAGAGATAAGGTTTATGCCCATTTAGCTGGGATGATTGCAAACGAAATCAACCGATTATGGGCCGAAGACTGGGACATAGATACCGTTGTTTTGACAGGTGGTGGATGTATGGAGTTGGCTGATCATCTCAAACGATTGATCGATGGAAATGTCATACCCATTGAAAATAATATTGATGCCCGGTTGAATAATGTTCAAGGATACCTCAAATTCGGTAAGTATTTATGGGGTCAGAGTGTTGCAGAACCTACGGTTTCCGAAGCCCCACCTCAATAACCCAAAGAACCTCCGGACAATAAAGTTGATAGTAAAACAACAGAAAGTGGTTCCAAGGGACTCAAGTGGTTGAAAAAATGAAATGAGGTCTTCTATGAAGAATCTTATTGTGTTGGTCGTAATAGCCTTAGCTGGTCTTGTAGCTTACAACTACTTCACGACGGGAGAGTTTAAGCTGATTCCTTCCTCCTCTCCTTCCGAGGAAGAAGTGGAAGTGAAGCGTTTGGGAAAGCAGTTCCGAGAGGCTCAGAGGATGTTTCTGGAGGGTAGCCGTGGTGCTTCGATCGGCGGCATAGATACCCCAGCGGATGTTGTAGGGGCTATGCGTGAGGTTGAACGGATAGAGGAGGAGCTGATTGCACTAAAAGCCCATTTGGCCTCGGAGGCTGCCGAGACAAAGGCTGCACAACTACTAAGCGACATAGAAACCTTCAAGCGGGCACACAGATAGCACGAACAAGAACTCGCCGATCTCACCATATCGACGGCGGTCTGGTCGCCTGGGAAAGATATAGACCGTTTACTCATTTTGAACACATTATCGGAAGTACTACCGTGAAGGTACTTCCCTTGGATAGTTCACTTTCTAACTCTAACCTACCCCCAAAGCTCCTGATAATATTGTCGATTATATAAAGCCCCATGCCCATGCCATCCTCTTTAGTCGTATAGAAGGCATTAAAGACTTTCTTTAAATTCTCTTTGGGTATGCCGGGGCCTGTATCTTGAACAGCTATATGTATATAATTATTATTCGACCTCCCTTTGATGATAATTTTACCTTTCATCCCTTGCATAGCCTGAGAGGCGTTACGAATGAGATTCAGAAATATCTGTTCGAAATAGACAGAATTACCTTCAATCTTGGGAATACCTTCATCCATCTCCTTGATAATCTCTATATTAATCAAGGGTGCCTTGAATCCGTCTTTCGCCATCTCAATGGAAGCATCGACTACCTTATGGATATCGACTTTTTCCACATGACCAGGTTTGGCAAAATCTCTGAGGCGTTCTATAATCTCTGTTAAATGCCCCACATATTTTTTCGATTTTGCTAAGAGGTCGTCTATATCCGGATCACCAAAGCCCTTCGTTTGCCAGTGTTGAATGAGGCGGTCTGTGCAAAAGCTGATTCCACCAATTGTATTGCTGATCTCATGCACAATCCCCGATGCCATTTCGGCAATGGTTATCAATTTTTCAGACTTAATCAGGCATTGCGTAGCAGCCTTTAAGTCTTCCTTCATCTGATAATATTCAATCGCCTGCTTGATAATAGTCTCTATATCGTTCATCGCCAAATCTTTGCGGATATAACGATAGACATCCCCTTGGTTAATCGCATCAATAGCAGCCTCAATGTCAGAATAGGCAGTAATCAATATTCTCACAACCCTAGGGTGACTTTCTTTAATCATGCTTAATAATTCTGTTCCGGAGACTTCAGGCATACGTTGATCGGAAATAACCACGGCTATGTCTTCTCTCTTCAGAATATCCAGGGCCTCCGCAGCGCTTGAAGCGGTGATCAAATTAAAGTCTAATTCAAAAGCAAAGATCAGATTTGTTAGATTGTCTAATTCATCATCAACTAATAATATCTTGTAGTTTTTATAGTCCAGCTCTGTCATTTCTTTTTCCTCTCTCCGCAAACATGCTTTCGACCGGTGCGGTCGGGAATTCTCAAGCCCCCCAACAAGACCGAATTTAGGGGAACCTCGATCTTTCAACCTTGTACTTTAGGGTCCACTATTTCGGCTGCTTGGTTGGCAAGGTGATAGTGAACTCCGTTCCCTGGCCCGGTGTACTCTTTATATCGACAGTTCCATGGTGAGCTTTAATGATATTATAAGAAATACTTAATCCTAGGCCGGAATTCTGACCTTCTTTGGTGGAAAAAAAGGGGGTAAATATCTTTGGGAGGTGTTCCTGAGGGATGCCCGGCCCATCATCGGCTATGGTAATGATGACTGTATGTTCATTTTGAGTCGTCTTAATCCGAACTGTACCTTTCTTTTCTATGGCCTGGTGGGCATTGATTATCATATTCATAATAACCTGATTGATTTCTTCTATTCTACACTCTACCTTGTCTATCTCACCATACTCCTTATGAACAGTAATCTTATCCGTAATCACAGGCATGGCTACGGTGAGAGTATCCTCGATTCCTTTGTTTATATCAGAGAAAGCCCTACCTTCCTTATCCTTACGGGAAAAATCAAGCAAAGAATTTACAACAAAAAGGGAATGTTCTATCGCCTTCTTATTCGTTTCAGAGGCCTTCGCGACATCTCTATACGTGTCTTTTATGTCAAGTTTACCTTTCGAAAGCATGGTCAACCGCTTATTGATACCCTCTAAGCCCGCCCGTAAGCAGTACATATTGTTCTTTATTTCATGGGCTACACCCGCAGCTAACAGACCCGCACTCTCCAGGCGAGCCGCGTGTACTAACTGGACCTGGGCCTCCTCAAGTTCATGCAAGGCGGTCTTTAACTCCAAATTGCTTTTGTTCAACTGAGCCTGAAGTTCTCTTTTCATTAGTAAAGAATCCACTACCGCCTGCAATTCATTGGGATTAAATGGTTTGGCAAGATATTGATCTGCACCATGTTTCAGCCCTTCAATTTTATCGCTGACAGCAGCCTTTGCGGTTAACAAAACAATCGGTATATGCTGTGTCCGCTCGTCACTTTTGATCTTCTCGCACAACTCATACCCATCCATTTCAGGCATCATCACATCCGAGATGATAAGATCGGGGATCCTCTGCTGCACTCTATCCAAAGCTTGCCGGCCATTATACGCTAAAAACACGTTATAAAAGCCAGCCAGACTTCGAGCGATATTACTGGCTAAATCCCTATTGTCCTCCACTACTAAGACGCTTTTGTCCTTCTCACCTCTCTCAGCCACCCCGGAACCTCCTGCTTCAGAATCTCCTGTCCCCTGTATCACATCAGATAATTGTACCCGCAATAAACTAACAGTCTCTCTATCTTCTTCCGGCATCTCGCGTCTTTCTCCCCTACGCCGCTCCCCCCACCTACGTTCTGCCAATCCGTCGCTCGTATCAAATTGCGGTTCTTCTTTAATTTCTCCTCTTACAAAATGATCCTTGCCCTTCAATAGGTGAACAGTAAATGCTGTCCCCTTACCTAATTCACTCGTCACCTCAACAGATCCATGATGCAATTCAACAAATTCTTTGACCAGGCAGAGTCCAAGTCCTGTCCCTTCATACTTCCGCGAACTTGAGCTATCCGCCTGATGGAATCGATCAAAAATATACGGTAGGTGCTTCTGAGCAATTCCAACACCTGTATCGCTTATCCTCACCTCAACACGATCTTCCGCTTCCTTAGTCTTTACCTCTACCTTACCCCCACGATCAGTAAACTTCAAGGCATTACTTACCATGTTGGCAAAGACCGTTTCTATCTTCTCAGTATCCACATAAATCTTAGGCAATTGATTATCCGGCTCAAATACTAAATCAATACCCATTTCTTTGGCCCCTATTGAGGACGCAACCGCAATATCCTCCAGGATACTGTTTAAATCTCTCAAGCTCGCTTCTATCTTCATCTTGCCCGCGTCAAGCTTGGCGATGTCCAATATTTCGTTAATCCGTTTCAGCAACCTGTAGGCATTTCTTAACATGGCCTTCTTTTCTTTGACATTCTCAGGATTCAATCTATCCCCTTGTTCTACTAGTATATTCTGTATGGGTAGGACAATATTTGTTAATGGCGTGCGCAGCTCATGGCTGACCTTGGCGAAGAATTCACTTTTGAGGTTATCCAGTTTTCTTAATTCCTCGTTGGCCTCTTTAAGCTCATTGGTTCTTTCTTCCACCTTCTTCTCAAGGTTCACAGTTAATTCTTTTATCTCCTCATACTTAACACTGTTCTCAACAGCCACGGCTAATTGATTAGCCATCGTTGAAAGTACTTTTAGCTCTGCTTTTGAATAATCTCCAGCACTTTGCTTTTCAGATATAACCATAAAGCCTTTTAGCTCATTCTCAAATTGTATTGGGACACTCATATATGCACCCAGGTCATCAAGCTCACTTCGTATCGATGAACTATAGGGGTTAATATTTTTGTTCCTGTTGTCATTTTTGATCATTTCCCCACTATTTCGCATGTAGCGTACTAATATACTGTTTCCATCGATATTAGTATGATCTCCTCCATATTTTCCATACGAGGATTTTAGTTCGTATTGTCCATCATCACCAAGTAAATACATGCCTAAAGCATTCGTATCGATAGCCTTGCCAATCGTTTCTGTAGTATTTGACAAAAGCTTGTCAAGGTTTTGTAGTGTCGCCATCTTTCTAGAAAGGTTATCCAAGGTTTCTCTATAATCAAACACTCCCTTGAAAAGTATATTCTCAAGATTTCTCTCAGTCCGCAACTTGATCCTCGGAAATATGAGGCCAACGAGAACAAATAGACAACCTAAGACCGGATAATAAGAACTTTCGGGCAAATATTTTTCTGTCATTATGACAGCTGCGAAACAGGGCACAATGAGCAACAAGAGGACCAATGAATACGAAAAGGTCTTCTTGATGACAACCGTGATATCCATGAGCTGGTGCTTGACTATGGCGTACGCTATAAGCGATATCCAACTGACAAGGAAAATAAAACCAAAGGGATAAAATTCTATCCCGTAATTTGGGATAAAATCCACTGCTGCAATAACACCGATAACGTGTGCACAAAGCACATATTTTAGTCTATTTCGCTCTTGAGTTCCCTTCAGCATGCTTTTAAAAACTACTACTATTTCCTTAAAACCCAGACCAAATATCAAGGGAATTAGTAATACAAATACATCATGAGTCCACCTTCCAGTCACTTTGGTTTGATATCCCCAATAATATTCCTGTACCCCGGTCACGAATGAGTCTGTAAAGTGTAGCAAGCCAAGGAAAACAAATCCATATATATAGGCAAGAACAATTGTCTTTCTTCTTCGCCTCTGCCTGTGAAGAAAGCTTATAGTAAAGTGATAGAAGAAGGTAGGAATAAAAGCCACACCAGTGTAAACAAACTTTGTACACCACAGAGCAAATGCCTCATTTCTTGTAGAGTACATCATAGCATATCCAAGCACCCACAAAAACACACTGAGGCATTCTAGAGAAAAAGTTATGTTGACTATTGATCTTGCATTCCTAAGAAATACAAATGTGCCAAGAAATAGAATTAGCACACTTGCAATTAAGGGAGGAAGTGAATAAACTGACATTTGTCTATTTTCCTAGAACCGGTTTCAAAATCCCATATTTAGCGGCTTTAGAGTGGTCATACCGCATATATTGTATTGTAAACTAGTTACACAGCCAGACATTTTCAGTGCTTTCGGGCAGTAAGCTATTGGAGGTGATCCAATGGCAAAGCATACCCGCTTTATCAATGATCAGTTGTTGAAAAAGGGTGAACCTTTGTTGCCAAAACCCAAGCCAGGGCGCAGACGACCCCGGTAGCTAACCTGAGACTCTGGAAGGCATCCTTTAGATTTTGTATACACGAGCCAGATGAAAGGATCTTCCGAAAAAACACCCCAGGCGATCCGCGTGATGTATTGCAAATGGGCGGTCTAATAGTGTTGCTATTGTTTGGATTATACTGCAAGCTACCTTCTCCACATATTGGCCCGGGCTCCACCGGCCCCACATTGAAGCCTTTCCAGAATCAAAGAAATAAGATGAAGCTGGGTATTGTTATCGTCAAGAAAGCTGAATTTCTTGAATTTATTTGCCATTCAATCAAAGTTTTTCCTGAACAAAACTTTCCTGGAGTCCTATTTCAGCGCTGACCTTCCACGCCTCCGTTTCACGTCCTTTCCACACTCGACAATGTTTTCTATTTATTCTGGAGATACTAGGCTGACGGATGGGAGAACACTTTGGGAATGATAGGGCGGCACAGAATGAGGAGAGACCGGGGACGCCTCCGAAACGATTTGATATTATGGGCCGCTAGTGATTAGCAGCAAGCACACTACATATTGTGCCCCAGCTCCGGCAAGTGGCATCATAGCTTCCTTGCCAGACCCAAGAGCCTTAAGCTACTCAGGTTATTAGAGATTGTAAACTCATATCATAGGTTTTCGCGCCTTTCGACCCTGTTGGGTAGTCGGGTAGACCGGAGGAATTTCACCTCCAGTCCCCCACGCAACCGTACGTGAACCTCTCGATTCATACGGCTCCTGCCAGCCATCCGCTTGAAACCTCACAGTCTCAAGCCGACGCAGAAGGCAATCCAGCTCCTCCCCATACTTGGGTTGGCTGCCACCTCCTGCGAGCTGACTCATCCCCTTCGCTCCAGTCCTATTACAGAACCTTCAACACTACTACAGGATGATCCGCCCCCTTCATGTGCATCGATACTTTCCCCCTTCGTGGGCTTCACTTATAGGGTTTTCTCTTAACATCACATGAAGAGTTCCCACGTTCCCCACAAGAGCCCGGACCAGGTTCTCGCCACCTTTATGCCGGATGCCGCCCAGTCAGTAAACAGGTCCCCACTGGACTTATCCTGGCGTCTACGAGCCGCCAGTTTTGACATCATCCATATAGTTACGACACCTCATCAGTGGTTCGCTTGCGCTCGACTCTCTGATCCATACCTGATCCCATCATTGCGGAACCTTTTCCTCAACGCTCACCACCATGGCTTTTGACCACAGCAGCTTGAGGTGGTTTGGAGCCTGCTCCTGTAAGCCGACTCCGAGGGATCTACCCTCATCTCTTGTGCAGCCTCGTGGCGCACTCGTAGTCTATTCTTTTGAAGTGCCGGATTTTCTCTACTTTACAGTCTGTAATGTTGAAAACTTACTGATTGACCATTCAGGGAAGAATGGCATAGAATTTCAAGGGTGAGAGGGCTCTCTTTTTTCAATAATACACAATTTTGGGGGCGAAGTCGTATTGCCTCACAGTGGTTTCTCTGTTCAGTAAAAGAGATCTGCCGGTGACATCCTTTTCCCCATAATGTTTGGTTGTTTCAAGAATTTGGCTAGTTTTAAGTAGGAGTTACGAATATGAAGCAGATAGTCA
>Ga0209427_10006727_pt1 | contig 13071 bp, 9 predicted proteins | sample DeeMarSWOR136_30_FD_187465 | JGI IMG/M metagenome (GOLD analysis project Ga0209427, IMG submission 187465) | Marine sediment microbial communities from White Oak River estuary, North Carolina - WOR-1-36_30 (SPAdes) (version 2) | ecosystem: Environmental > Aquatic > Marine > Intertidal zone >... | reverse complement strand
CATCGAAGAGAGCGGCGGACAATCCGGCATTGTTGCTATCGGACTTGACCGCAGCGTTCGAGTTGACCGCCCAGTCGGCGTTGTTTACGCTCTCGAACGTGTCAGCATCGTAATGCCGCCATATCCCTCCAGCCTCCCCGGTGTCGCCGGTATCACCAGTTAATCCGGTTTCTCCTGGATCGCCGGTATCGCCAGTAAGACCGGTCTCGCCAGCGCCCGCCGGACCTGTATCACCCGTATCTCCCGTTAGTCCAGTTTCTCCAGCGCCAGCCGGTCCCGTATCACCGGTAAGACCGGTTTCCCCTGCTCCTGCAGGACCAGTATCGCCTGTATCTCCCGTTAGTCCGGTTTCTCCAGCGCCAGCCGGTCCCGTATCACCGGTATCACCAGTAACACCGGTATCTCCGGTGTCACCAGTAAAGCCAGTTTCTCCGTCTCCCGCAGGGCCGGTGTCTCCAGTGATCCCGGTCTCACCGACTCCCGTAGGACCAGTTTCACCGGTACCACCAGTATCACCGGTGCCACCGGTATTGCCCGTCGGGCCAGTGTTATCGCCCGTAGGTCCGGTAATACCAGTGATTCCTGTATCGCCGGTATCACCGGTGTCGCCGGTATCACCGGTGTCGCCAATGTCACCGGTATCACCAGTATCGCCGGTTAAACCAGTATCGCCTTCGCCCGTGGGACCGGTATCTCCGGTGCTACCTGTTAATCCCGTATCTCCCTTACCAGATGGGCCAGTATCGCCGGTATCACCAGTGCTCCCTGTTTCGCCAGAAGGACCGGTAGGCCCAGTAATACCCGTAAGACCATAACCAGATGGGCCAGTATCTCCTGTCGGACCAGTGCCGCCTGTCCCTCCACCTGACGGTCCAGTAGGCCCAGTAATGCCCGTAAGGCCATAACCTGACGGCCCAGTATCTCCTGTCGGGCCAGTATCTCCCGTTCCTCCGCCTGATGGCCCAGTAGGACCGGTAAGACCAGTAAAACCATAGCCTGATGGTCCAGTATCTCCCGTCGGTCCTGTTACACCAGCGCTAATAACTCCAACTGTGCTGACGACCTTCCATCCGATTGCCGTGCCGATAACGAATGCCGTTGCCCCTTGCGTAGTCAGATCAAGCGTTGTCGTCCCGTCGAGGAACGTATCGGAGCCCTGGCACGTGAGCGTGACTTTGGTTCCCGTCGCGTCCACTTTCGACACGCGGATGATTCGTCCACGATTAATCATCGTGGACAGCAAGGGGAGCGTACACGTCCGGTCGGAAGCGCCGGTCGTGAAATCGATATCAGTGTACCAGTCCTGATTTAGAATCGTGTAGTTCGCCGACGCGACGGCGTTGCGCTTGAACGGAGCGTTGAAGTCGGTGAACTTCACCTTTGATGCAGGCAGCCCGTGCGACGGATACTTCGCGTTCAGTTCGTACCACGAATCCGCGTCGAACTCGATCTCGCCGACGTATCCAGACAGCGTGACGGTGAGTCCCGTCTTCCACTGGACGTGATTGAAAATCCCATGTACCGGATTTCCAGCGTTTCCGGTGCTCGTCACGTTGCCGTTGATCGTGACGTTCGAGAGGTAGCCATACATAGCGCGGCCGGAAATTCCACCGACACCGTCTGGATCTCCCACGTCTGGATTTCGAGGGAGACCGTACGCCCAGATGGCGCAGGTGTTAAGATCAGTCGTGGCCGACGTGATCCCGTCGTGCGTAGCGTTGAAGAAGAACTGCTGCGCTGCAGCACCAGAAGCCCCACCGGATCGCATCTGCCAGATGATATTTCCGATTATGCCGATGGAGTGGAACTGCATCGCGTAGAACTTACTGGATCCATCGACCTCGACCGTGATATTTCCCTTGATCCCGGTCTTGCACCCGAACGTATCGATGCCGCCGCGCTGGTCAACGCTCGTGAATATCTGCTTCGGCATCCGCTCGTACGTCGTGATGTAGGAATCCTGCCACGTCGTGGTCAGATTCCCCTGGATCACGGCATTCGTGGCAAAGATGAACGTGACGTTCGGCCGCACCGGCATCGTCACTGACTCGACGTAGGTACCCGGTCCAATGTGGACGATGTACGAACGCATCGTCGCATCGTTAAAGTCAGTGCTACTGGCAGCATTGCCGATAGCTGTGCACGCTGCGCCCACCGTGAGAAACGGCTTCCCAATCGTTCCTGGGTTGGAGTCTGATCCGTTCTTATCCACCCAGTATTGATTATCGAGATCGTCAAAGCCCTCTCCGGTAGGACCGGTAATTCCTGTATTTCCAGTGGGGCCAGTCGGACCAGTGTTGCCAGTATTGCCGGTGCCACCCGTGTCTCCAGTATCACCGGTATCGCCAGTATCACCGGTGCCTCCAGGTGCTGGCCCTGTTGGTCCAGTCGGCCCCGTAATTCCGGTTTCACCCGTCACGCCTTGAGGACCGGTTCCACCACCACCTGTAGGTCCGGTCGGTCCGGTGATTCCCGTAATTCCGGTATTGCCGGTCGGACCTGTGCCTCCGGTAGCAGCTGGTCCGGTGGGGCCAGTTATCCCTGTGCCACCAGTTAATCCTGTTTCTCCTACCCCAGTGGCGCCTGTCTCGCCGGTTAGTCCTGTTTCTCCCACACCGGTAGGCCCGGTTTCCCCTGTATCGCCGGTTAAACCAGTTTCACCTACTCCGGTGTCGCCAGTAAGCCCTGTGTTACCGACTCCCGTAGGACCGGTTTCGCCAGTGTCGCCGGTATTGCCAGTTAACCCGGTGTCTCCGACGCCCGTAGGACCAGTTTCTCCCGTACCGCCGGTCAGCCCGGTTTCACTCGCTCCAGTCGGGCCAGTATCGCCGGTAAGGCCCGTATCCCCTTTTCCGGTTGGCCCCGTATCGCCCGTGTCGCCAGTTGATCCAGTCTGACCAGAGCCAGTAGGTCCCGTGTCTCCCGTGTTACCGGTGAGCCCAGTTTCGCCTACCCCTGAAGGACCGGTGTCTCCAGTATCTCCGGTCAATCCAGTTTCGCCAAAACCAGTATCACCCGTTAATCCGGTATCACCTTTCCCGGTTGGACCAGTATCCCCGGTAGCACCAGTCAGCCCGGTTGCACCTATTCCACTAGGTCCGGTATCTCCGGTTAACCCAGTTACCCCGACACCAGTAGGACCGGTCTCCCCAGTATCACCAGTACCGCCGCCTGACGGCCCTGTAGGACCTGTAATTCCGGTTAGCCCGGTTTCACCGACGCCAGTATCGCCGGTATCGCCAGTTAAGCCGGTAGCACCTACGCCTGTCGGGCCTGTTTCACCAGTTTCACCAGTATCTCCAGTGTCGCCAGAAACGCCTGGCGCCCCGGTTTCTCCTGGATCTCCAGTATCGCCCGTTCCACCTGTACTTCCAGTGTTTCCAGTAGCTCCTGTGGTTCCAGGTACCCCAGTATCGCCTGTCTGACCAGTTGCACCGTCCGCTCCAGTATCGCCAGTGTCACCCGTAGCTCCCGGGAGCCCGGTATCGCCGGTTTGGCCGGTAAATCCTGTAATGCCCGTTTCGCCTGTATCGCCATCAATTCCAGTCCGGCCTGTAATGCCTGTAGGTCCTGTGTCACCGGTTACTCCAGTCGGACCGGTGCCCCCTTGCTCAGGCCCTGTAGGGCCGGTAGGTCCTGTTATTCCTGTATTGCCCGTTACACCGCTGAACCCAGTCGGGCCCGTCCCACCGCCACCGGTAGGCCCAGTTGGGCCGGTTATTCCGGTAATGCCGGTTATGCCGGTATCACCTGTATCGCCTGTGTTGCCGGTGGGAGAAATACCAGTGGGACCTGTGATACCTGTGATACCTGTGACACCGATCCCCGTATCTCCCGTGAGTCCAGTCTCGCCCTGGCCAGTTGCTCCTGACAGGCCTGTGGATCCAGTATTTCCTGTGTTACCTGTATCGCCGGTATCACCGGTGTCGCCCGTATCTCCGGTCAATCCAGTTTCGCCGATACCTGTAGGTCCAGTATCTCCAGTCGATCCTGTCTTGCCGTCGCCGGTAGGGCCAGTATCACCCGTTAGCCCAGTAACACCTTGGCCAGTGGGTCCGGTCTCTCCAGTTAGACCTGTGTTGCCTTCACCGGTTGGACCAGTATCGCCTGTAATTCCCGTATCGCCACGACCAGTTGGACCTGTATCGCCTGTATCGCCCGTGTCGCCCGTATCGCCAGTGCTTCCAGTAGGTCCGGCTGGCCCAGGACCAGTGGGGCCGGTGATGCCCGTACCTCCCGTATCTCCTTCGAAACCCGTGTCACCAGTAAGTCCGGTGCTGCCGGTCAATCCACGCTCACCGGTAGGTCCGGTTTTACCCGTTACGCCAACACCAGTAGGGCCTGTATCACCAGTGACTGCCTGAGGACCTGTATTTCCAGTTAGCCCGGTTTCGCCAATACCGGTAGGACCGGCATCACCGGTATCACCGGTATCACCGGTACCGCCGGTTAATCCTGTCCTGCCGTCGCCGGTAGGCCCGGTATCGCCCGTTGGTCCGGTGCTGCCTTGTCCAGTATGACCAGTCTCTCCGGTCAGCCCTGTGCTGCCATCGCCGGTAGGCCCAGTGTCGCCCGTAGCTCCAGTATCGCCATGACCGGTCGGGCCGGTATCACCCGTGTCGCCGGTGTAACCAGTAAGCCCTGTTAATCCTGCGCCGGTTGGGCCGGTAATACCCGTCTTTCCCGTACTGCCATCGAGTCCGGTATCGCCGGTAAGCCCGGTATCACCGGTCAATCCTTGAATACCGGTATCGCCAGTCTCACCTGTTACGCCAAAGCCAGTTGGTCCTGTATCACCAGTAACCGCCTGAGGACCTGTACTTCCAGTCAGCCCGGTTTCACCTGGACTCCCGGTATCTCCTGTATCGCCAGTATCTCCAGTTGGCCCTGTGCTTCCGGTTATTCCGTAACCTGTTGATCCTGTATCTCCGGTTTGTCCAGTCTGTCCTGTAGCTCCTCGCTCACCAGTTTCACCAGTAAGGCCAGAGATTCCAGTAGCGCCTGTCGGCCCAGCGAAGCCTGTATCTCCCGTAAGCCCCGTTGAACCAGATGATCCAGTTTCCCCGGCAGGTCCTGTATCGCCTGTTGATCCTGTATCGCCAGTCGGGCCAGTCGCGCCATCTTCTCCAGTGTCACCAGTATCGCCAGTCGATCCAGCTGGTCCGGTTTCTCCCGTTTCACCGGTAAGACCAGTGACACCCCTGCTGCCTGTAGCTCCAGCGGGGCCAGTTGAGCCAGAGTAACCTGTAACACCTGTCTCACCTGTTTCCCCTATTCCCGTAAGACCGATTCCCGTAGGCCCGGTTAAACCCGTATCGCCGGTATCTCCGGTGACGCCAGTTGCGCCAGCGCCAGTAAGTCCAAAGCCGGTCGGTCCAGTCAGTCCAGTATCGCCCGTGGTGCCGGTAATGCCGGTAGCGCCGGTTTCTCCAGGCGGTCCTGCCGGACCTGGACCTGTCGGACCAGTGGTACCAGTAGCTCCAGTATCGCCTTCGAAACCTGTATCGCCGGTAAGTCCCGTAAGCCCTCGCGGGCCGGTAACGCCGGTTTGTCCGGTTACGCCGATGCCAGTCGGCCCGGTCAAACCTTCACCTGTCGGGCCAGTAATTCCGATATCGCCGGTAGGCCCAGTATCGCCAGTAACTCCTGTCGGGCCTGTTTGTCCTGCGCCGGTAGGACCAGTATCTCCGGTGTCGCCAGTAACTCCCGTAACGCCAGAGGATCCTGTCAGTCCGACACCGGTAGGGCCTGTCGGTCCAGAAAGAGTGGAAGCAGGGCCAGTAAGTCCTGTTAAACCCAGTCCAGTAGGACCGGTCGACCCCGTGGGTCCGTCTTCTCCTACCTGATCCCATACTGCTTCGCAGTCGCCGTCTCCGTCAGAAACGAGCACGAAGATGTTGCCGGTCGTTATGTTTGTCCACATGGAGCCGATGCCATAACCGGCTTCGCGGTTATCGCACGGCGTTGGATTCGTAGTATATGCCACGAGGCGAGCGTACACGGGAGTAGGCGGACACGGTCCAGGAGTCGACGTAGCACAGCTTTCGTCGATCCGTACGATCTCTTCGGTGTACCTGTCCATCTGCGCGAGAGTTTCGAGCAGACTACAGATATCCTGCTTGAGATCGAACAGGGATTGATCGAGAAGCTCGATGCTGCGAAATACGAATTCGGCCGTCGATTTCCTGTAGAATGCACCGCCGGTAAGCGGCATATCCAGAGGATACTCTTCGATATCGGCCGGTGACGCGACGTTCGAGAATTCATCGAACGGCTGCGTGCCGATATAGTTGCCTTCGCTGTCGTATTGCTCTTGGATGCCCTGCCTACGCTGAAATACGAAGATGTTACGCGTAAGCCCTACGGCCTCCACGACTTCGACGCGAAGACGGTATCCTTGCGTACGCCCGTCAACGTATTCCTCAAGTTGACTCGTCTTGAGGCTGACGGAACGCCTGATTGGCCAGCTGGACGATGAAGATGAATCAGACGACATCTGGCCTCAACCTTCCAGGCATATCGTTTCCTCGCGCACGGCGAAAGAGTCTTCTTGTATATTGACTGTATCACCTGGCGCGTGCGTATACAACTTATTCAGTGTGCTGATTAGCTCCTGAATATCGGAAACGAGGTCCGAGAATGCTTGATTTAGGAGTTCTAAGTTGCGAAACACCATATCGACAGCTTCCATGCGGAAAAGCTGTTCACCTACAGCTGGCTCACCGACCGGTAGATTGAGAAGCTCATACGGCGAAGCGATATGGTCGAATTGGTCCTGAATCTCGCTGCTGGTGCTCACGGTACGACGAAAGACGAAAATAGACTCTTCTACGTGGCAGGCTTCAGCGACGCTTATCTGTAGCAGATATCCTTGCGTACGCCCGTCGACGTACGTATCGGAAACTCGCTTCCTCAACGAAACATAGCGTACAGCCCCGCAGCCCGCGCTACTGGAACTTGAGCTGGAACTTGAGCTGCTGCTACTGGAGGTTCCCGGCATATTCTGGCACCTTGTTCGTCGTCCCAGCGGCTAGCGGCACACAGAATATAACACCTCCGCGTTCGTATTGGTAGCCCCTATCCGAAGATAGGGGCTACCCCAGACCTATCGCTATCCGCGATCTGCGAAGGCTTACGACGCGCTGGAGCTGGAGCAGCACGACTCAGCGATCTCGGTGATGCAGATATCGCCAGCGTCGCACGCTTCATCCAGCGCTGCAAGTTCACGGCTCCTGTTGTAACGCCCCGACCGCCCGCCAGAGCCGAGGATGGTGCGCAGGTCACCATCGATGGTGACATACGCATCGCTCGCCAGCGTCAGACCGTGCGGTGGGAGGAAGCCGAAAAACTTGCTTGCACCCGAGACGTTCGTAACCCGAGTAAGCGCCATGACTACCTCCTAACCTACGCCGAATGCGACTCTCTGATGGTGACCGTACCGCTGCCGGTAATCGACGTCACCATCACCTTGTACACGCCGGCAGGCAAAGGCCACAACGCCGTCATGAGATTCTTGGTGTCGACGGTTTTCTCTACGTAAAACGCCCATTCCGCCGTACCAGACGGCGACGAGCTGCTGCCCGAGCCCTCTTCCGCTTCGTCCGTCGCCTTGGCGTATACGTGAATCGTAGCGGCGGTCGGCCCACCGAGCAGTACGAAGAGCGCAAGAAGGCTGCTTGCGCCAGTAGTGACCGGCTTCCCGTCCTGATCGACCCGGGTATCGATCACTGCATCGATCGCGTCGATGTCCGTATCGGCGGCCGTAACTTCGCGGTACGTCGTGCGTACCGTGAGATACGTACCAACGACATCCTTCTTACCTGCGCCGCTCATTGACATCTCCCGCCTAGCCCGCCGTTACTGCGCGGAAACGAGCGCATCGATTGCGCTGCGGACCTTGTCAGAGCCGGCCTTCTCGGAACTCGCCTGCTTAACCGCAGTCTCTTTCTCGGCAGTCTGCTGCGCAACGGAGGGATCGGCGACACCGAGCGCCTCACGAAGCGTAGAAGCGGCCGACTTGACCACGTTGCTCTTCTGCGTCGAATCGGCAGCGTTCAGCATGGCAACGCTTTCGAGCGCATCGCGCAACGACTGCTGGTCTTCGAAAGACTGCCCCAGCTCTGCGCACTTCTGAATGAACGCAGGCAGGTAGACTTCCTCGAAGAGGACGGCCTGAGCATTAGCTGCATCATTGCTCATTGGTCGCTCCTAGTTTGTGGCGGGATGATGCCGGGTTCATCCCTACCACGATCCACGGATCAGCTCTCGCTGCCCGGCCAATCCAAATTTACCGGCTCTAGAAGTCCGCCCTCGCGACTGCGGCGACGTTGGCGATGCAGGCGCCAATGCTCTCGTACGCGAAGAACTCAAGCATGAACGCCTTGCGATCGATGTACATCGTCGTGTCTTCGAGAATGTAGAACTTCCCGAGGAACTTCGGCTCGGCGAACATGAAGATCGAACCATCCGGGACCAGGTCCCGCTTGATCGTCACGATCCAGCGAACGCCGAGCAGCTCCCGCTCCGCGAAGCCCCGCTCAAGCAGCTCCTGGGCGAGATCGCCACCGACCTCGTCGCGTCCGAACTTCACAATGTCCCAGATGGTGACATTGTTGACGAGCACGGTCGACACGTTCAGGTGGTTCGGCGTCGACGGCATGATCTTCATGGCTTCCGCGAGCGTATCGCGGGTGATCCCGCCGGCGATGGCTTTCCACTGAACGGTCCCAGTCTCCGTCACCGTCGCACCCTGCGAACCGAGCAGGGAGTTACAGGTAGCGATGTACTTGCCGTCCTCTTCGGCGAGCATGTCCTTGATGGAGTTGTCCGACAGAATCTGCCGGATGTCCATATCATAGGTGCGAAGCTCGTCGATATCCTTGGTGAACCGCGTGGTCATGATGCGGTCCATCATGACACGGAAGCGCGGGCCTCGGATGTACCGGTTCATGGGGAGCGTTGCGAACGGAACCGAAATCGCCGCTGGCGACTGGGGCTCTTTGTCCACAACCTTGACCGGCTTGTCGGTGTCGACCTGACGGTCCAGTTCATCGTTGGTGATCTGGACAGGAGGGATGATCCTCCGCAGGAACCCGTCTTCGCGCATCCGAACCCGGATGTACTCGTTGACGGCGTCCTGCGCGGTCTTCTCCATCCCTGACTCAACAGCGTTAATGAACGCGCCGTTGATCTCCTGAGCGGTAGGCATGGTGTTCTCCTTCTTTACCGCGCGCTCTGCCGGGCTCGGCCCGGTTTCTATAACCGCTCAACCGAGCCCGGCCCAATCATCGCCCGGTCACAATGACCGAGCGTTACCTACTACGCCGTGGGCGGCAACCAGACGGGCCAGAACGCGAGGAACTTAATACTCGCGTTATGCTCGCTGTCCGACTGCCCGGACGACACGACCCCGACGATCGGATCGGCGTACACAGTGCCCTTCTCGACCTTCCCCGCGTCCGCACCCGATGCGAACGTGAGGGTATCGTTCGGAGCATACGTATCGGCAACGAACTCGGTCGTCTGCAACTCGTACGCGCCTGCAGCGACGAGACCCGATCCGACACCACCAGCGATGTTCCCGACGTCGGACAGGACATCGAAGTCCGACGGGTTCTGCAGCAGGAAGATCGCCATGGCATTGCCTGTGCCGCCCGGCTGGAACTCACCGTTCGCATCGAGCGTCACGACCGAACCCGCATACAGCCCTGTCGTGGACGCAAATTCGGCCTTGTAGTCCACGGCGTACGGGCTGGGCCAACCCTTACGAGCGTTCAGCTCATGGTCGTACATCTGTGCCGGAGTGAACGTTCCTGGCATTGTAATTCTCCTTTACCTTCGTCTACCTAGAACCCAAGAGCCGCAAGGAACTTACTGTCGGCCTCGTCACGAGCAGGGCTGTCCGACTTCTTCTCGAAATCGGCCGGCTTGCCCATGGACGGAGGAGTCTGCTCGGACGCGACCTTCACATGCGTCGCGGTCCGCCGCAGCGTGTCGAGCGCCTTGACGTGATCGTCGGTCAAAAGCTCGACTGCAGCTTCCTTGCGCTCCGCGCCGAGCAGGCCCTTCTGGATAAGGGCAGCGACTGCGTCGGACGCGACCTTCTTCGCCTGCTCGCGGTCTTGAGCGAGCTTGTCGAGCTGCTCACCAGCAGCACCGATGAAACTCACCATCCGCTGAAGCAGGGTGGAATCGACCTGAACGTTAGCCATTGCTGTGGCTCCTTTCCCCTGCAACGCTTAACCGCGAACGAGCTTACGGACCGCTTCCTTCAGCGTGTCCTTCTTGCTCGCCTGCTTCTTGAGCGGCTTCTGCTTCTTTGAGGATACCTTCTCTTCTGCCTCTTCAGCGCCTTCCTCAGCACCCTCTTCAGCGCCTTCAGCAGCAGCAGCTTCCTCGACAGGAGCCTCACCGCCCTGCGCCTCTGCGACCGCCTCGGCAAGCTCTTCGGGCGTGACACCAGCCTCGTCGAGCGCCTCGGCTAAAGCCTCAATGATGGCTTCATCATCGGGCTCGCCGCCACCCATCTCGCCGCCTGCCCCACCGAGTGCTGCAAGCTCCGGGGGAAGTCCTGCGCCTCCTTCTGCGCCCATCTCGGGAGGCATTGCGCCTTCGCCACCGGGTGCACCACCGGCGAGTGCGGCCAGGGCAGCTGGATCCTGCGCAGCCTTGGCCATCGAATCCTGATAGCCACGCAGGAAACTCACGTAGTTCTCGGCGTCTACAGCAGCCTTCTTCGTGATATTCTCGACGACCTGTGCGTAATGGTCGCTTGCAACCTTCTGGTTGCCGAGATAGTCCATCAGCATCGAAGCAGCCACGTACCCGGCCTCTTCGTCCTCCGGATACTTCTCCGCCGCTTCCTTGTACATCTGCACGAGCTGCTCTTCGGAAGCCTTCTCTTCGGAAGGCGCCTCAGAGTTTCCCTCGGCCGCTGCCTTCTCCGGATCCACCTGCACGAGCTTCGCAAGCTCGGAGAGGATCGAGTTGGCCTCACCGATCAGCTGGTCCGCGCCGAACTTCGTCTTCGGGTTAGGACCGACCGCCTCGTTGTTGGCCATCGAAGGGGTGGACTTGGGCGTATCGACGTTGCCCTTAAGTCCCTCGTCTGACGCCATGGACTGGGTGCCCATGTCGTCGGTCGGCTTCTTCGAGCCGCCAGCCTGGTTCTTGCTGCCCGCCTCCTCCACGTTGGCAGGAACGTCCTTGGCGACATCCGCCTTGTTCTCTGCCGAACGGGCACCCTCGGTCGCTGGTCGAAGTCCGTCATCGACATTCGCCGAAGGGTGTGTGGACTTGGAGTCGGAAGCAAGATCGAGATTACCGGCCTGCTTCTCCAGGTTTGCCTGCTCAAGCAGGCGATCCATCATCTGGAGAATACTGCCGTGCGTCCCTTCCTGCTTCGGCATGATGCGTTCTCCCTTTCTAACCGGAGGTTATGTGCGTGCATCCGGATCGGAGATTTTGACAGCGTCAGAAAGTCACGCTGCATAGTTCCTCCGAATCATGAGACCTTCCGCGATGCCGTCACCCTCACCTCCTAGCGCTCGGGAGAACGCTAGTTGGTACGCGACATACTGTTTGGCCAGATAGCTGGCCGCTTTGCTGATCGAAGCCTCGCTCGCGGTCTTAACGGCCGTTCGCGGAGGACCACCACCACGGATGATGGTGATCTGGACTCGACGACCCACAGGCTCTTCCCCGAACGACATGTCGGGAATGAGCCCCGAAACAAGGTCGCGAATCCGCTTCGGCAGCAACCCCGCCGCCGGATCGTATGTCTTTAATCCGGTGACGTCCTCTACCCCATCGCCGCTTTTCAGCATACGACTGAAGATACCGGGCAGCATGGACTCTGCTGAGTCCACGTCGCCCGCCACGGAGTCATACTTGCCTCCAAGTATGAGCCGATAAAAGTCTTTTATCGGCAAGCAGATCTTGGCCTGTGCGAGAGCGCCCGTCAGATCGTTGAGATCGCACGACCGCAGCTGCGAAATGGTGTCGCTGGGGAGCGGCGCGCATGACGCGGCTGCATCGACCTCAGGATTGACGAAACTCCCGGTGGCCTCGATCTGCTTCTCCAGAGCCGCCAATCTATCCATGGCGGCCAGTTTCTCCTGAACGGGACGAGGTGAACCATCCAGGAGGACGCTTCGTGGCGCGGAAATGCCCCATAGCTCGGCAAGCTGTGCCGACGGGATGAACTCCGCTGGCATCACGCCTTCCGACGCCACTTTCCGCAGCCCGTAAGCGATACGATCGGCAGGACGGAATACGCCCGAGAAATCGAAGAATGTCGGGCGGTCATTAATCGCGAAGACCTGATGCCCGCCCGATTTCACCTGAGTCATCTCGTTTTTGAGATGATCGCAGTATTCTTTTCGGTTGGGCGCTTGATGACCACAGGCGCTGCAAATGTCGTAAGGCACGCGGCAGGACATCGAGAATGGGATATCTTCGCCTTGTGCAGACTTTTCCAGCTCAGGAGCCCACTTCTCGTCTTGTACTTTGATAAGAAGTTCGCCGCGTCGCATCTCGGGATTATATGCTTCTGCAACTATCTCGCCGGAAGCTAATTCGGGATCCTTATTGCAGTGGTCTTTGTAGATTTTCGCATACTTGGTGAACGTTTTATGATACTGATGAAGGCCGCCATCTAACGTGATGAACTTAGACCGGCCCTTTTCAGGTTCTGGTAGTTCGTACTTTGCGGATTTCTCATTGAAGCCATCTCCATTGCGATTTGCACCATATGCTTCCATGCAACCCATGGAAATGGCGTGAATGAAAGAATGCCCTTTCTCAGGACGAATACCTGAGATCTCTTTGGTTAATACGGCAGCCCGCTTGACCATCCAGTCTTTATCGATGCCTCTACTATGCACATCGACAAGTCTGGCGATCTGCACGTTGGGACCGGCAAACGGGAATACCGTCTTGATCATCATCAAATCCTTGCGCTGTAAGATAATAGTCGACGTAACCACCGATTGTCAATGGTTTTTCAACGAAGAGTAGCGGTATTGCTGATAGCAAAAAAACTATCGGCTCGTCGCCGGAGTTATAAACGGA
>Ga0209427_10006725_pt1 | contig 13073 bp, 8 predicted proteins | sample DeeMarSWOR136_30_FD_187465 | JGI IMG/M metagenome (GOLD analysis project Ga0209427, IMG submission 187465) | Marine sediment microbial communities from White Oak River estuary, North Carolina - WOR-1-36_30 (SPAdes) (version 2) | ecosystem: Environmental > Aquatic > Marine > Intertidal zone >... | reverse complement strand
CATCTCGTCAACATTATCAATAGTGACGGTTCCTGCACGCAGATAGAGGTTATCCGACCGGACAAAGGTGGGTGCGTGGGGCCTATGGGTGAAAACTACCGGTCTTTGGCTACATCGGAACAACTAAAGGAAGTCTATGGCTATTAGGACCGCGGTGGAGCGGATAACCGAGAGTCTAACAGCACCGCTGTCGCGCAGAAAAGAACCCACTTAAGCCCGCTCTGTGGTTACTCTCTATACGTCTTACGACGCTTTCGTTGGCTCCTAGTCTTGGCAGTGATGAAGCTGCTGTTGGCCCTCGCCTGACTTTCGCAGTTACGGGGTGATTTCCCTGTTTTTCACCATTCAGCGGCGAAGGTCTCCACTACAAATCCACAGATTCAGCGGACAGAACCATCAGTAGTTGCCCACTCTATATCCGGGCAGTAGTTGGTTGGGCAACCTCAATGTCAATCTGTCCAGGACGGTTCTGTGCTCAGCTTCAGGCTGTGTAGACCCCGGCATAATCAACCAACGGCTATTTGTTGTCGGCAGTCAGACATCGACAGTCCGGTTCGTTGCCAATTTCTCCAGTATAGGCTTGGCTGTCAGACCAGAGGCATATACGCTCATCCGCTTTCGCAACGTCGCCATCAGGTAATATGACATAAAAGGCTATAAAAACATGGGCCTCAACACGATGTTCCAGTTGATGATAGACCGAACGAACTGCTAAGTCGCTCTTGAGGCATCTTAACGCCGCCTCAATCTGCATCAGTAGCGTGAATCGGTGCAACAGAATCTCTGGGTCTTCTTCAGTCAGGTTACTGCGTAGCAAATAGGTCTCATCATGCCTCTGCGCCGCTCTGAAAACCTTGGCCTTCAGCTCAAATGCGAAGTTCTGCTGTGTTATTCTGCTACCTCGTGGGGGAATTTCAATCTCTTTTAGGCAAGCATGAACGCTGATTTTTACGGATTACTAAGGCCATAGAGGAGATAGAGGGGATTAGAGAATTAGTGGATTGGGGGCGGGTGCGTCGCAAGCACGCAGAGGGCCGCCGGCGGTGCGGGGAGGCGCTATTGTTGGAGGCCGAGAAACGCCTTCACCGGATTACGGGCTATCGTCGGATGCCCATATTGATAGAGGTGTTACGCCAGGGCGTTGAACGAAAGGAAGCGTTTGCGTTGCGTAAGCTTGCCCGGTCGTTACCCGACCGCAGGGCGGATTTTAACGGCAAGAAGAACAACCTCAAATTAGGCACAGCCTAGTCAACAAAGAAACATCAATTATATTAAACATAGTAAAGATTGCTGTAGGTGCTGCAAGGGCATTCTCTGGATTGTCATAATGCTTGAGTTCCGTCTCAGCGAATTGCAGCAGATGTAACCTGGCAAGAATCTCACCAAAAACCTATTGGCTTCTTGCGCCAAAGGCAGCGTTTCCCCCGACAGTGTGGATTTGTCCGAGCACAATATGTCACCGGATAGGTCTTAATGGACCTTATCAGGCTTGGTCGAATACGTAAGTCCCTCTAACGCCTTGACACGCCCACCGTCATACGAGACCACTACCCCCGTGAACATCCATCTGCAATGCTCATACGAACGCTTTCCAAATGGGACCCTAAAAAGTATCTTGTTCCAGCCTGCCCTGAGTCTAATTGGTGTAGGCTTGCGATAGTGATAACCTTCATCGATCCACGGTTCCTCTATGTCTCCGGCGCGTCCCATTTTACACCCAGGCCTGGCCCATTTCGGAGCAGGGATTGGCTTGTCGTTGAGCCAAACCCGGCCTTCATTCAAGTCCCATTGACCCGATTCTGGGGTCGAAATGAGTCGCTGCCGGGGTGAATTCTGGAAGCCAATCCACATGAAAGCGTCCTGTGGCTTTGCAACCCTAACGTAGGTCAGCCCGTAAGCGGTGGTATCTTCTCTTATTCCTCCAAATTCCTTGTCGAGCAGTATGGTGCCGCCATAGACTTCTTTCCATGTGTAGGTTATGTTCTGATAATCGTAACTGTCTTGGATTTCGACTTCCGGGGGGAAGGACCGATTCAATTGTGCCTCATTAGGAAATGGGCCCGTGATCCGCCAGACGATATTGGACTGTCGCACATACGGAAAAGCCATCTGCAGAAAATAGCGGTCGCGATGCGTAATCAGTCTTTTCTCGAAGGCCACGAAATCCTTGAAAGCTCTGGTCTGAGGATCAGGGACACGCATCCCGAATTCTGGATAGCCTCCTCCCCGCCAGGCCCGCTCAGAAAGCGTAAGCAGAACAGGATAAACAGGATTTAGGCGTACCAGGTCGTCTTCTCCGGCCAAGCGCCGATAAGACCAAACGCAGGCCTCAGCACCCAGGAGAAAATCCGAGCCCTTATCCGCGTCAAGCACGCGCTTATTAAAAACACCTGGGATAGCAGCCAAAGGGTCGTGGCTATTTACATAGTAATTGCGTGATTCTAAGTAGGTGTATCCAGGTTTCGGCCCTTGCCTAATCCACAACTGGTATACAACTTTGCTGTCGAGTTCTCTGCGCCACTTTTTCTCTGGGTGCCACTCTATTATCCTCTTGCCGCAGTTGCGAACCACTTCCTCCACCGTAGGTATGAAGTCCTTATTCCAGATGACAACCTCATCGGCGCCTAAGTGAATATATGGAACTTCAAAAATCTCGCATACTTCCTCAAGGACATCTTCTAATATCGCCACGCCCTGCTCTGATTGCATGTCAACCTTCATCGACCTTTCAAATGTGCCACTGTGGCCGGGCATATCTATTTCAGGGACAAGCATTACGTGCTGCTTCTTGCAGAAGGCCACCAACTCTTTAATCTCTGCCTGGCTGTAGAACTTCCCTGGGTGGCTGATTTGGTTCCGGGGCGCCGTAAGTTGCGGAAATCTCTTGACTTGAAGCCGCCAGCTCTCATTATCGGTCAGATGAATGTGCAGTACATTCATCTTATATCGCGACAGCATCTCGACCTGTTCCTTGAGGAACTGCAGGGTCATGAAGTTGCGCGCCGGATCCAACATGATTCCTCGCCACTTAAACGCTGGCCAGTCAGTAATCTTACAACCCGGCAGGGCCAACTTACCTGCCTTGTCATGAGCGAGCTGTCGCAGCGTCTGTACACCCCAAAACAGTCCTGTCGGTTGCGGAGCAGTCAGCTTCACAGAGGAGCCGGTCACTTCCAACCGATACGCCTCATTATTTTCCGTGTCCCCCACTGCCCCCAGCACAAGGCTGATGCATCCGCGTCTGTAATCCTGTAGGTCTCTGGAAATGGTCTTAACTCTCCGCACCCCGCGCTGCCTAAGAACTGTCTCTAAGACGTCTGCAACCCTTCTAATTTCGTCACCATCGTCAGTCGAAGACACCACATTTATGGGCTGACTGAGATCAAAGCTTTCTTCAGACCACACGATCTCTCGCGGCAAAGGGATGAGGGCTGGGTGCTCAGCAACCTCTGTTGTGGCCTTTCCTGTTTTATGTTTGCGCGGAACCACTGCCTTGCTACAGCCAAATACCACTGCCACAATCGACACAACGATCACAGGATGCCATCTTCTCTTCATATCTGAGTTCTCTTAAGGATATATTATCCTTTTTTTCGACTCAAAAACGCGACTACTTGTAGAACCACATCGTGTCATACTACTGCATCGCAGATTTTTGTACAAGCCGTTTGTGTTCTTCTAAAATCATCTTGCAAAACGCACGAGCCTGTGGAAGAGCGTGGGCGATCTTATTCTTGTCTTCATTTCCTATCATGGGTGACCTACACTCGAAATGGTGGACGCGGCCAGCCACAAAGTCCGTCCAAAAAGCGGCACCCTGTTCCCCTGACATGTTGTTGTTGCCATCTTGCCAGAACGCGATGGTCATCTGCTCGTTGACAGTTGCAGGCGGGTCCGCTCCTGAAAGGCCAATGTCCGCATACACCGAACCCTCAAGGTCGAGAATCCATCCTCGCTGTGTATCATTGATCCAGTTGCCGCCTATAACATTGCCGTTGGAAGCACCCACCGAGTCCACCGCAGTACTGTCGGCACCTTCGTCAAATCTCCAGTGACCAACAAGATTGGGATCGCCACTCTTAGCACCCGAACATAGAGCCAACAACAAACCGGACGCTATTACAGATACAAAGCTCATCCACCAGGCCCTAAAAGACCAATAACGCACGCGAACTCGTAAGTGCAGCGAGCTCTGTGTCTTTATCGGGGCGGCCAGAGCTGCTGCTCAAGCCAGTCCTCCGCCAGCACAGCAAGGTCTCTGATGTTGATACTCTTGGAGTTTTTCGGTTCCTCGTCATATAGGTTGGCCTCGGACGTAAGCGGGAAGTATAACCCACTTACGCCAGCAAGACTCAGTACCTCAGCCTCAGACAGCTCATAGTCATATATGCGGAACTCATCCATCGTCCCGTAGAAAGGATATGTGTTTTCGGTGACAATGGGCCTCTTGCCGAGCCAGAGATGGCTGCAATCAGCTCCCGGTATGGGCGTGGTTTTGCCTGCGTCGCTATGCCAAAGAAGCCCATTTTGATATATCTTCATCTCACCCGTAGCAGCATTCTTGGTGAAGACCCAATGGCTCCAATCACCTACAACTTCGTCTTGTCTGACGGGTTTCGTGATAAGATCGGGCTGCGACGCTTTCCACATGATAGTGTCGTCGTGGTTTGGCAGATAAATGTACATCTCAGTGGTGGTCCCTTCGTACGCGTACTGCCAGATGACAACATTTCGCTGTCCCCAGGCATTGTCGGCGCACTTTTGCCAAAGTGCAACACTGATTTCGTTGTTAACGGCGGCCAGCACATCGGTCGGCATATCCACATGCGTCACGCCGCCGAAATTCAGGGCTCCGTCAACCTTGCCAGCGACCCAGGCGCCACCGGAAATAGCACCGTGATAGTCCCGACCAGAGGAATCTGTCGCAGTGTTGCCAGACAGATCGTCGAACTTGTACCATACTCTAAGGCCCGTAGGATTGGGCGCTTCAGCCATAAGAGTCTCGTCTTTCTTGAGCCAGTCCGCAGCCAACATCACAAAGTCGCCGAAGTCAACCTCACAGTCTCCACTGATATCGCCGAACGGCGCGTATTTCGAAACGCATCTGGTTGGGTACAACCTGATGTCGTCAAAGTAAACTACGCCCGTGCCGCTGCCATTCGGAGCGATGCCATCACCGAAGCCGATAGTGATCTTGCTGACGTCAGTTAGATTCACGCTGCTGAAGTCCTGCAGGTCGATGTTCCATTCGTGCCAGGATTCCTGCTTCAGGTCATTCGGATCACCATCGTACGCCACCTTCTTGCTGTGGCTGGGGTTGTCAGCGTCCTCAAGACTGACGTACATCTGCTCGTTCACATCATTGCCGGCACTGCCGTAGAAATACAACACGAGAGCGTTGACATCGTATTGCGTCCAATCTTGCGGTGTATCAAATGTCTGTTCGGCCTCCGAATAATAATGTGTGCCGGGCGTTTCGTAGGCGGTACCTTCGTTCACAGTACCATCGTTGTCGTAACGGTATGGCATGGACTGGTTGCCTGCGTGGACTTTAGTCTGCTCAGCAAAAGGTGGGACTAAGTGGCCTACGGTCGCGCCGCTATTGTTAGAGTAGTAATCCAACCACGCGTTGTATATCCTGTTGTCAGAGTCGTCGTAAGACTCCATGTCATCCACCACCAGATACTCTTCAACTTTGAAGTTCCAGATCAGGCCTGTCTGTACGTCTGTGCCATTGACTTCGTCGACACGCCAATAGTAGGTCTGCCCGTATTCGAGACCGGCAGCAGGTACGTAGCTGTTGGCATCGAGGTTTCGCCGACCCTCATATACATCTATCGAAGAAGTATCCGCAGTTACCACACTGCCGAGGTCGGTTCCCAAATAGAGGTCGTGCTCGCAAGCACCTTCTCCGGGTGACCAAGTGATAGGTGTGGCCTCGGGCAGAGGCACAGTCTCGCCATGGCCAGGCTTAGGATTCCAGGCAATGCGACTATCAAATCTCATTAGGCCCGCAACTTCTCCCTGCCCAAGCGCACGGTTGTAGACGCGAACGTCGTCGATTGCCCCGCAGAAGGCAGAATAAACACCGGGCCCTTTTGCAATGAGAGTCTTGATAAAGACTTCTCTCTCGGCAACGGTGCCGCTGCCGTCGGCTTGGCCGTTCATATAGATTGTTGTCTGCCCAGCGGTGTCCCTCGTGACGGCTACATGATGCCACTCCGTATCGGATATCGCCGTATCAGACCAAACACAATTTGGGTCACCATGTTTTGTGAATTGTATCTTGTCCTGCTGGTCTCCGCCTGCGTCTATCTGCAGAGTGTACGTCATGGTGTAGCTTTCTGCACCTTCATTTGATAGCAGAGCCCTTTCGTCACTAAATGTCGTCTCGGCCCGCTTAAGCCACAGAGCCCAGGTCAATTCCGCCACATCGAGGCTTGCGTCTCTGCCGCAATCGACATAGTCACCGTCCCCGTCGAAGCTGAGTGCGCCGCCACCTAGTCCACTTGTCCATGCCGTATCGCCTCGCAGCACCGCGTGGTTACCGTATGTAGAGTAATCGAAGGCAACGGCACCTGAACCCGTGTCAAACTTCCACCAACCAACCAAGTTAGGGTCGAGCCCAGGCTCCGGCGTAAGAGCGGTCGTAAAGGTCCAGACATCTCCTTGCCAGATGCTGGCGCCGTTGACTTCATCCACGCGCCAATAGTATGTGGTCGTTTCAGCTAAACCCGTAGGCTCGTAGCTATTGACGTCGTAATTGCCCTTGTAAACACTTGGAGGTGATGAGCTGCTTGCGTCATTCACGTCGTCAAAATTGGTGCCGAGATACACGTCATGCGAAGCCGCCATTACACCTGGCGTCCAACTCAACGTCACGTCCGGTTGTACTATTGCTTGGTCGGCAGGGCTGGGATCAGATGCCCGGACGCCGAGACTGGGATCGTAAAGGATTTTGATCTCGCCTGCACTAAGCTCGCCATCGTAAATACGGAAGTCGGACATCCTGCCTCGGAAGGGCCACCTGTCACCAGTGTCGTTGCCGATCCTGATGGCGCCGGCTCGTTCCCCACCTACCGGTTCGAAAAGGCCGCCCTCGGCAATCAAGAGGCTGCCGTCCTTGTAAATCTTCATCTCGCCCGTCGTGGCGTTTTTAACAAAAGCCCAGTGGCTCCAAACGCCCTCCAGTTCCGCTGCTGGGATGCCACCACTCACGATAAGATCAGGGGTCCTCTTGAAATATATTTTGTCTTGGTTGTCGCGCCAGATTGGGAAATAGATGTATATTACGCCACCATCCGTAAAGTCCGTCCAAAAGGCGGCGCCCCGTTCCCCTGACATGTTGTTATTGCCATACTGCCAGAACGCGATGGTCATCTGCTCATTGACGGTTGCAAGCGGGTTCGCTCCTGAAAGGTCGATATCCGCATACCCGGAACCCTCAAAGTCGAGAATCCATCCTCGCTGTATATCATTGACCCAGTTGCCGCCTACAATAGTGCCGTTGGAAGCGGCCGCCGAGTCCACCGCAGTACTGCCGGTGCCTTCGTCAAATTTCCAGTGACCAACCAGATTGGGCTCGGCACTTCTGGCGCCCGAACCTAGAGCCAACAGCAAAACAAGACTGATCAAGAAGAGCGATCTCCCGGACATTGCGTACTCCTTTGCCAAAAAGCAGCGAGCGTTTCTCAACAACAGCAAACCGCACGCTATTACAAATACCAAGCTCATCTACCAGGCCCTGTGAAGACCGATAACGCACAGGCACTCGTAAGTGCAGCGAGCTCTGTGTTTTTATTGGGGCGGCCAGAGCCGCTGCTCAAGCCAGTCCTCCGCCAGGACAGCAAGGTCTCTGACGTTGATACTCTTGAAGTTCTTAGGCTCCTCATCGTACAGATTGGCCCTGGAGGTAAGCGGGAAATATAAGTCACCCAGGCCAGCAGCAGTCAGAATCTCAGCCTGTGACAACTCGTAGTCATAAACCCGGAAATCATCCATTATCCCGTGGTAGGGATATGTTAGAAGAATAGGTCTTCTGCCAATGAAAAGGTGACTACAATCAGCTCCGGGTATGGGGTCAGTTTTGCCGGTGCCGCTGTGCCAGAGAAGAGCATTTTGATAAATCTTCATCTCACCGGTAGTGGCATTCTTGGTGAATGCCCAGTGGGTCCAATCGCCCACCACTTCATCTTGCGTAACGACCTTATCGATGGAGTCAGCTTGTGCCGCCTTCCATTTCACCGTATTGGTTTGGTCGGGAAGATAAATGTACATCTCCGTGGTGGTCCCTTCGTACGCATACTCCCAGATAGCCACGCTTCTCAGGCCCCATGCCGTCTCGCTGCAGTTCTGCCATAAAGCAACGGTTATTTCGTTGCTGACGGTCGATAACACGCCGGTGGGTAGCTCCACGTGGCTAACGCCGCCGAAGTCCAACGCACCGCCGACCTTGCCAGCCACCCATGCACCACCAGAAACCGTACCGTGGTAGTCCTTGCCTGAATAATCGGTGGCAGTACTGCCCGATGTCTCATCAAACTTATACCACCCCACAAGCCCGGCAGGGTTAGGAGCTACTGCTGTAGAGGTCTTATCTCTCTCGAGCCAATCGTTTGCCAATACCATAAAGTCCACAAAGTCAACTACACAATCGTCAGTTATATCACTTCCTGGTGAGTACTTGAGAACGCACTTGGATCGATACACTCTTATGTCGTCAAAATAAACCTTACCCGTGCCGCTGCCGGCTGGTGCAACTCCGTCGCCAAAGCCGATAGAGAACTTCCTGACGTTGCTTAGGTCAACGCCTGTAAAGTCTCGCAGATCAATGTTCCACTCGTACCACGCCTCACCTCTCAGGTCATTCGCATCACCATCGTACAGCACCTTTTTGCTGTGGCTGGGATTGTCACCATCTTCCAGCTTCACATACATCTGCTCGTTCGTATCATTATCTACACTGCCATGGAAGTAAAGCACTAACGCCTTTATACCACTTACTGTCCAATCCTGTGTGGGGTCAAACGTGCGTTCTGCCTCTGAATAATGGGCCTTGCCACCTGTGCCGCTGTTGTCGTAAGTGTAGGGCATAGACTGCTCACCACCGTGAATGATATTCGTCTCAACGAAGGGGGAGTCGTCGTTGCCTATTATCGCACCGGTACCGTTGCCGAGCTGCTGGTAGGGGTTTTCCCAGCCGAGACCGTCCTTCCACGTGTACCATATTCTGCTGTCGGGCTCACCGGGCGTATTAGCCTCCCCGTAGGACTCCATGTCGTCCACGACAATGTCCTCCGCTGTTGTAAAGCTCCAGACCTCGCCCGGCCAGATGTTAGGACCATTGACCTCATCTATACGCCAATAGTAAGTCTCGCTGAATTCAAGGGCTTCGGGAGGCGTGTAGCTGTTGACGTCAAGATTCCACTGGCCTTGATAAATGCCTGTCGACGATGTATTGGCATCACTTACACCTTCATAATCAACTCCGAAATAGACATCGTGCCTGTCGGCATAAGCCCCAGGCGACCAGCTAAGGACAGCGTATATGGGTACATTTTCGGCCCCAGTTATCGGGCTTGGATCCTCGGCAGTTGCCGGACAAACTGCAAAGCTCCATATCTCGCCCTTCAGCGTCTTTAGATCGTCGACCGCATCTATCCGCCAATAGTAGGTCTTGCCTGCTTCCAGGCCTTCCGGGTCATACGTGTTTGAATCAGCAGGTAGGTTGCCTTTGTACACGCTTGTGCCAACGGGCAGTGAATTGTCGGCATCGTTCACATCCTCAAAGTCGGTGCCGAGGTACACATCGTGCGAAGTTGCATTCATCCCCGGTGACCAGCTTAGAACCGTATCCGGTGGAACCACCACTCCAGAAGGAGGATTGGGGTCATATGCTCCCTCGTAATAACCACACACCCTGACAATCTCACTTTCGCGAAGCTCGCGATCATAGATCCGGAAGTCGTCAATCAAGCCGTAGTAGGGGTACCTTAAAAGAATGGGTCTTTTACCAATCCAAAGGTGACTACAATCAGCCCCTGGTATTGGGGTAGTCTTGCCAGACCCGCTATGCCATGGAAGACCATTTCGGTAGATCTTCATCTCGCCGGTGGCGGTATTCTTAGTGAATGCCCAGTGGAACCAATCACCAATAACTTCACTTTTGGCAACGCCTTTCTCAATGGAGTCGACCTGTGCCGCCTTCCATATCACGTTATACTTTTCACTCGGAAGATAAATGTACATTTCCGTACTGGCACCGTCATAGGCGTATTGCCAAATAGCAGCGCTTCGAACACCCCAAGCGTCTTCGCCACAGTATTGCCACAAAGTGACCGTTATTTCGTTGCTAACGGTCGATAGAACTTCGCAGGGTAGCTCAACGTGACCAACGCCGCCAAAGTCCAATGCGCCCGCGAGCTTGCCAGTGGTCCAGATGGCGCTGACAACCGTACCGTCATGTTTCTTGCCGGACGAATCCGCGGCCACAGTACCGGCGCCCTCGTCGAATTTCCAGTGACCAACCAGATTGGGCTCGGCACTTCTGGCGCCCGAACCTAGAGCCAACAGCAAAACAAGACTGATCAAGAAAAGCGATCTCCCGGACATTGCGTACTCCTTTCCCTAAGAGCAACGAGCGTCTATCCAGACTCCGCTTATAGACGACTCGCTGCTGCACCCTTTTTTGATAGCCTTCAAACTAAATAAGCTTCAACGTTTCCTGCGAAGCAGAGCCAATCCCCCCAGCCCCAGCAGACAAATCGTTGCCGGCTCGGGCACAAGAGCCATAATCTCCGCTTGCGTCAACTCGTGATCGTAGATGCGGAAATCATCCATAAGGCCATAGTAGGGATATGTTAGAAGAATAGGTCTTCTGCCAATGAAAAGGTGACTACAATCAGCTCCGGGTATGGGATCAGTTTTGCCGGTGTCGCTATGCCAGAGAAGACCATTTTGATAAATCTTCATCTCACCGGTAGTGGCGTTCTTGGTGAATGCCCAGTGGGTCCAATCGCCCACAACTTCATCTTGCGTAACGACGTTATTGATGGAGTCAGCTTGTGCCGCCTTCCATACCACCTTATTGCTTTTGTCGGGAAGATAAATGTACATCTCCGTGGTGGTCCCTTCGTACGCATACTCCCAGATAGCGACACTTCTCACGCCCCACGCCGTCTCACTGCAGTTCTGCCATAAAGCAACGGTTATTTCGTTGCTGACGGTCGATAACACGCCGGTGGGTAATTCTACATGGCCGACACCACCGAAATCCAGCGCGCCGTCAATTTTGCCGGACGCCCATGCGGCATCGACAACCGTTCCATCGTACCCGTTGCCAGAATAGTCCTGAGCAACGTCACCACCGCCCTCGTCGAAAGTGTAATATGCAACAAGGCCTGCGTGGGCAGCACTTCCAATCGTTAGTGCCAAAAAGACGGCTCCCAAACAGATAATTTCTTTCCACATAGCGCTCCTCCTTCCATTTCTGAAACACACACTTACTTATATCAACACGGCCAAAACCAGTCGTCCTGGCCGAACAACAATAACTGTCCTATTTGAAAGTCGACCACCCGTGAAACATCCTCGTCCATAATAGGTCGACATGGATATTCCGTGTTCCACCCATACCGGCCGACACGCCGTCACCGGCGTCGGTCCTCAACAACATGCTTTGAGGTTCAACTCCGCACCGGTTTCTCTTGCAGTTAGGAACTGCACTTGCTTGATCAAGCCGCCAAACAAGCCCGATTTTCTGATTCTCAAGCACAAGTCAAGTCTGGCACTTTCGAGACCTGTTAACTTGGGCACATTCAGACGTCTGAGCTTATGTTCTGACATCATAGTGGCGATGTTCAGGTCGTCTACTGAACATACCTCAGAATCTAAGACTATTCCTACACGTTTTCTTCGTAAGCATTTTGCCTGATACGAAAAGTGCGGCACTTAACTATAACAACCCATTTATACAAAATTCCACGAGTCCGGGTCAAGAAAAAAGTTTAAGATAATTAAAACATTTCATCAAGATTTAACGTAATGTACAAGTTTTTCTGACTGACCCTGGTTTTTAGCCTCTGAGACAGCTTTTTTGGCAAGAGCCACATGGTTCTTGGGCTAAAGGCTCGAAAACAGTCTTGTTCTTAGGCCAGAAATCGGTCTGTGAAACCCCATGCACGGCATTAACATTTGAGAGGTCTTGTGGGATCTGTGCTGGTCCATTGCGCTGTGCGTACGCGAATATTACCCATTGGAAGCTTGCTGCGTGAGCTGCCTGGAGGCTGGACGAGGAATAGGCTGCAATTATTCGGGCCCGGCTAATCAATGTTTGGCGTCATGAAATGCAGAGGTGGGGCCCAGTAAGCGCGCCCCTAACTTGATCCAGACTATTGTGGACATGCCGGTTGCGCAGCGGCAACGCAGCAATTCCTAACCTATCCCTACCTTGACGCAGGAAATCCGATTTCTCCCTGCATGCCGTGGTTAATTGCCCCGTTTGGCCGTTGTTTGTCGGTCATGTTCGTCCTTGCTATAACGGCATTTGGGACAACGGTCTGCGAAATCGTTGCGGATACTGCCGTAGAAGAACATGTGCCCGCACTTCTCGCATTTCACCGCCTTATAAACGCTCTTTTCGCCACACTCTTTGCAGACCAGTGGCGGCTCAACAAGATCCATAGGCCCCATATGTTTTTCTACATATTCGTAGAAATCCCTCTTGTCCATCTGGTACTCAGCCCCACAATTGGGGTTGTTGCACTTGACCCACATCAGCTCGCCACGTTTAATACTGGTGACGCCGGTACGGGGGCCTCGCGAGTTCCTGTAGGTTATAAAACCGGCCAAAGCCAAACATCCCACGATGACGCAAATCATAGCTATCTTTTTTCTGCTGTGCTCCATGTTCGGTTCTCCTGACATGTTGGCAATGCTGGCATCTTTAGACTGCTCTTACATCAGTTAAGAGGAAAAAAGCAAGAATTTTACTTGACCTATATTATTTTAATGTTATTATAATCACAGGTACAGAAGAAAAATCACGATTGCAGAGAATTTCTTCGCCGTTATAG
>Ga0209427_10006724_pt1 | contig 13074 bp, 11 predicted proteins | sample DeeMarSWOR136_30_FD_187465 | JGI IMG/M metagenome (GOLD analysis project Ga0209427, IMG submission 187465) | Marine sediment microbial communities from White Oak River estuary, North Carolina - WOR-1-36_30 (SPAdes) (version 2) | ecosystem: Environmental > Aquatic > Marine > Intertidal zone >... | reverse complement strand
GAGCGAGAAAGTAGCGGTCATCGGTGCTGGGCCAGCCGGACTGACAGCAGCTCTGCGTCTGGCACAGTGGGGCTACAAGGTCACCGCCTACGAAGCTGCCCCGGTGGCGGGTGGTTGGATGGCCATGGGCATTCCAGAATATCGACTGCCGCGCGATGTGCTTAACGAGGAGATCGACAACATCAGACGCGCTGGCGTAAACATTGTATTGAACACAGCCCTGGGCAAGGATTTCACCCTGGACGAGTTGTCCGATAAGATGGCCTATGACGCCGTCGTGCTGGCCATCGGTGCCCACAGCAGCCGCCGCCTAGGTGTGCCAGGCGAGGACTTGGAGGGAGTTATACACGCCACCACATTCCTCACAGATGTCGCGCTGGGCAGGCCACCCAAGGTCAAGGGCAAACGCGTGGCAGTGATTGGTGGCGGCAATTCAGCCGTCGATGCAGCACGCACAGCTTTGCGGCTAGGTGCATCGGAAGTGAACCTTGTCTACCGCCGCACGCGTGCGGACATGCCAGCTCAGGACCTTGAGGTTGAGGAAGCAGAAGAGGAAGGTATCCGCTTCCAATTCCTGACCACTCCCACCGCTGTTCTTGGAGACACCAAGGTCATGGGACTGGAACTACAACCACAAGAACTGGGCGAGTTTGACAGGAGCGGCAGGCGCCGACCAATGCCCATCGAAGGAGCAGGGTACCTAGTTGATGTGGATATCGTCATTCCTGCGATTGGCCAAATGCCTGACCTTTCATGTCTAAACGGCGACATCCCAGAGGTGGCCCGCAACCACACCTTTAAGGTGGGAAGGAAGCTGGAAACCTCGCGGCCTGGTGTATTCGCCGCTGGCGATGCAGTTCTCGGTCCCGCGACAGTGATCGAGGCCGTAGCGCAGGGCAACAAGGTGGCTTTGGCCGTGGATGAGTACCTGCGGGACGGGCATCCACAGTCAAAGGAGGAGTGGCTGGCATATCGTACCATCGAATTGAAGTACAATATGGAGGACTACGCCGAGGCCAAGCGACCCGCAATGCCTGTCCAGGCACCGAGAGAACGGATCAAGAACTTTGGCCAGATCGAGTTGGGCTATAGCGAAACGGTAGCCTGTGAAGAAGCCAAGCGCTGCTTGCGCTGTGACATCGAAGAGTTCTAGGCCCACAGAGCGGCTGTCCGATAAGTCTCATGACAGATAGTAGGGCTGTCCCAGCGTCGAAGCAGGTTGATCCACTATCTGACTTTGAGATCAGGACAAAATGCAGTAAGATGACAGCGAAAGTCGTGTATGAAAAACTGCTAACACACATATTGACAGATGGTATCCCCCACTGGGTCCAAAGCACAGACGAAAGAAGGCTCAGTCGTTGCAAATATCAAAACAAGGAAGGAGGCTAGGCCAACTATGGCGATGGTCAATCTGAAAATCAATGACCAGAAGGTCAGTGCACCAGCTGGCAGCACTATCCTCGAGGCTGCACGGTTGGCGGGTGTTGACATCCCGACCCTCTGTGACCATCCTGCATTGACTCCAATTGGTGCGTGCCGGATGTGTCTGGTGGAGGTCAAAGGACAACGAGCCCTGCAGCCGGCATGCACTTTCCCCATTGCTGAGGGAATGGAGGTCCAGACAGAGTCGTCCAAGGTGAAAGAGGCGCGGAAATTCGTCCTGGAACTACTGTTTTCAGAACGAAACCACTACTGCATGTACTGCGAGATGACGGGGGACTGCGAGCTGCAATCGCTCGGGTACCGCTATGGCATTGACCATTGGGTATACCCCACCTACACAAAGCGCTTCCCGGTGGATGCAACCCGTCAGTACTTCATTATGGATCACAACCGTTGCATTGTGTGCAGACGTTGTATCCGTGCCTGCGGTGAGCTCGTGGCCAATCACACCCTGGGCATGCGGCAGCGCGGTGCCGATTCTATGATCCATGCAGACATGAACGTTCCGTTTGGTGAGTCATCCTGCGTCTCTTGTGGCACATGTCTACAGGTGTGTCCTACCGGCGCTCTGGTTGACAAACGTAGCGCCTTCATGGGACGCGATGTAGAGACAGAGCACATCAAGAGCGTCTGCAGTCAATGCAGCATTGGTTGCGGCATGGAAATCGTGACACGCGCTGGCAACGTACTGCGGGTGGAGGGCGATTGGGACGCACCTGTGAATGCGGGTGTCATTTGCCAGGTGGCACGGTTTGATCCACTCTACGATGAGCGGCAGCGCGTCGCGAAGCCTTTGCTCCGAAAGAATGGCAAGCTCGCGGAGGTAGGCTGGGACAAAGCGCTGCAGTCAGTTGCCGAGCACATGGCTGGCACTGACAGCAGGAAACTGGGTGTGCTGACAACCAGCAACGCTACTAACGAGGCTCTCTACCTGCTAGCCAAGCTATTCGGCAAGGAACTACAGGCGACCAACATCGGCATGCTCAATGGCGTTGCACCCAAGGTGTCAGGGAACTCGGAAGCCTCGCTTGCGGACATTGCCCAGAGCGACGTCATTCTGGTGGTCGGTGCCGACCCGGTCAATGACCAGCCGGTCGCTTCCTTCTTTGTGAAACGCGCCATCGACAAGGGTGCGCGGCTCATCGTGGTGGATGGCGAGGACAATGAGCTGGCTCCCTTCGCCTCCTTGAATTTGAAGATGGCCGACATCAACAAGGCCATTGAGATAGCACAGCGCGCAGACTACCCAGTCGTAGTGTACGGTATCGGCGTCACAAAGAAGGCAGTCAAAGCACTGCGGGAGTTGGGTCAAAAAGCCAAGTTCGTGCCGCTGGAGCCCGGCGTCAACACACACGCTGTTGCCGCCTTTGGACTTGACAACGGCTTCGATCCAGCCGCTGCGCAAGCACTGTACGTCTTGGTCGGTGAGCAAGACTGGGACGGCAAGGGTGTCTTGGAGAAAATGGGCAAAGGTGCATTCCTGGTCGTGCAGGCCAGCTACGAATCACCTCTGATCGAGCACGCTGATGTGGTGCTGCCTATGGCCATCTGGTCGGAACGAGCAGGCAGCCTGACGAACACGGAGGGACGCGTGCAGAAAGCCAACAAAGCTGTTGAGCCCGAGGGAGAAGCGAAGCCAGATTGGGAGATCCTTTCCCTGCTGGCAAACAAGATGGGCAAGAAGTTCAGCACGTCACTAGACGAGATTTCGGCTCTCGCAGCCGAGCGGCTCAAGTGAAAGGAGTATCCAATATGGCAAAGGTAACAATTGCCACTGACTGGCTGGCAGCCTGTGCAGGGTGTCACATGTCCCTGTTGGACATTGACGATCGCATTGTCCAATTGCTGGAAGCGGTGGAGTTCACCTCAAGTCCGATCACAGACTTGAAACATCCACCAGAAGAAGGCGTAACAGTGGGCATTCTGAGTGGTGCCATCAGCAACACACGCAACGTCGAAGTTGCCAAACAGATGCGCGAACGCTGCCAGATTCTCATTGCTATCGGCGACTGCGCCACGTTTGGCGGCGTCGTTGCCTCGCGCAACATGGTGGGCACGGAGGAAGCGCTGAAACGCGCGTACATCGAGACAGAGAGCACTGTCGATGGCTTGATCCCCGACTCTCCGGAGCTCGGAAAGCCACTCGATAGGGTCACTGGTGTGGGTGATTTGGTCCAGGTTGATCTCTTCATCCCTGGCTGTCCGCCTCGGGCAGATGCCCTTTTCTATGCACTGTCGGAGTTGCTCGCCGGGCGCACACCTGTGATCCTGCCACCTGAGCACTTTGTGTACGACTAGAGGAGGAGAAGCATGGTTGCTCGAAAACTAACGATTGAACCAGTGACGCGCATCGAAGGTCACGCGCGAGTAACGATCCACTTGGATGACGAGGGGAAGGTAGACCAGACTTTCTTCCATGTAGACGAATTTCGCGGCGCAGAAAAGTTCAGCGAGGGCCGACCCTACTGGGAGATGCCACAGATTACACAGCGCATTTGCGGTATCTGTCCCGTCAGCCATCACCTGGCCGCAGCGAAAGCCTGTGATGGCGTCGCTGGAGTGGAACCGCCCCGCCCAGCCAAACTGCTACGCGAGTTGATGCACATGGGCCAGATCATACAGTCGCATGGCATGCACTTCTTCCACCTGGCTGCGCCCGATTTGGTCCTTGGCTTTGACGCCGATCCAGCCAAGCGAAATGTGATTGGGATCATTGAAGCGAACCCAGCACTGGCGTTGAAGGCGGTGAACCTGCGTCGCTACGGCCAGCAGATCATCGAGAGGCTGGGCAAGAAGCGCGTACACCCCTTCTTCACTGTCCCCGGCGGAGTCAGCGCGCCGCTCAGCAGCAAGGACCGCGATGAGATTGCAGCCGAACTCGGGACCATGACCGCTATCGTAAAGGAGGCCATCAGCCTCGCCAAGGGATGGATAGGGGATAACCAGGCCCTGGTAGACAACTTCGCTTCCTTCCCCTCCAATTACATGGGTTTGGTAGATGAAGAAGGCGGCCTCCAGATGTACGATGGCGAGATCCGCGTCCGGGACTCGGAGGGCGAGTTGCTGGCACAGTTCAAAGCCGCTGACTACTTGGACTATGTGGGAGAGCACGTGGAACCCTGGTCCTTCCTCAAATTCCCCTTTTACAGGCCAATGGGCTGGGCAGAAGGCGCGAGCACCTACCGTGTCGGTCCGCTGGGGCGTTTGAACGTCGTGGACAAGATCAACACACCGATGGCCAACGAGGAGTTCGAACTCTTCAAGCAGATCAACGGTGGCAAGCCGGTGGAACCTTCTCTCTACTACCATTACGCGCGGTTGATCGAAACCCTCTATGCCGTGGAGCGCACCGCGGAGCTCCTGGACGACTCGGATATCCTGTCCAACGATATCCGCGCCTACCCGCCACTCAAGCTTACGGGCCACGGGGTTGGCGTGATCGAGGCTCCCAGAGGGACTCTCTACCACGATTATGATACAGATGAGAATGGCCTGATCACCAGGGTCAACCTCATCGTGGCTACTGGGAACAACAACTGGGCCATGCACACATCGGCAGGCTTGGTAGCAAAGGCTTTCGTGGATGGCAACAAGTTGACCGAGGGTATGCTGAACCGGGTGGAGGCAGCTATCCGTTGCTATGACCCGTGTCTCTCTTGCTCCACACATGCCTTTGGGCAAATGCCGCTGGAAGTCACGCTAGTGGCAGCAGATGGGGCAGTCCTGGATCGCATTACTCGTTAGTGAGAGAATTGGATCGCACCTTCTGCAAGCAGGCGAACAGCGCTGTTCGCCTGCTTGCAGTATATCGCTACTACGAGGGGTTGATGCCTCGCACTCTGGTCATTGGCTACGGTAACCTGGACCGCGCCGACGATGGCGTTGCATACTATGTGATCAACTCCCTGCGCCGACGCCTCGGCCAGGAACCACTGCTCGAGTACAACACAGGCCTGGAAGATCTCGGGGCCCAGACCGACGCCATCTTTCTAACTCAACTTGTTCCCGAGCTAATAGACACGTTGATTGATTATGATCAAGTGATCTTTGTGGATGCACATGTCTGCGAGGATGTGCCAGATCTACATTGTACACCCGTGCTGCCGGCCTACGTTCCGTCTGCATTCACCCACCACATGCCCCCTGGGATGCTTCTCGCACTGCTCCAGGCTCTTCACGATCGAGAACCTGCCGGATATATTGTATCTATCCATGGTCATGACTTTGATTTCCGCCGTGGCCTTTCCCCGGCTGCCGAGATGCTTGTCGCGCCAGCCACTGAATCTATTCTACAGCTACTAAGACAGCCAGGAGAAGATCGATGCCACTAATTGAATTCACCATCAACGGTCGTACAGCGCAAGCTGAAGAGGGTAGTACAATCCTCGAAGCAGCCACTGCAGCAGGGATCAAAATCCCCACCATGTGTCATCATCCGGCCCTGCCAGATATTGGGGCGTGTCGCATCTGTTTGGTAGAAGTGGGAATTCCACAGACCAAAGCAAATGCTGATGGAACTACCGAGACCACTTATGCGGTTTCCCTTCAACCCGCGTGCACGTATCCTGTAGCGAACGACATACGCGTGGAGACCCACACTCCTGACGCCCTAGCCGTGCGTCGCTTTGTCGTGGAGCTTTTGCTCTCCGACCACCCGCTCGACTGCCTGACTTGTGACGCGACAGGCAACTGCACTTTGCAGGATCTAGCTTACGAGTTGGGTGTCAAAGAATCTCCATACGCAGGTGAGAAGCATCACTATTCGGTTGATGATCCAAATCCCTTCTTTGAGCGAGACTACAACAAATGTATAGTATGCCAGGCCTGCGTGCGGGCCTGCAACTACATCAATGGCGTCGAAGCAATCTCTATGCTCAATCGCGGTTTTCGGACGAAACCAGGCACGGCAAAAGATGGCTACCTCGAGGATTCTCCCTGTGAGTTCTGTGGTATGTGTGTGGAGGTATGCCCCACTGCCGCCCTCTACCCAAAGATGTCCAAAGGACAGGGACGGCCCTGGGAAATAGACAAAGTCACCACCACCTGCAGCTACTGCGGCGTCGGCTGCCAGTTTGACCTGGGCATTAAAGATAGGCGGATCATCCAGGTAACGTCCAACTGGGATACGCCTGCCAGCCGTGGTTGGACTTGTGTGAAGGGGCGATTTGGTTTTGACTTTGTACAGCATCCCGACCGTCTGACCAGCCCCTTGATTAAGAAGGATGGGAGATTCGTAGAAGCCACTTGGGATGAAGCGCTGACACTGGTTGCAGATAAGTTGGCAGACACCAAGGGGCAATATGGCGGTGATGCCATCGGTGTCTTGTCATCCGCCAAGTGCACCAATGAAGAGAACTACTTGCTGCAGAAGTTGGGCCGGCAACTGTTGGGCACGCACAACATAGATCACTGTGCGCGCCTTTGACACTCCGCCACAGTGACCGGTCTGGTCACAGCATTCGGGTCGGGGGCAATGACCAACTCCATGGATGACATCGCCAACGAGGCACAGATCTACTTCGTGATCGGCTCCAACACCACCGAGCAGCATCCTGTCCTAGGCATGCGCATCCGCCAGGCGGTGAAGCAGCGTGGAGCGAAGCTCATCGTGGCGGACCCACGCAGAATACCCCTAACCAAGTTTGCTACTCTGCACCTGCGGCACACGCCGGGCAGTGACATCGCGTTGCTGAACGGCATCATGAACGTTTTGATCGCCGAGGACCTCTACGACAAAGAGTTTGTAGCTACGCGTACCGAAGGCTTCGAGGAGCTGGCAGCGACCGTCGCAGAATACACCCCAGAACGGGCAGCCGAGATCACTGGGGTGCCCGCTAACGACATCCGAACAGCGGCGTTGATGTTGGCCACTCACAAACCTGGTGCACTGCTGTATGCGATGGGCATCACTCAGCACACAACTGGACATCAGAACGTGCTTTCCTGCGCAAACCTGCAGATGCTGTTGGGCAACATGGGCGTTCCGGGTGGCGGGGTGAACCCGCTCCGCGGGCAGAACAATGTGCAGGGCGCGTGTGACATGGCCTGCCTGCCAAACTTCTACCCGGGGTATCAGAAGGTTGTAGACGAGGCAATCCAATCGAAGTTCATGGAGGCGTGGGGCGCCACCGGATCCACGAAGATTGGCCTTACTGTCGTTGAGATGCTAAATGCCGCCGAAACCGGCGCTATCAAAGCCATGTTCATCCTTGGCGAGAACCCAATGATGACTGACCCGGATGTGAATCACGTCCGCAAGTGTCTGCAGAGCTTGGGTTTCCTAGTGGTGCAGGAGATTTTTATGAGCGAGACGGCGGAGCTGGCTGACGTAGTGCTGCCAGGGGTAAGCTTCGCTGAAAAAGACGGAACCTTCACCAATACCGAGCGCCGCGTGCAACGCATTCGAAAGGCCATCGAACCCCTTGGCAATGCGCGGCCCGATTGGCAGATCATCTGTGATCTCGCCCAGCGTTTACAAGCGCGTCTAGGCGTAGACACCTCGAAGGCGAAGTTCGGCAGCTGGGACTATGCAAGGCCAGCAGAAGTGATGGCCGAGATCAATGCACTTGTGCCGATCTATGGCGGCATCACCTACGATCGCATTGAGAAAGTCGGTTTGCAGTGGCCCTGTCCGACAACTGAGCATCCCGGCACGCCGATCTTGCACGCAGGCAAGTTCTCACGCGGGCTGGGCAAGTTCAACGCGGTGGAGTGGCAGCCGGCAAAGGAGATGCCAGACGACGACTATCCTCTGCTGCTCACCACAGGACGTGTACTGTACCACTGGCATGGGGGGACGATGACACGGCGCTCCGCCGGCCTCGATGATATCTATCCAGAAGCACTGGTGGAGATCAATCCCAAGGACGCTGCGGAGTTGGGCATTGCGGACGGTGACCTTGTCAGGGTCGCTTCGCGCCGCGGTGAAGTGGTGGCCAAAGCTGAGGTCGTGGACCGGCCTGATGAAGGTGTGGTCTTTATGACGTTTCACTTCCGTGAGGCCGCAGCCAACTTGCTTACCATCGCCGCCTTGGACCCGGTGGCCAAGATCCCGGAGTTCAAGGTTGCAGCGGTGCGCATCGAACCAGTTTCTTTTGAGGTGCTGCAGTGAGCGGTTGCACTACTTCCGCACATCCTGAACGTGTTGTGCTGCACACAATGTTTGGCGCCAACTGGGTCTTGAACATGCTTACGGGCGCCTAGTTGCCACGGATATGCTGACGAGAACCGAAGCGAGCCCCTTGCTCACTGTGATTGCCCGGCGGCAATTTGCATGCTTACAATGTGCCGTGTCGCTTCACCTAATTGGCGTCCGAGGGAGGAGTCTCGTATGGTCGCTGCTGACATATTAAGGACGAGCGAGTTATTCTCCGAGTTAGAGGATGAAGAACTGCAGAAGATTGTCCCCCTTTGCCAGGAGGAAAGCTGCGACAAAGGAACCCGCATATTCAGCAAAGGGGGCGAAGCCAAGACTCTCTACATCCTACGAGATGGGAGCGTGAGATTGAATTACGAGATTTGTCCGCAGCCAGACGCCTGTCAGGACGCCACGATTCTGATTGACCAACCAGGCGACGTCATAGGCTGGTCCGCGTTGGTCAACCCGCGCCGGCTCACCGCGTCTGCCTACTGCGCCAGCGATGTCCGCCTGCTCGCCATCGATGGCAAAGCGCTGAGCAAAGTCATGGAGCAGGATAGTCACATCGGCTTTGTGGTGATGGAGGAACTGGCGGGGGTAATCGGACAGAGGCTGAGACAAGCCAAAGGGCTGACATTTGACCGTGTCATGGGAGTGCTGTGAAAGTCTGGTACAGGAAACGGCCATCCGCCAGCGGATGGCCGTTTTTCTTTTCAGCAGCTATTCGCAGCGGTCACACTGCTTTGGGCAAAGCAAAACTGAATTTGCTGCCTTTGCCCTTCTCCGACTCGACCCAGACCCTTCCACCGTAGGACTCTACGATGCGCTTGACAATAGTGAGGCCCAGGCCAGTACCCTGGTGCTCCATCACCTTTGCTTCTTCTGTGCGGTAGAACTCCTCGAAGATGTGCGCCAGTTGCTCCGGCGCCATGCCAATGCCGGTGTCACGAACTACGCCTACCACATAGTTGGGGTTCTGCGATAAACTGACAACCACAATACCACCAGGTTCAGTGTACTTGATGGCATTGCTGATCAAATTGGTCCACAGTTGCTTAATGTGCTCTGGGTTCGCCTGCACAGGCGGCACACCCGGTTCTATCTCCACGCTGAACAGGAGGTCCTTCTCTTGCGCGCGCGCCTGCATCAGATCCGTAACACCCTGCAGGACATCCGCCACGTCCACCGACATGACCTTTTCTTCTTCTCGCTTTTCCTGCAGGCGGGCTAGGTCGAGCAGGTCGCTAATCAGCGCCAATTGCTCCAGCGCACGCCTCTCGGATTTCTCGATGATGGCCCTCTGCTTCTCGGATGGCACATAACCATCCAGGATCAGGCGTAGATAGCTTTGGATGGCTGCCACTGGGGCGCGAAGTTCATGGGTGACCAGACGAATGAACTGAGACCTTTCCCTCTCCAGATTCTCCAGTCGAGTATTCAGCTTCGCCAATTCCGTAGCCCTGACTTCGCAAGAGAGATTGGACTCCAACAACTCTCTCTCCCGCTCTTTCAGCCTAGCTACAATGCTGGAGGCAAAATAGGCGGCCGGGAAAGCAGTGGCAATCAGGGTGAAGCTGACGGCGAAGATATGGATGGGCTGCTGGAAGCGAAGAGGGGATCGAAATCCAGACAAGTTGTAGTGGGGGGTAAATTCCAGCCATTCGAAGATGAGGAGGGCCAGATACAAGAGGCTGGCCAGGCCAGCATAGACAAAGCTGGCCGTCTTGGACAGCAGGATGCTGGCAACAACCACATAGATGAGGTAGAAAAAGAAGAAAGGCGTTTCCAAACCGCCCAAGAAATGCAGGAAGATCGTCAGCCACAGCATGTCTAATATGAGCTGGAGGTGGATGAAGTTGGTGTAGTGCTCGGGGGAGGCCTCTTTGGAGCGCAACCGCAGGGAGTAGAGAAGGAAGAGAGCATTACATGTAGCAAAGCCAGCTATCGTGCCCAGAAGGGAGGGCATCGGCAAGACTTCAGGCAGGAGGTAGTTGGCCGCCAAGACGAGAAAAAGAGCGGCGAAAGCCATCAGCCACCGGGAGCGGATCAACCAGTCTGGCCGCTCGCTTAACTCTTCCTCTATGGGTATATGGAATATCTCGGTCATTATTCAGCCCCTTCTTCGCAGACCATCGAGCGAAGTATGGCTTACATGATACAGTAAGACAGCGCTCGAAGGCACGTCAAGAGCCTCATTGAAGCCACAACTCCACAATCTCCGTCACAACGTAGGAAGTGGAGAGGGAGGTGATTGTAGTCAGGCTGTTTCCTCCACCGAGGCCAGGGCCAAGGTGGTGACTCTGGCGATGCCAGGCTTGTCCTGGGCGGGAAAGCCCCAGGCGGACACTATGGTCATGTTCAGCGGGCAGATCATCTCCTCAGCCTGCTTGATGGTTCGTAGTAGTGATTTGAGTTGTTGCCGACACGAGGCGACTGGAATTCTCTTACGAACACATTATGGTAACTGTGACGAGGTACCGGTTCGAGTGCAGATCAAGGGAGCTCGAAGTGCTTCCGCAAGGCTACCACAGCATCGTCCACCCGATCTCCATCGATGAGGCATGAGACTGTGGAGATAGAGGTGCTGATGGCCATGATATTAATCCCTGCGGACGCCATAGCCTCAAAGACTTTCGCTCCAATAGCTGGTCGCTCGCGGAAATCGGGCCCAAAAACGGACACCAAGGCTATATTGCATTGGTGAATGATATCCTCTGCTCTCACTGTGGCCTTCATCGGCGCGAGTGCGGCAAGGGTGGCATCAAAGTCATCCTCGCGAACACAGAAAACGATATGGCTGTTGTCCTGCAGATCAATGCACTGCACAATGAACTCGACGTTGATATCCTTGTCCCCGAGTGCACGCAGAACATCACAAGCCAGGCCACATCGGTCGGGGGCCGACATGATACCAATCTTGGCTAGACGCTCGTTACGAATTATGCCACCAGCCTTAACTTTAGCCACCATTACAACATCCTCCCATGTGTCACCAGTTGCAGTATGCTCGCTGGTACATTTCACACGAGCTCACATCGCCTTAGGCGCACACTACATGACTACCTCCAACGAGCAGCTAGTTCATGATAGCCCAAACGCGCTCCGTCGGTAACCCATGAACCTTGGCAACGAGTGTAGTTCAATTTGGGGACAGATTCTCAACAGTCAGACCTCCGGGGTTCCAGTTACCACTTGGGCAGCGAAATCTGCTCAGTGATGCCCAGTATGGTGGGGCAAACCCTTCTGTGAACCTCGGAGGTCTTCTTGTCCCCGGTCTGGACTACACCTCGTAGCCCCTAACGGCCTAACAACTCCGCGATGCGCTGCAGCAAGACGTCTGGGGGCACTGGCTTGGAGAGAAAACCATCAATGTGGATGTACTCGTCCGTGGGGAACAGTGCCGCATAGTCGGTATTAGCGATAGAGGTTACCATGAGGATGGGAATCCTCTTCTGCTCCGGGTTTTCCTGCATGCGTTGACTCATCTGCAGACCGTCGAGCACGGAAGCCATGATCACATCCAGGATCACCAAATCGGGTGCCTCCGATGTTGCCTTGGCCAGACCTTCGTCGCCATTGGCGGCACTGATCACCTGGTAACCACTGGGCTCCAGCGTCAAGCGCGTTGCCTCGACAAAGTCCGGATCATCATCTACAACCAAAATCTTGGGTTCGGCCACAACTTCCTCCTCCAAACAAATCCATTTTGCACTACGCTGCCACCGCGCAGCGCTTATGTGTGATGTGATACTCGTATTCGTCGCGGAAGAGCTGAAGACCGCTCAGGATTGGATTCGCTGCCGCGTCCCCCATGGGGCAGAACGTCAGGCCGCGCATCTCTTGCGCGACTTGGTCCAGACACTCTATGTCTCCAGGCTTACCTTCACCACGCTCCAGAGCTTCCAGAATGTCCAACATGCGTGTGGTGCCTGTCCTACAGGGTGTGCAATGCCCGCAGGACTCGTGCTGGAAAAAGCGCATCAGACGCCGGGCTACATCCACCATGCAGGTATCCTCATTCATGACGATCACTGCCCCAGTTCCGAGCATGGTCCCTGCCGCCTCCAGCGACTCAAAGTCCATGGTGATGTCTAACTGATCAGCCGTGAGCATCGGCGTGGAGGCTCCACCTGGGATGACCGCCTTCAGTTTCCTGTCAGCTGCCATCCCACCAGCATGGTCATACAGCAGCTCCCGCAAAGAGACGCCAAGTGGCAACTCGAAGATGCCCCGATTGCGGACATGTCCGCTGACACAGAAGATCTTGGGACCGGTGCTCTTGGGCGTGCCAATACTGGCATACCACTCCGCTCCGCGGTTGACGATGTGCGGAACGTTGGCCAATGTTTCCACATTGTGCACGAGAGTGGGCTTGCCCCACAGGCCTACACTTGCTGGATAGGGTGGCTTCTTCCTGGGCTGACCACGCTTGCCTTCCAGCGATTCGATCAGGGCGGTTTCCTCGCCACAGATGTAGGCGCCGGCGCCGC